>SAMEA104404100__coassemble_352_pt1 | contig 53641 bp, 43 predicted proteins | sample SAMEA104404100__metabat2_low_PE_010 | metagenome-assembled genome bin SAMEA104404100 (sample SAMEA104404100) | Balaenoptera acutorostrata | reverse complement strand
CTGTTGAGACTTTATCCTTTATCAGCAGTTAACTTAAAAAGAGCTGACAGATAATGCTGTCAGCTCTTTTCGTTTTGTTTAATTATCTGCCGAAAAAGCCTTTTTTCTCTCCGTCCTCAACGCCGAGGAACTTATAGCCAGCTTCTTCAACTGCTGCCTGAAGCTTTGCATCGTCGACACCAGCGTTAAGAGTAAGAACTGCTTTTTTCTTCTTGTGGTTGCATTCTGCTGATTCAACCTCAGGAAGAGCTTCGAAAATGCCCTTCATTTTTGCTTCGCAATGAGGACACATCATTCCTTCAATTTTAACTGTCTTTTTCATGTTTAAAGTCTCCTTTTCATCTTGCTTATAATTATTATTCACAGCCTTGTTCTTCTTATCACCAAGCTTTACAAAGTTAAGTCTTAAGGCATTAGATACAACTAAGAAGCTTGAAAGACTCATTGCTGCAGCACCGAACATAGGATTCATGCTCCAGCCGAGCAAATGAACAAAAGCACCTGCTGCAAGCGGTATACCTACAAGATTATAGCCGAATGCCCAAAATAGATTTTCATGGATATTCCTTATGACGCTGCGGCTCAATTTTATAGCTGAAACAACATCACTTAACTTACTTTTGATTACAACTACATCTGCAGAATCAACTGCAATATCTGTGCCACTGCCAACTGCGATGCCTATATCAGCTCTTGTTAATGCAGGAGCATCGTTTATACCATCGCCGACCATAATAACCTTTCCGTCCTTTTGAAGATCGCGGATAACCTTTTCCTTTTCACCGGGCATTACATCTGAGATGACCTCATCAACACCCGCCTTATCGCCTATTGCCCTTGCTGTTTTGCTATTATCGCCTGTAAGCATAACAACACGAATGCCCATATTTTTAAGATTCTCAATAGCCTTAGAGCTATCCTCCTTAATAACATCGGCAACTGCAATTATACCTAAGAGCTTTTCTTCATCAGCAAAATAAAGAGGTGTCTTTCCCTCATCTGCGAATGCATCTGCCATTTTAAGGACATCATCAGTCAATGTCAAGCTCTTTTGCATTAGCTTTTTATTTCCGCCAAATAGCTTTTTGCCGTTGACTGTTGCTAATACGCCATTGCCTGATAGTGCCTCAAAATATTCCGCTTGATAGCCCTCAAGTTCCTTTTCCTGTGCATACAGCATAATCGCCTTAGCTAGAGGATGCTCACTATTTTTTTCTAGTGTAACTGCTGCTTTCAACAACTCCTCTTTACTTACAGAATTAAAAGGAACAATATCTGTAACTCTAGGCTCTCCTAATGTAATTGTACCTGTTTTATCAAGTGCAACAATTTTAGCTTTGCCTGTAACTTCAAGTGAAGTTGCTGTTTTAAAGAGTATACCATTTTTTGCACCTACACCGCTGCCAACCATAATAGCAACTGGCGTTGCAAGACCTAATGCGCACGGACAACTGATAACTAGAACTGAAATTGCTCTTGCTAACGAATAGCCGAAGGTTTGACCTACAAGCATCCAAATTATAAATGTCACAACTGCTATTGAGATAACGACAGGAACAAAGACTCCTGAAACCTTATCTGCTACCTTTGCAATAGGAGCCTTGCTTGCTGACGCATCATTGACAACCTTAATAATCTGTGAAAGTGTTGTATCTTCACCGACTCTTTGCGCCTTGCATTCGATATAGCCTGAAAGATTTACCGTACCTGCAGAAACCTCGTCGTCAAGCTCCTTATCTACTGGCAGGCTTTCGCCTGTAAGTGCCGATTCATTTACTGTGCTTGAGCCTTTTACAACAATACCATCAACTGGAATGCTTTCACCCGGCTTTACAGCAAAAACATCCCCTTTCTTTACCTTATCAATCGAAACCACAATATTCTTACCATCTTTAACGAGTGTTGCCGTCTGCGGTGCCAGTTTCATAAGAGCTTTGAGTGCATTTGTTGTCTTTCCCTTCGCCTTAGACTCTAAAAGCTTGCCAATAGTAATTAGAGCAAGGACCATTGCTGCCGACTCAAAATAAAGCTCATGAAGAGCGTGAAAGCCATGCACGGGATCTTTAATAGGAATCATTACAAAAAGCATCACTGTGCTGTATGCAAATGCCGATATTGAGCCTAAAGCGACAAGCGTATCCATATTGGGCGAACGGTTCATAAGTCCCTTAAAGCCGCTTATAAAGAACTTCTGATTAATAACCATCACGAATGCTGCAAGTATCAACTCAATAAGTCCTACAGCAAGCGGATTTTGGACAAAGAATGCCGGCAGTGGGAAATAATCCGGAAGCATTGTATATCCCATTGTAAAATACATCAAAACGCAAAGTATTATTACTGAAGAAATTAATCTTAGCTTTAAGATTTTAAATTCCTTCTTCTGCTTTTCCTCTTTCTCTTTTGACTTAGCCTGTGCATCGCTTTGAGCATTTGCACCCTGCAATGCTGCCCCATAGCCCGCATCTTCAACTGCATTTATTATAGTTTCCACAGAAACATCACCATCAACTGTCATTGAATTTGTCAAAAGATTTACTGAGCATGAGTTTATTCCGTCAAGCTTTGAAACAGCTTTTTCAACCCTAGCACTGCAAGCTGCACAGCTCATACCGGTTACATCAAATTTTTCCAAGCTGTAAACACCTCCAAAAATTGATTTCACTAATATTTATATAAATAAAGTAGCTTTATTACGCAATAAATACCTTGTGAGTTAGTCTTCACTAATTGACTTGATTATAGCATATGTCATTTATAAAATCAATATAAATGTACTGCGTTTATGCAGATAGTGAAAAAATTACAAATAAATAGTATAGTTATATTATCATAATAAAAATAAAAAGACAACCACTTCGGCACATTTTACCTACCAAAGCAGTTGGCTTTTATTCATTATAAGGGCGTATCGTTGTTTTTATAAATATCACAGATAATTTTTTGAATTTTCAAAGCTTCTCTGCCTGAAATTTCCAGCTCCTCCTGTCCCAAAACCGAACGATAAAACTGTGCTATCTGTACAAGGTGCTGCATTCCCCAATATTGCTTGCCGCTTTTATATGAAACGATTTTCTGCGGCTGATTTTTAACAGTTTCAACAGTACCGTCGTTATACGTTATAACTGCCTCATCATATGACAATATTGCATTTCCATTGTCACAAAGAAGTCTTATTTCGATAGGCTCATCAACAAGATAATTATTCATCGCATAGAAAGAGAGAATTGCACCATTTTTGTACTTAATAAGTCCCTCTGCTGAGTCCTCAACAATCATAATATTATGATTTCTATTATGAAGAGATGACTGTATCTCTTGTGGTTCACTGTCTATCATCCAATTAGCTAGGTCTAAGGAGTGAATAGCTTGGTCGATAACTACACCGCCGCCCTCCTTATCCCATGTACCCTTCCAGTCGGAGCTATCGTAGTAATCGTCCGGTCTAAACCACGTTAGAGTAGACCTTGCACACTTAACCCTGCCCAATCTGCCGTCCTCTATTCTTTGCTTGACAAGCTGTGACGGAGTATTGTACCTGCACTGGAATATTACGCCATATTTCACATTGCACCTTTGAGCAAGCTCTACTGCCTCTTTTGCATCCTCGTATTTAATGCTCATCGGCTTTTCGCTTATAACGTTAATCCCTCTTTTAAAGGCTTCCCCTGCAACAACTGTGTGTAGATAATGAGGCAGACATATATGAACAACATCAAGCTTTTCATTGTCTAGCATTTCTATATAATCCGTATAGTATTTTTTTACGTTGTAATCCCTTGCCGCCTTTTCTGCCCGCTCTTTTTTAATATCACATACAGCTACCAGCTCCGCTTCATCTAAAGCCACTGCCGACTCGATATGTCTGCATGAAATACATCCGCAGCCTATTACTGCTACTTTTAATCTATCCATTTTAACTCCTACCTTAAAGATTATTTAGAATCTCGATAACAGCCTCAAGCTCAGAAGACTTAATCTTATCAGCAGCCATATCATTTTCTACGCAATCTGTAAAATATCGGATTTCATTTGCATAAGCATTACTCTTTGGAAGATTTATTGAGCCTGTATCGCCTTTCACTTCATCTTCGTCGCCTATTTTTATTATATTTCCATTCTCCTCATAGACAATAAGCTCCTCGTCCTTCTTTTCTACAACTGCATGTTCAAACTGGAAACGGAAGTTCGATGTAAAAGGATATGACACATTATACCAAGTTGCATCAGATGAAACAAAGAAATCGTCAAATTCATATACTGCGTGAATAACATCTGCGTTTTTGCTCTTTGAACGATTTGATTTAACATTTTTAGGAATGCCAAAGGCATATATCATAAAATCAAGGTCATGAACATGGAGGTCATAAGGGACAAGACCGCTTCTGTTTTCGTCAGCCATCCAATTATCCCAGCTCCACTGAGGAATAGCACCAAGTCTTTGCATAGAGCCTGAAATGAGCTTGCCGTACTTTTTACTGTCATATAATTCCTTAACGAATTCATATTCCGGCCAAAATCTTAAGACCTGTGCGACCATGAATTTTACATTGTTTTCCTTTGCAGCATCATAAACTCGCTTCACATCCTCTTTCTTAAGGGAAATCGGCTTTTCAGAAATGACATGGATGCCTTGATTCATTGCCTTAATCGCAAAATCTGCATGAAGATAGGTCGGCAGACATATGTCGAGAATATCTATACTTTCATTTTTAAGCATTTCATCAAAATCTGTATAGCAATGCTTATTCCTATAATTTTCCATTTTCTCCTCACGAATATCGCAAAGAGCAACCAGCTCTGTGTCATCCATTTGTTCCCATACCGGAATATGTGCGCCGCTAATGCCGCCTACACCTACTAAAGCTACCTTAAGCATAAAATTAACCTCCGTATACTTCGCCTATAATCTCATTGAGATAATCTCTTGCGTCAATTATATCCTTAGACTGTTCATCACCCTCAGGAATTTCTCTCTCTATTGTGACGAATGAATCATATTCTAATTCTTTGAGTTTTTCAAATAATGCTTTAAAGCAAACCTTGCCCTCACCCAGCCTTGTCTGCTCGCCTAAATCATGACCATTTGTGGGGTATTTGCCATCCTTCGCATGGATATTGCGAACGTACTTTCCAAATACATCGAGTGCATCAACCGGATTGGCTCTGCCATAAAGAATCAAATTAGCTGTATCAAGGTTTACTCCTAAATTATCTGTACCGACCTTCTCAAAGCAGCGAAGCATTGTTACCGGCGTTTCCTGACCAGTTTCAAAAAGCAAATACTGTCCATTATTTTTTAGATGCTCTGCAACCTGTCTTACTGCGATACAAAAAGGTGCAAAATTTGGATCGTTAGGATTTTCAGGTATAAAGCCCATATGTGTCACAACGTCCTTTATACCAAGCTTTGCAGCAAAGTCGGCACCATCGCAGAGATTTTTTATTCTCGCTGCACGAAAATCAGGAGGTACTAAGCCTAATGTCAGCTGTCCGTCATAGAAATCCCATACCTGAGGACCTTCCCAGCCGCACCAAAAGGCTGATATTGTAATATCATATTTATTTACATAACTTCTAACTAAATCTGCGTTTTCATCTGTCCACATTTTAGGATTCCAAGAACAAAGCTGACATGAATTAAAGCCATATTCTATAAGCTTTTGAAATTTTTTCTCAAGCCCCTGCGTTGTTTCAAATTGAACCATTGTTCCTATTTTCATATAAAAACCCCCTTAGAGTATTGATTTATTTCAAATGATATAGTAGCATAAACTATATAATATATATAGCACTAAATTGCTGTTTTATAGCATTATTTTATCTTTTGAGGTGTTTGATTTGAAAATAAGTCAAAAGGAAACTACTCCTGTTAATTATAATATGGCTGCTGTTAAAATATTGACTTTTGAAGTCTATAAGGATGATCCGTTTTGTTTTAGAATGCATTGGCATGAAAGAATGGAATTTTTAAGAATTCGAGAAGGGAAAATAAAAGTTGACTTTGGTACATTTTCCTCCACCTTTAAGGCAGGCGATGTTGTTATTATCCATCCCAATCAGCTGCACAAAGGTACCTTGGTCGGGGACTATGTGAAATACGACACACTTATGTTCGACGTTCGAAGCTTTTATAATAATACAGACGTATGCAAAAAATATTTGCCCTCTATTTTTGAGGGGCAGACTAAATTTCTGCAGTCTACTGATAATTTAGAAATTGTAAAATGCATCGACTGTGCTACAGCTTATCCGGCTGATGAATTTCAAAATTTTTATATAACCTCCTGCATATATAATCTTTTTGCTCTTCTTTACAAAAATTGTCTTATTAAGGTATCGAACAAAGAAAATATAGATAAGACTATGCAGGATGTAATCAGTTTTATACAGAACAACTATAATTCTGATTTAACAACCAGTTCTTTAAGCTCACAATTTAAATATTCAAAGCCTTATTTCTGCAGGAAGTTTAAAGACTTCACAGGGCTTTCCCCTATGAATTATATTAAAATTCTAAGAATAGAAAAGGCATATGAACTTTTCAAAAGCGGCGAGCATGACGTCTGCGAGGTTGCGCTCAAATGTGGGTTTACAGACGCTAATTACTTCACACGCTGCTTTAAAGCTCATTTTGGATACCCACCGTCAAAGTGCTTTATTAAAAGATAAATAAAATCGGTCATCGTAAAACACAATGACCGATTCTTTCATTTTTAAGCTTTGCGCTTTTTAATTTTCTTATAGAGCTTCTTCTTTACTATAACTATTATCAAGACAACTTCTAAAATCAAGAATAATATAATTGCACATATTATATAGATTAAATCTTTTATATTTCTTTCTGCCGCCATGCATATTGCATCGTTATAGGAATTTATTGAAAAGACTACATAGCTGTTATTTACTTCAAACTTTGTTTCTTTCCATTTTCCATCGCTGTTTCTTATAAAAATCCTTATCGAATCTGCATCATAGCCCTTTGGCAAAGCATATCTAAGCTGCGTTTTTTCATCTGTAAATTTAGGAATTTTCCATCCCTCAATAGCAGTCAGACCATTATCAAGAGTTGGTAAGACTTCAAGCTTTTCTATTTCAAAATTCTTCATATTTGAAAAAGATGACTGTGCCATTAAAATCGGCTTTCCATTTAGACGAAGCATCTTGCTTTGTACAGTTGTCACATTTTGCGTATATGTTGTATGGAAGGTTAAATCAAAGTAAATATTTTTTAAATCCTCCAAATTAAGCCTATCCCACTCGCCAACCTTACCCAGCTCTTCGGGGACATTAGGAATATCCTCCTCGCTCAAAGCTTCACCTGTTGACACATACACAATATCAACTATTCCATAATCACTTACAAATGTTATCTTTGAGGTTTTAAACATCTCATCAAGCTTTGGAATGTCAAAAAATCCCTTAGGCCCTACAGGCTGTGCAACTCCTGCGTAGCTAATGCCATCAATACCTCCGAAATCCTTTTTGGCAATCATATAATAATTGCGCTTTATCTGTGTATCTTTATTTAGCTGTGAATTTGATCTAACACCCAAGACGGCTCCGTACTTTTCTTTTGCTGAATTTATAAAGGTCATGCTTCTGCAATCCGTTACTGTTGCACCTCTGCCCGCAATTCCTCCTGCATATGACTTTGCTGTAATTTCACATTTTGCACTGTTATTTCTAAGGTATCCCTCACTGTCGCCAGCTATACCGCCTGCGAACTGAGTACCTTGTGCATTTATTCTGCCTGTGCTTATGCAATCCTTTACAAGTCCAAACGCCATGTATCCAACAATGCCGCCGATATTTCTTTTCTTACCTGTGACCTCGGCATAGTTTTCGCACCCTAATATTACCGCTCTAAGCTCACTTTCAAAATTCAGCGAGGTCTCACCCGTGATATGCCAATCATCCTCTGGATCGAAGTCATTTTCCCATGCGATAGAGCCTGTTATGCCTCCTGCGTTTAAATCGCCGCTTACTGTTCCGTAATTTATACTTTTTTCTATTTTTCCTGTTAAATCATCTTTAGTATCTGTATCTGATGCATCCTTGAAGCTGCCGCCTAACTTATCGTCAGGTCTGCACATGGTAGCTGCCATATTATCTATCTGATTTATTATAGTTTTAAAATCATTCGAGGTTGAAATAGCTGAATTTTCTGTTGACTCATGCATGCTGCCCATTGTCTGCAGCATGGAATTAGTACTAGAGCTTAAAACATTTAGTGCAGCCTGCTGACGGTCAGGATCATTTAAGCCCTCCTCATCCTCAGGAATCAGCTCACCCAAGGCAACAAGTGCGTCCTTTGCTGTATCGCCCAAATTAATAAATTGATTTTTAAGGAAAGTACTGTTATTGTCTGTCGTATTTGAAATATGGTGTGAGCGATAATAAATATCATTTAATTGTTTTTGCAAAAGCTGTACAGAATCAGTGGAGTACACAATTTTAGCAGACGGCTCCATTTGACCTGCTATTCCTCCGACCTCTTTTCTTCCGCTTATGCTTGCAAAATTTTCACAATTTGTCAAATATCCCACCTGACTGCCAACAATACCGCCAATGTTATAGCCCATATGGATATAGCCGACATTGGCATAATTCTTTGAATCCTTTATTACACCGCTGCTTGAACCCGCTATGCCGCCTATATCTGTAACAGTATTTATCGCCTCTGTTTGCTTAAGTCCGTTTAAAGAAATATCAGAAATTCCGACAATATTCTGCTGGACAGTAGTATTAATATTTGCATAGTTTAAGCAGTTTCTCACAACGCCCTTATTCTCGCCTACTATTCCGCCTACAAAATGCTTAGCGTGAACTTCACCCTCAACGCTGCATTTTTCTATAACTCCCGTCACTGTATTTATGCCAGCTATTCCGCCAACATAATCTCCTGCACCTATTTCTCCGTTAAAGCTGCAGTTTTCAATTTTTCCCGAGTTGCTGCCCGCTATCGCTCCGACGCTTTCACATCTTCCAGCAGAGGCTATTTTTCCCTCTGCAAAAAGGTTTTTAACGCTTGCCTGTGCAGCTATGTACCTAAACAGTCCTTGTTGTGAACCCTGTGCCTTTATATTTATTCCTTTTATTGTATGGTTTTTTCCTAAAAATGTACCATAGAAAATGGGTATAGATTCATAGGAAACATTTGAAAGGTCTATATCACTTTCAAGATAGACTGTTAAGTTTTTACTATAGCTATCCATTCTGCATCTTCTAGAAAAATCCATAAATTGTTCCACTGTTTTTATGTGCAGTGTTTTTTCTTCTTTAGGATTATTTTTCACAGCCCAAACACCAACAATGGTATTTCCCAATAGACAAACAATAAGTAATATGCTCAATAAGGCTTTAGAGTGTCTTTTCATTATTGCTGTCCACCTCCTCTGTGATTTTTTCGTTTGACGTAACTATTTTGCTCTCCAGCTCTGCTTTTTCAACTTTTCTAGATTTGAATCTTGTCTTTTCAATCAACGAGTCGCCCATAACTAAAATTGAAGGCAAGACGCATAAAACTAAAATCATTGATATTATTGTGCCTCTTCCCATACAGTTTCCCATAATTGAAACGACCGGATGTGCAGAAAGATTTCCAATAAGTACGCCTGTTGACGCCATAATCGTTCCTGATGTAAATACCGTTAAGAAGGATGCATTTAGTGCCTTTACTATTGCCTGCTTGGCATCCATTTCTTTTCTCAATTCCTGATAATGGCTTGAAATAACAATAGCATAATCTATATTAGCACCCATTTGAATAGCACTGACTATTAAATACCCTACAAAATAAAGAGGCTGTTGAGTTATAGTCGGGAATGAGAAATTGAGCCAAATACTGCCCTGAATAACTGTGATTAAAAGTACCGGCAAAGCCACTGATTTAAAGCTAAAGAGAAGCACTAAAATAACCAAAAGTGCCGACATCAAGCTAATCATAATATTATCAGATGCAAAATAATGTGCTAAATCTCTGGCACTCGTTGAGTTTCCTACTACATAATAATCTTCATCATAATACTGTCCGATAATTTTACGCATTTGCTGCAGGAATGAAAAGGTTTCCTCACCCTCCTCAGGCAGATTCAAGTAAACTGCAAGCAGGCTGTAATCTCCGTTTGCCATTTGATTTTTAGCTGAATCAAGCTGGCCCATCATTTCGTCTACCATTTTTTGGGTATCGCCCTCGAATTTTATATTATAATTCGCCATTTGATCCTTTAAAAATAAGAACATATCAAATAGCGGTATTTTATATTCATGTATACCTGATATAATTTCGCCATACTGATTGCCGCTAACTGCGTACGCTCCATAAAGAGCCTCTGCAACCTCATAATCTAAACCTATAAATTCAGAAAATTCTCTTGGAGAAAGCGAATCCGTCAAATGATAGCCGTCCATTACCTCTATTTCACAAAGTGCCATTGTGCTTTTAACTTCTTCGTGCTTTTTAAGCTCATTTATTATAGCCTTCTCTGAATCATAGTCACCGCCCGGAACTATCAGTGCAGCCATGTTATTAACGCCGAACACTTCATTTACAGCAAAATGAGCCTCTTTTCGCTCTGTGGATTTCGCTGTTCGCAAATCGGTATAGCTATAGCAGTAGGGGCATTGACTCGAAAGATAAAAAGAACCTAACAGTACAAAAATAAATACAAACGGCAGAACGTATCTTGACTTTATCGCAAATTTACCAAGGAAATTAATATCGGGCAGCAGCTTTTTATGTCTGCTTTTTGCAATCGCCTTGCTAAAAGTCATAAGGAAGCCTGGCATGATAGTAAATACAGCCAAGAGGCTTAACACGATTGATTTGGTTAAAACCATCGACATATCCTTACCGATTGAAAATTTCATAAAGGACAGTGCGATAAGTCCGCTGATTGTCGTCAGTGATGATGCACCTATTTCAGGAATAGCCTTAGAAAGTGCCGCTATGCAAGCCTCCCTCGTATCTTTCGTTTCATTTTCATCGGAAAATCTATGGCATAAAATAATAGCGTAGTCAATAGCTAATGCAAGCTGCAAAACTACCGATATTGCGTTTGAAATAAAGCTAATTTTTCCAAAAATAAAGTTTGTGCCAAGGTTTAAAATAGCCGCAACGATAAAAGTTAAAATTATTACCGGAACCTCGGCATATGACCTTGAGGTAAGCGTCAATACCACAAGTATTATAACGACTAATATTATAAGAATAGTTGTTAGCTCTCCTGCAATAGCGGTATTTTCATCATAGCCTATCATCGAATCTATATCGTTATCATAATTTTCAAGAGTATTTTCTAATGTATTCAACGCCTTTAACGTTTCATCACTAAAATTGTCCCCCGAAAACGTCACCTCGTACATTGCAGCAGCATCCTTATAATGATTATCTGTATTATCAAAGACGCAAAGCTGTATACCATCTATATTGGATATTTTTTCATGTAATTGCTTTGCCGTATCATATGTAACGTTAGAAACCATTACTCTGGCAGTGGCAGGAATCTGAAAATTATCAAACATCGTTTCAACACCCTGCCGTGTTTCTGTATCCTCTGGCAGATATACAGTTAAATCATTCTCCACCTCTACCCAGCTCAAGGAAAACAAGCAAAAAATAATAGCAGCACCATAAAAGGCAAAAAACCACTTTCGCTTATCAACTATAAACGTGGAAATTCGTTCTAAGGTACTGCCGCCGTAGCCCTTATTCTTCATAATAAACCCCTATTCCGCAATATATTTAAAAGCAATAAAAATTACACCTGTTTTCTAAAGTTTAATAATTATCGCCTTTTTTAGTTGAAAAAATTTCATTCTTTTTTATACTCCTCATTTTAATTAAATAATACCACAATAGAACAATGCCTTCAATATATCTTTAACCCCATTATATTTTTTGTTCATATTATACAAAAAAGCCCTTACGGCTGCTCACCATAAGGACTTTTAAAAATTTAACTTTTAACTCGACATTTCTATTAAGTGTTCAATCGCTTCATCTATAAATGCATCAGAATCAAAATTCTTATTTCCTATTGCATTTTGAACAATTATTCCATCTGAAACCAATAAAATCATCCATGTTAAGAAATCTGCCGGCAGATTCGTTCTCTGTGCGATTTTTTCACTTATAAGATGTTCAAATTCATCATATCTTTTAGAAAGCTTCTGCTTTAGCTCATTATTTCCCAGCTGTGCTTCTCCATAAAGCTGAAGCCTCAAGGCTGCGTTAGTAACATTTCTTTGTACAACGTACTTTACAAGACGTGCTATTGATGTATCCTTATGCTCATCCTCAGTCCATAGCAGAAAATCATCCCACTGACGCAAAAGATAACGATCGGTAAGATCAAAAAATATTTCATTTTTAGTTTTATAATAATAGTATAGCGTACCCTTTGAAATCTCAGCCTTCGACGCTACCTGTGCAAGCGATAAATCATTGAAATTCTTTTCTTTAAGAAGTAACTCCGTAGCATCTAATATTTTATTCTTTACATCTTCATTTTTCGGTGCTGCCATATTAGTCCCCCTCTTTTAAGTTTGCAGAAATATTTTATCACGACTTATATAAAATGTCTACTAAAAATGTCCTATACAAAATTACTATAATGTTTTAAAATAAATAATTAATTGCATTAACTATTGACATTTTTAGTTGATTATAGTATTATTCAAACACAGTCAGTCGGTTAGCCGACTGATAAAGTGCTTTATATACAAGTCGCAGAAGGGAGTCCTTATAAAATGAATCTCATTAAAATAAATAAAAAGCTGCAAAAAGAGTTCGGCGGCAATGTTAGTGCAGAGCTTCGAAATGATTGCATTTTCGTCGAAGGTCATTTGAAAACTTGGGACGAGGTTGTTAGGGCTTGCCAAACAGCGGCTTCAAAATACAGTAAAATTCATGTTGTAAACAACATAAAATGTGATGAAGCAAAACAGCAAAAAATGCGTGTTCCCTTACTCGAGGACAAAAGCCTTGACGGTCGTCATGTTGATGTGCTTATAATCGGCGGAGGTATATCTGGTGCATCAATCGCAAGAGAGCTTTCAAAATGGGACATTGATATTCTTTTAGTTGACAAGGAGGCTGACCTTGCTTTACAAGCATCCGGAAGAAATGACGGAGAGGTTCATCCCGGTGTTGACCTTTCAAAGGGTTCTTTGAAGCACCACTACATTAGGCAGGCTAATCGAATGTATTGTGACGTATGCAAGCAGCTTGATGTACCTTTTAAGCGTGTAGGTCAGTATGTTTGCTTCGAGCAGGCTTGGCTCAAGCCCTTTATAAAGTTCTACGCCATGATTAAGAGAAAAGTTGATGGAATTGAAGATACTGTTGTTGTATCTAAAGAAGAGCTTAAAGCTAAAGAGCCTAACTTATCCGATACATTCGCTTTTGCAATTTCAAACCCCTCATCAGGCTGCGTTTGCCCTTACGGATTAACAATCGCTTATGCAGAAAACGCTGTTGCTAACGGTGCTAAAATTAGCCTTAACACAGTTGTTAAGAATATTAATATGGACGCAAGCAGAATAGTCAGCGTTGATACAAACCGCGGTACTGTTTACCCCGAAATCGTTGTTAACGCAGCTGGCGTATTCAGTGAAGACATAGCTGCTATGGCTCACGACCGCTTCTTCTCAATTCATCCTAGACGTGGTACTAATTCAATTCTTGATAAAAAAGCCGGTGCTTACATGCACTCAATCGCCTCTATTTTAAGTCTTGATTTCATTAAGAAACATTCAAAAGGCGGCGGAATTTTAAATACAGTTCACTCGAACCTTCTTTTAGGACCTGACGCTGTTGAAACCTATGAAAAAGAAAATTTTGAAACTCATCGCGAGAGCATTGAAAATGTATTTGCAAAGCAGACAAAAACAATGCCCACTGTGAGCCAAAGAGATATTATCACATATTTTACAGGCGTGCGTGCTGCAACCTTTGAAGAGGACTTTATAATTGAAAAAGGTCGCAATACTCAGAATATTATTCACTGCGCCGGCATTCAATCTCCCGGTCTTACAACAGCCCCTGCAGTTGCACTAGACATTGAAGCTATGGTAATTGATGAACTTTGCAAGAAAAAGACAGTTTTTAAGAATAAGAGCTTTAATCCCATTAGACACGGTATACCCGTATTAAAAGAGATGAGCGATGAGCAGCGCAATAAAATGATAGAGAAAAATCCTGACTACGGCATAATAATCTGCCGCTGTGAAGAAATCAGCAAGGGTGAAATTCTTGACGCTCTCAACTCTCCAATTTGCGTACCTACAATTGATGGAATTAAAAAGCGTATAAGGCCCGGTATGGGCAGATGTCAAGGAGGCTTCTGTTCTCCTCTTGTCACAAAGATTATTGCTGAATTCTTAGGCGTTGATATAAGTGAAGTCAGAAAAAGCTCAGATAGCTCTGTCATCTGCTACGGCAGCACAAAATAAGGAGGGTGTAAAATGGAAAATTATGATGTTCTCGTCATAGGCGGCGGACCAGCAGGATTAGCCGCAGCCATTTCTGCCCATGATAACGGCGCTCATGTTCTTTTAGTTGAGCGTGAGGACAGACTAGGCGGTATTTTAAAGCAATGTATTCATGACGGCTTTGGTCTAGTGCGATTTAAAGAAAAACTCTCAGGACCTGAATATGCCGAAAGATTTATAGATATGTTTGAAGAAAGAAGCATCAAGGCTACCACTCTCACCTTCGTAACGAGAATTAAACGTAACGATGATGGCTCCTTTGCTGTTACACTTGTAAACACTCAAGGCGTTAGAACAGTCCAAGCTAGAACAATCGTTCTCGCTACAGGCTGCCGTGAAAGAACTGCCAAGCAGGTTTCTATCCACGGAACTCGCCCCTCAGGAGTTTTTACAGCAGGCACTGCACAGCATTTTACTAATCTCTTAGGTCAAAGGCCTACAAAGAAATGCGTTATCCTTGGCTCTGGGGACATAGGTCTTATAATGGCTCGCCGACTCACACTTGAGGGTACTGAAGTCTTAGGTGTATACGAAGCTAAAAGTACGCCATCCGGTCTTACAAGAAATATTCATCAGTGCCTAAATGACTATAACATACCGCTTTACTTATCTCATACAGTTACAAAGGTATTTGGCAATGATAGACTTGAGGCTGTCGAAATTTCTCAAGTCGACGAAAGAATGGTTCCTATAAAAGGCACAGAGCAAATAGTTGAATGTGACTCTCTTATACTTTCTGTAGGTCTTATACCCGAAAATGAGCTTGCTCAAGAAATTGGCATTGAGCTTGATTGCAGAACAAAAGGTCCTGCCGTCAATTCTCAGCTTATGACAAATATCGATGGTGTTTTCTCATGCGGAAATGCTTTGCACGTCAACGATTTAGTTGACTATGTTTCACAAAGTGGCGAAATAGCAGGAGCTAATGCAGCTCACTACTCAAAGCATGAGAAAAAAGAAATTGAAATAAAGTCTTCTAATGCTCTTTTATATGCAGTTCCTCAAAAGCTAAATTTAAAAGCTGACAATTCAAATACAGTTATATACTTTAGAAGCCGCAACGAAATCAACAACTGCACATTTAAGATTACTAAGGACGGCGAGGAAGTATTTAAGAAAAAGTATACATTTTTACGTCCGCCTGAAATGGAAAGATTACTTATTGACTTTGACAAAATGAATTTAACAGAGAACAGTAATCTCAAAATTGATATTGAGGTGAATGAGAAATGAAAGAACTAGTTTGTATTCAATGTCCTAGAGGCTGCCATTTAACTATTGATGACTCTGACAAAAATAATATAAAGGTTACAGGCAATTTTTGCCCGAGAGGAGATAAGTTTGGCAAGGAAGAAATTATTAAGCCCATGAGAAGCATCTGCTCAACAGTCAAAACAGTTTTTCCTGAGGTTCCGGTTCTTCCCGTCAGAGTATCGCCTGATATTCCTAAGGATAAAATTTTTGAAGTTATGAATGAAATTAACTCCGTAGTTCTCGACCGCAAGGTTGATCGCGGTGATATTATAATTGAAAACGTGTTAGGTCTTAACTCTAATGTAATTGCAAGCAGTGCAATTCTTAGAAAAATTTAATTTTGACATCTTCTTTACGACAATCTTTGTCATCTCACACTCTTACTTGGTAAACAGCCCATACCTATTGGTATGGGCTGTTGCCCTTTTATAAGTGTAAATATTTAAACCATTTAAAAATATTATTGATATTAGATTTTTGTAATGCTATACTCAAAGCAAGAAAAAGCTTTAGGAGGTCTTTTTGTGAATTTTAATGAAATTGCAAATACAAGACAATCTTGCAGGAATTATGACAATCAAAAGCCTGTTGAGGACGAAAAGATAAATGCGATTTTGCAATCAGTTAGACTAGCCCCCTCAGCCTGCAACAGCCAGCCTTATAATATAACAATTTGCAAGAATGACACTGCAAAAATGGTTGCAAAGGCTACTACAGCAATGGGGATGAATAAGTTCACGCAGAATGTTCCTGTTATGATTGTTATTTCTGAGGGAGCATACGAGAAAAAGGCGAGCTTCGGCGCAAAAGTCACTCATAATGATTATCGTTCAATCGATATTGGAATTGCTGCTGCATATTTAACAGCAGAGGCAACAGTTCAAGGATTAGGAAGCTGTATTCTAGGTTGGTTCGATGATAAAAAAATTAGAAGCATCTGCAAGCTAGAATCCCCAGTAAGACTTGTTATAGCTTTAGGATATGCCGCTGACGGGGATAAATTAAGGCAGAAAAAGCGAAAAGAACTAAGCGAGTTTGTCAAATTTGAATAAGGAAAAGCTCAGATAGTTTACAAACTATCTGAGCTTTTAAAATTCAAAAATTTCTTTTACTCTTCTGCTGCTTGATTTAACAGTTTTTTATATGTTAAATCCATACCTATTGCACCCAATGGTGCTGTAATAAGTATTGACAGAACTGCTATTGAAAGAACCATCTTGCCGCAGGGAAGTCCCAAGGAAAGCGGAACTGAACCTATAGCTGCCTGCACTGTTGCTTTTGGCAGATATGCAATAACGCAAAATAGTCTTTCCTTCCAATTAAGCTTTGTACCGATAAGACAAAGCCAAACACCGATTGAGCGAAATACAAGAGCTGCAAAAATCATTAAGACTGCCATTGCTCCTGCCTTTACTGTATATCTAATATCTACAACTGCACCGACAAGTACAAAAAGTATAACCTCTGCTGCTATCCAAAGCTTTCCAAACTTTGCCCTTAATCTAACTGTAACTCTGGGAATACTTTTCATTGCAATTACCATCGCCATACTCATTACTGCAAGCAGTCCTGACATAGGAATATATCCGTCAAGCCATTCCTCCAAAGCCACAAGAATAAACGATGCAGCAAGTACAATTATAACCTTCTTGCTATTTCTTACAATATGATCGTGCCTGTAGTTTGCTTCAAAGAGCCATGAAAGAATAAGTCCTGCAGCTGCACCTATTAATATTCCAACAACTATTGAAATTGGGATATTGATAAAATCAACTACGCTTGCACCGTTTCCCTGTGCTATAGAAACAAATGTTGTAAAAAGTACTATTACAAAGACGTCGTCCAGAGATGCCCCTGCTAGAATTAATTGAGGAACGCTTTTATCTGTTCCCCTTTTTTCATCCATTAGCTGAACCATTTTAGGCACAACAACAGCAGGTGATACTGCACCTAAGACTGCCCCCATAATAAGGGCTTCTATCCTTGTCACGTGAAGTACTGCTGGAGCGAAAATCAAAAAAGCAAGAATTTCAAATACTGCAGGTAAAAATGACATTAAAATTGCTGGTCTTCCAATCTTTTTAAGATCGGATATATCTAATGATAATCCTGCTTTAATTAGAATGATAATAAGTGCCATTTGGCGAAGCTGAGCAGAAATCCCTAAAATCGACGGATCAAGAAGATCTAATACATATGGACCTAAAACTATGCCGGTTACCAGCATACCGATAATTCTCGGCAGCTTAATGCGTCGGCAGATAGAAGCAAGTCCTAAGCCGACTAAGAAAATTAGTGCAAGCGACGTTAACATAAAAACTCTCCTTTTAAACGCAGAAAAAGCTGATAATTTCTGCGAAAATAAAATCACAGAAGTCATCAGCTTAAAAAGCGGTTTTGGGTTTTACCAGGGGAGAACTTCATTCCCGATTTAATATTATATATCAATTAATTATTTGCCGTCAATAGGTAAAATTAAAATATAATTTCCTCGGCAAAATTATTTATATATTAATACACTTTTAATCTAGATATGGTTGCAAAGCAGCGAGTTTTATTTATCTTTAGCTTTATATACTGAGTTTGTATCTTTTTTATAAAGCAAATTTTTTGAGAACCAATAACAGTACCCTCAAACAACTCTTTCCATTCGTCGTTTTGCTTGCCATAAAGCGTAAAACTTTCAATCTGCTGACCTGTTGCAATATTCTCTTCTAAAACAATCTTTTCAATATCGCAGACCTTACCCAAGTCAACAATTATCTCTGCATTTTCTGCGCCATGGTCGCAGCGCCAAAACTTAGTTTTATCATCTGATAATATATTTTCAGCACAATGGGCTTCGTCCATATCAAATTCACTGTAAGCCTTCGCATTAAGTGATAAATCGCTCTTAAACTCCCTTGCCAGCTCATCGCCCAAGTCTTTTAGAGCCTTTACATCAGCTTCATCTATAAGACCGTCCGCTCTCGGAGGAACATTTAAAAGAAGACTTGCATTTGCGCCTACAGAGTTGTAATAAATTTGCAAAAGCTTTTCAAGACTTTTCACAGTTACATCCTGCTCTTTATGATAAAACCAGCCTTTTCTAATAGAAACATCCACCTCTGCGGGATACCAAATAAGATTATTATAACCTTTTATTGCCTCTCTGCTGCCTATGTCTGCAAGTGAGTGATCAACATTTTCAGGAGGTACATCTACATTCTGCTGTGAATCTGCTGCAATTCGTTCTTGCTGTGAATAAAATGCCGGTACTACATTCCATTCTGCTTCACGGCAAACGCCTGCTTCATTTCCACACCAACGTATATCAGGGCCACAAATAGAAATACAAGCATCAGGCTGACATTCCCTAACTACTTCATAGTATGATTCCCAGTCATAGACCTGCTTCTTGCCATTTTCTCCCTCACCGCAGGCACCATCGAACCACACTATAAAAATATCGCCATAATTTGTTAAAAGCTCTCTCAGCTGATTCTTAAAATAGGTGTTATATGCTTCACCCTGTCCATAAGTTTTCTCGTGTCTGTCCCACGGAGATAGGTATACGCCAAATTTTAAGCCATTATTTCTGCACGCCTGTGAAACTTCTTTAACAACATCGCCCTTACCATCTCTCCAAGGACTGCTTTCTACACTGTAAGACGTGTATTTGCTAGGCCAAAGGCAAAATCCGTCGTGATGCTTCGCTGTTAAAATAATGCCCTTCATACCAGCTGACTTAATTGCTTTCGCCCATTGGTCAGCGTCTAAGCTTTCAGGGTTAAAAAGCTTTGGAGAAGCTGTTCCGTCACCCCATTCTAAATCGGTCATTGTATTCATTCCAAAATGTATGAATGAATAAAATTTCAAGTCGTGCCATTTGAGCTGACGCTTACTAGGTACAACATTAGCCGCTTTTTCAATATAATTTTCCACTTTGAACACCCTCTTTATATCGTTTTCTTTTTTTCATATAAGATAGCATAAACAGATGTTCAAATCAAGTAATAGATTAAAAAGCACCGCAAATGCGATGCTTTTTAAATATAGGAAATGGAATTGTCCTGTTGTTATTTATTTGATTGAAGAAAGTGCATTGAGTTCAAATATAGCTAAGAACCTGCGAAGTGTCATCTTGCCTTCGCCCAGTGCCAGCTTTAAAAGCTCATTTTCCAATTCAATGTTCTCTTGTTCGTAATGCATTCTTCATACGACCTTTCAATTAAGAAATATATCCTATCCCTCTAGGGATTTTATCAATAAAATTAATGTTAATGTGCTTTAACGCAGAGCTTTAAACTTATCTCATTGAAGAGATAGCGTTAAGCTCTACTACTGCAAGGAACTTTCTAAATGAAAATTTCTTACCATCCTCGATTTCTTTTACGAGTGAAATTTCTCTTTCAAGTGCTTCATTGTTAAACATGTTAAATCATCCTTTCGATTATCTGTTTAATTAATATATTTAAACCCTTTCGGGATAGTTAGCAATATAAGAGTCATGGACTCTTTGTTCAATGCTCCAATCAGATCATGTTTGACTTGATTGCAGCTATTGAGCCAAGTTCTACGATTGCAAGAAGCTTTCTTAATGAGAGCTTATTGTCATTCTCGATTCTGTTAAGAAGTGACTCCTCGATTGCTTCGTAATTGTATCTCATGTTTTTCCCTCCTCTTCCTTAGTACACCTTTATTATAGTCATTTTGCTGTCTTTGTCAAGTGATTTTGCACAAACACTTATATCCATATTTGTGCAAATTGACCAATAGCTATGTGATGAAACTTACAAACAGTTTTTATAATTGATTTTCAATCTATCGATTCATTATATGCATATTGCACAAATCAGTACACTGTTTTTATAACATCATCACTAATTGAAGCCCGTAATTATTCTAAATTTGTATCCTAACAATTAAAGTTTGTCAATATTTCTATAAAAATAAAAGCATTTTTTTATTTTCTCACTTGCTTTTACAGTGATTGTATCAATTATAAGCAATTACTCTATACTATTATATATATAGCAAAGTAAAAGATACACTCATGCATACTAAAATCAAAAGAAAAAACTGTTAAATCTCTCTTACGACGCAATAATTATTTTTAAAGAAAAATCTCTTGACTTTTATCTTTTACTCTGCTAAACTGTAAAAGTCAACATATTTAAGGAAGGCGACTTTATAATGACTAACAAACTAAATCCATATGATAATTTTTTAAACGTACTAGATAATGCAGCAGCTCAGGAAAACATTTCGATTAACGACTATGCTACTCTTCGTTTTCCTGAAAGGGAGCTGACTGTTAATTTTCCGGTAAAAATGGATAACGGCGATATAAAAATGTTTACTGGCTACCGCATACAGCATTCCAGCACTAGAGGTCCTTGCAAGGGCGGCATTAGATTTCATCCAGATGTAGATATGAATGAGGTACGCGCACTTTCTGCTTGGATGACGTTTAAATGCGCCATTGCTAACATCCCCTACGGCGGTGCAAAAGGTGGAGTAACCTGCAATCCGTCTGAGCTTTCTGAAGGTGAGCTTGAACGTCTAACCAGAGAATATACAAAACAAATTTCTCCTCTCATAGGTCCCAACAAGGATATACCTGCTCCTGATGTTAATACAAATGCTCAAATAATGGGCTGGTTAATGGATACCTACAGCACTCTTAATGGAGGCTATCCGATTAAATCAGTTGTTACTGGCAAATCACTTGATATAGGAGGCTCTCTTGGCAGACCTGAAGCTACTGGCCGCGGCGTTATGCTTGTAACGACAGCACTTGCAAGCAAGCTCGGAATTGATATTAAGAATTGCACCGTCGCTGTTCAGGGCTTTGGCAATGTCGGTTCAATCGCCGCTCTGCTCATTTCAAGGGCTGGAGCAAAGGTTGTTTGCGTTGGCGATCATACTGCGGCTTTTTATTGCGAAGATGGTCTTAATATAGAGGAAATGATTGAATATAGCAACAGTAATGGCAAGATTTTAAAGGGTTACAAAGCTAAGAATGTAAAAGAAATTGAAAAAAGTGATTTACTTTTCCAAGATGTTGATTTCCTAATTCCTGCTGCTCTTGAAAATCAGATTACAGCAGAAAATGTAAATAACATCAAGGCTAAATATATTGTTGAAGCTGCTAACGGTCCGACAAGCTATGAGGCTGACCAAATCTTAGCAAAGAATGGTATCCCTGTAATACCCGATATTCTTGCTAACTCCGGCGGAGTTATTGTTTCTTATTTTGAGTGGGTTCAAAATCTTCAGTCCTTTAGCTGGACTCTTGATGAAGTTAACAGCAGACTCGCAAATCAAATTATTGGTGCATTCAATGAGGTATATGAGCTTTCAGTCAACGAAAATGTTTCGCTAAGAATGGCTGCTTATAGAATCGCCCTGCGCAGACTCGTCAGTGCAAAAAAGACAAGAGGAATCTAATTTAGCTAAAAATAAAAAGAACTTGCTTTTATAAATGAAAGTAAGTTCTTTTATTTTTATAAAAAACAAGAGCCGTTATCAAATTTTTGACAACGGCTCATTATTCTTTGAGTTATTTTATGTGACTTTCTTTACAGCCACATCCCCCGACCGAAGGGGCTTACTCTAATATATTAAGTTTTAAAAGCTTCATTGGGATACAAAATACTGTTTACATATATTTTCTATGTGTATTACATCGTTAGTCACTATCCTATTCCATATGTACTCTCACATAAGCTTATCATTGGACTAACACCAGCATTTCATTAATTCTATTATATATTAACTTTCGTAATTATTTTATAGAAATCTGTATCATACTCATTAAACAGCTATGATATATTCATCCTCGGGTCACAGACGCATTAATTTTAAAGCAGTTGTATAGGGTATACGCTTTATTTATCTGCTAACTTATATTATTCGCTTCTAAAATCTTCTTTGCTTTATCATCTCACTATTTACTCACACTTTAAGTCAAATAATCTTATAAGGCTAAAGTCTTACTTTTTTTGATGATAATATTATCTACTTTAGAAGTATTTTTACATTCGATGCAGTCATTAAATAAAGCCGCACTCATAAGTGCTATTCATAATCGCCAATTTCATGTGCGATCAGAGATATTGTTAATGCTTGCACTCACATATTCTAAATAACTATTAACTTAGAGCTAAATTAATACACATAATTCGCTTCAAGATATGTTATAAGCAACTGCACTATTAACTAATACGAAAAGCTAATATTCCAATGCCACTAACACATCTAATCTATTTATCAGTTAACGTTTTACTTATTTCTGCTTGTGCAACCGATATTATAATTTCTTTTCGTTTCTCTTCCAATCATATCATATGATTGTGAATACATCAATTAAGCCGTTTGTTTATATGACAGAAATAAAATCAAAGTTTTCTAAATCTTTAATTTTTCACTTTGCTTATTGCAAAACAAAGTATCCCGTTGAATAACTTTGCGGCACTTCCCGCGATTCTACCCCGTCACTTTCTAATAGCAGATTCATCTGCTCGGTGTAAAGCCTCGGTGCAAAATACATTAGTTATTCAACATTAAAATTGCACTATTGGCTCTTTTAAAGGTTATGCTGTGACGGGCGGCCAAAATACTGCGGATCTAATTCAAATTCCATTGGACTCGCCTCCATCCTTTTATTTCGTGCTGCATACTGCTTTGCGGTTAAGTTATTTGACTTAACTTTTCTTATTCTTGCAGCACATTGTTTTTTGCCTTGAAGCCTTTGGATCTTTCCTCTTGCTTCGACCTTATTATATCGCCTCTTTTTACTATTGTCAATAGTTTTTTTCAACATTTTTAAAATATTTTATGTATTATTTGCTTTTCACTCTTAATTATAAAAATTACTTTATTAACGTGTTCTATTTTCTATTGACTATTTGTAAAATTCACGATACAATAAAAAAGCAATAAAACAAATAATAGAGGTATATTAATTATGGAAAAAGAATACAATCCAGATATAGTAAGTGTTATTGATGAAGAAGGCAAGGAGCATGTCTTTGAAGAGCTTGACAGAATAGAAACAGATAAGGGCCGCTATGTTGCACTTCTCCCCACATACGATGATGAGGAGGAAATGCTTGAGGATGACGGCGATGTTATTATTCTTAAGGTCTATGAGGAGAAGAATGGTGAAACTTATCTTGCTCCGATTGAAAATGAAGCTGAGTTCAATGAGGTTGGCAAGTATTTTGAAGAACGCCTTGATAATCTTTTCTTTGATGACGAATCAACAAGTGAAGAATAATTAAAATTTTATATCACCCTGCCCTGTGCGATAAATACGGTTATATTAACCCAACATGTTTTTAATAGGGAACTTTTCTCTGACAGTGAATTGCAGACCTCCCGCTTTGCGGAAGAAGGGAGCGTGAAGCTGTCAGGCGGTACCCACCTGCTTATTTTTGCAGGTTATTTATGCTGTATCCGGCTCGGCGGGGGATTTTTTTATTTTATAAATCAATTTTTAGTATACATTATATATAGAGCTTTTGTCGGGGGGATTGAAATGAAAAAAATAACAAGCGAAACCATAGTTGATTTTTCGCCAAGTGAAAACGGATTTGTTTTTACTACAGTTAACCTTTTGGAAAGTGGCTCCCACAAGGTGTCTTTTTATTCATATGATGCAATTACAGCTTCCGCTGAACCTCTGATTACACCTGTAACTAAAAAAGCATATGTTAATCTTAAATTTGGCGGTCATGGTGCTGAAATTGCTGCACAGCTCGGTGAAAATGCAGAATTTATCTTCAATGACTGCACAAGATTTTATGACAACAAAGTAGTAACGCTAAATGATAACGGTCAATTTGCTCTTTTCTCTAGTGAAGGCAAATTGCAAAACAACAAGCGATTACTCTACAGAGATAAATACGCTACCTCCTCCCCTGCTGCTTATAAGCATACACTTTGGTGTGCTGTACCCTCAGTAAATTCGATTGTAAACTATTCAGTTGAGGGCAATAAAATTCATGTTAGGGTAATAGGATATGAAAAAAATATTTTTAAATATCCGCAATCAGTTACTATTGTTGACAATAATCTATATGTCTGCAACAGAGATACTGGTATAATCAATTTTATTCAGCTTGATAAAGCCTATCAAATGGGAATATTTAAGGCTTTTAAAGAACCTGTTTACAAATATATTAGAAGCTGTGACAAGGATTTTGTTTTGCTCGAATCCGGTATTTATGAGGTTGAGCCAAACGAAATTAAGTCATATAAGAAATAATTTAATCCGATTATCTTAAAGCCGTGAGAAAAAAATCTCGCGGCTCTTTTTTTATAGTTAATTAAGAAATACTTGCTTTTAGCTATCTAATTTTTAAAACATATAAAAATGCTGAATACTATATATAAAAATAGTGTAACATAACAGATAATTATTAATAAACTGTGAATTTTTGCTTGACTTTAATTCTTTTTTTACTTATTATTTGGCTGAGTCAAATTGAGATAATAGAATCTCAATAAAAAATGCACATAACAAAAAAAGAAGGAGTGACATCGAATGTCAAAAGCAAAAAAGTTCTTTGCTGCAGTTTTAGTATTATGCTTTATTTTCAGCTGCTTTACTGCAACTGCTGCAACTAAAAAAAGTCTTGTTTACGAATCACCCACAAGTGATTACACAGCGACCAAGATTTCTCACCCTCAAGCAGGCTATGCTGAGCCTGACGGTATTATCGAATATCCCTCAGGTGATAATGACCGTGGTCAGAGCTACGCATGGTCCGCAGTAGGTCACGGTGATTACATTTACATCGGTACCTGCTACGGTGCTATTTGGTCAACACTTAAGCTCGTTGCTCATATGGGCGGTATGGACGTTGAAACTATCCGTGCAGCTGCAAATGCTGCTTTCAACGGCAAGCTCTATGTCGGCGATCCTGTAAACAATCCCTCTGACACCAACCGAAGCGTAATTTTAAAGCTCAACACAAAAACCAGTGATGTTAAGATAATTGACGGTCCGAACAAGTTCGGAGGTTATCGTGCTGCTATCGCTTTTAATGACAAAATTTATTTCTGCAACACAATGCAGACTCCTCAGATTATTGAAATTGATCCTCAGACTGATGCAAAAAAGATTGTCTATCAATGTGCAAAGGCTAATCCCGAAGTATCTGTCGGTATACGAGGAATTGCCGTATATAACGAAAAACTCATCGTTAGTATGATTAACAACGACGGTGCAATGATTGTTGCGTCAGAAAATCCCTCTCTAGGTCAACAGTCCTTCAAGGTCATCGGCACCCAGAAGGATCTTCTCGATTATCCCGCATATATGTTCGCCGATTCTATCTACGGTGGAGCTGTTTTCGATATGGTTCCCTTTAATGGTCATCTTTACATCACTGTTGTAACAGGCAAGGCAGATGCTAACGGCGTTATTGATGATACAGCATTTGCCCTATTCGAAGCTACAGAAGCTGCTGACGGCTCTTGGAGCTACAAGCTTTTAGTCGGTGATCCAAACGATGGTGCCGAATATCCCTATGGCTTCGGCATTGAAAAGGCATCCGCTGCCAACATGGTAGTCCATGACGGATACCTTTATATAGGTGCTTACAACGACGGTAAATTTGACAATTTCAAGAACTTCTACAAAAATCTTGAGCAGTCTGTCAATCTTTGGAGAATGGACAAAAACGGCAGCTTCGAGCTTGTAATTGGAGATCCCTATGAATACTTCCCTGAGGTTAAGGGCAATATGGGTTCGGGCTTCGACAATCCTATGAATCAGTACGTATGGAGAATGATTTCATACAATGGCAAGCTCTATATCGGCACCTTTGATGTGGCAAGCTTTGTTGAGCCACTCGGTCAGTTTACAAACGGAGATTTTATTAAAAAGACTCCTAAAGAATGGATTTCACAGATTAAATATATAAAGGATTTTGTAAATCATATCAAAAATCAGAAGCCCTCTCCTGAACTAAAGGCAATAGACGCCGCTGCTGCAAAGGATATGAGAGAACTTGGAATTACAATGTTCAAGATGACCTTCCTTCTCAATAAGGGCGGAGAAAATGATATTAGCTCAATGGAGAAATTTCATTCTCTTCTGCTAAATGCCGTTGAGCTTTACTCAAGAGTAAGAGATTATCTTCCTGCCTCTATAACATCTAAGCTTGACACAATTTTGACTGAGGATAACGCAGAAACTCTCTTCTGCTTCATAGGCACATGCAAATATCTTTCAAAAGCCGAAAAGGGCTTTGACCTTCTCGTCACTCAAGACGGCTTGAATTTTGAAGTTATCACTAGAAATGGTCTTGGCGATCCCAATAACCACGGACTTCGTACATTCGCTGTAAACGATAATGGTCTTTTCTGTGGTACAGCTAACCCATTCTACGGCGCCCAAGTTTGGCATATTGAGCAAAATGCCCAATAAATTATTAAGAAAATTTTATTAAGCTAAAAAAGCTGTAAATTTAGGCATCTAAATTTACAGCTTTTTCTTATTTATAATCGATTCCGAAAAAAGGTTTATCAGTATTTATTCATAGTTCCAATCTTTTTCCCTGTAAAATACGTTGATATATAAGCTTTTATTAATTTAGTCCTATAAAAAGAAGCTCATTTCTTAATATTTTAATTATGAGATTTTAGTATGGTAAATTGCATTTGTGCAATATCTACAAAATAAATTTTGATAACTATAATTCTATTATTTACTATTGACTTTTCTTTTTTCGTTGCTTATTATATTATTGATAAAAGATTAATGAATTGTTAAGTGAGCTTTAACAAGTTTATAAATCTTTAAAAATAAAAGGAGATGACATTACCATGTCAAGAGCAAGAAAGGTTATTGCAGCAGTTCTCGTTCTTTGCCTAGTCTTTAGCTGCTTTACAGCTACAGCCGCAAGTAAGGGCGTAGTTTATGATTCAAAGACTAGCGATTATACTGCTACAAAAATTTCACATCCTGATGCAGGTTATGGCGAAGTTGACGGTATTATCGACTGGGAATCAGGCGATGGTGACCGCGGTCAAAGCTATGCATGGTCAGCTGTTGGTGACGGCGATTATGTTTACATTGGTACATGCTATGCAGCAATTTGGATGACAATTAAAACTGTCGGTCAGATGAACCCCGAAATGGGACTTACACCTGAGGCTGCAAGAGCAGCTGCTAACGCAGCATTTAACGGCAAGCTCTACACAGGCGACGACAAGAACAATCCCACAGACGCCAATCACGCTGTTATTGTTAAGATTAACACTAAGACAGGTGAAACAAAGATTGTTTACGATGTAAGAGCAGAGGGTTATCAGTACAACGGCTTCCGTGCTGCTATTAAGTTTAACGGCAAGCTTTACTTCTGCAATACATACAGAACTCCTCAGATCATTGAAATTGATCCTAAGACAGATGCAGCAAAGGTTGTTTATCAGTGCGAAGCAATCGATTATGACAATCCTGAAAATGAATTCGTTTCTTCAGGTATTCGCGGCATCGCAGTTTACAACGATATGCTCGTAGTTAGTGCAATTCGCGAAGGCGGTGCTTACCTCGTAGCTTCCAAGAATCCTTCAGAAGGTCAGCAGTCCTTCAAGGTTGTTGGTACACAGCAGGATCTCCTTGATTATCCTGCATACCACTTCAATGATGGTATATTCGGTGGTTCTATCTTTGATATGGTCGCTTTCAACGGCAAGCTCTATATTACTGTTGTTGTAGGCAGATTCGATCCCGAAACAAAGAAAGTTCCCAATGTCGGTTTTGCTCTGTTTGAAGCAGAAGAAAAGGACGGAAAGTGGACATATAATCTTATTGTTGGTGATCCCAAGGATGGTGCAAAATATCCTTATGGATTCGGCGGCGACAGATCAGGTGCTGCTAACCTTGTAGTTCATGACAACCACCTCTATGTTGGTGCTTACAATGACCCCATGGTAGCTGTTCCTAACGCTATGCTTCAGATGGACTTTGAAAGCCTTTATAAGGACCTTTCAGATCCCGTTTCTCTTTGGAGAATGGATACACAGGGCAACTGGGAGCTTGTAGTTGGTGCGCCTAACGAAATATTCCCCGAGGTTAAGGGCAATATGGGCGACGGCTTCGACAACCCCATGAACCAGTACGTATGGAGAATGCAGGACTTTGACGGCAAGCTCTATGTTGGTACATTCGATGTAACAGGTCTTGTTAGACCTCTTGCTCAGTTCTGCAACGGTGATATTCTTAACAATACTCCCAAGGAATGGGCATCTCAGGTTAAGTACATCGTTGAGCTTCTTAAGATGTTCAAGAAGGATACAAATCCTGAGGCTGCAACTTACAGCACAGCAGTTCTCTCAGATGCTGATGAGCTTGTTGACACAATGAAGGATATGCAGCGTCTTCTCAATAAGGGCGGTGCTAACGACATTAAGAATTCTGAAAAGCTTCATAAGCTCATGATTAAGGCTGTTAAGCTTTATGAAAAGGTTCGTCCTATTCTTCCCGAAAAGGTTACAACAGAACTTGATAAGGTTCTCAATCAGGAAGTCGCTGACAAGCTTTTCTATTTCATCGGTTCTTGCAAGTACCTCACAAAGTCAGAGGAAGGCTTCGACCTTCTTGTTACTGAGGACGGCATAAACTTCAAGGCTATTTCAAGAGATGGTCTTGGCGATAAGTTCAACCATGGTGTTCGTACTTTCGCTGTTAACGATAACGGTCTCTTCCTCGGCACAGCTAACCCCTTCTTCGGCACTCAGGTATGGCACGTTGAAGAAAAGGATGCAGCTGCTCCCGATACAGAGAAAAATGATAATGTAGTTGCTCCTGAAACAGAAGCTCCTACAACAGAAGAGCCTAAGGAAGAAGCTCCTAACACAGGTGTTGACACAACATCTATTGCAATCGCTTCATCAGCTCTTGCAGCAGGCGTAGTTCTTACTCTTATCAGCAAAAAGAAAAAGGCTACTGACTAATTATTAAATTAAGCTCAAAAAACGGTGTAATCCTCTAAGGATTACACCGTTTTTTTCATAGACTAAAAGCCTTTACTTTACGAGGTTTTTTATTATTATATTTACATCAAATAAATATAATAATAAAACTTATACTTTAATAAATTAAAACATGTATGTAATTAACACTGTGTTAATATATACAGTATCAACAGTAATATTTTCTAAAATCTTGCTATAATCCCAAAATTAATTAAATATATTTGATGTTTTTTACATTTAATACATATATTATTTTACACTTTATTAATATTTGTTTTTATTTGTTAATATTTTCTCTATTATTCGTTGACATTTTATCAATATTAATTTATTATATATAAAAAGGAATGATAAGGAGATGTAAAAAATGTCAAAAATCAAAAAGCTAACTGCTGCGATTTTAGCACTTTGCTTAGTATTTAGCTGCATTACAGCTACAGCTGCAAGCAAGGGTATTGTCTACGAATCAAAGGACACTAATTTCACAGCAACAAAGATTTCTCATCCCGAAGCAGGAATTGGCGAGATTGATGGTATCATCGATTTTGAATCAGGCGATGCTGACCGCGGTCAAAGCTATTCATGGTCAGCTGTTGGATATGGCGATTATGTTTATATCGGCACTTGCTATGGCGCAATTTGGAGAACTATCCAGATGATGGCTGAAATGAACGGTCTTGATGAAGAAATGGCTAGAACAGCTATGAACGCTCTATTCAACGGTAAGCTTTATGTCGGCGATAAGAAGAACAATCCCGAGGACGAAAGACGCAGTGTTATTGTAAAAATCAACACTAAGACAGGCGACGCAGATGTTGTTGCTGGTCCTTTCAATCACGGTGGATTCCGTGCTGCAATCGGATTTAATGATAAGATTTATTTCTGTGATACAGTATATCCCCCAGAAATCATCGAGATTGATCCTAACAATAACGACAAAATGCAGATAGTCTACAAATGCGCACCCACAAACGCAGGCATTTCAGTAGGTATCCGTGGTATTGCCGTTTGCAACGACCAGCTCGTAGTCAGCATGATCGGCAACGATGGTGCATATATCGTAGCTTCTGAGGATCCCTCAAAAGGTCAGGATTCCTTCAAGGTCATCGGCACTCAGAAGGATCTTCTTGATTACCCTGCTTACATGTATAACGACGCTATTTTCGGCGGCTCTATCTTCGATATGGCTTCATTCAATGGCAAGCTCTATATCACTGTAGTTGCAGGCAAGTTTGATAAGCAGACAAATTCAGTTCCTAAGAAGGGCTTCGCTCTCTTCGAGGGTACAGAGGATAAGGATGGTAATTGGACTTACAAGCTTATCGTTGGTGATCCCAAGGATGGTGCAAAATATCCCTTCGGATTTGGCGGCGACAGAGCTGGTGCTGCTAACATGGTTGTACACGACGATTATCTCTACGTCGGCGGCTACAACGATCCTATGATTGCTATTCCTCAGGCTTTCCTTACCGGTAACTTTGAAGATCTTTACAGAGATTTCAACGAACCTGTTTCTCTTTGGAGAATGGATAAGGCTGGCAACTGGGAGCTTGTCGCAGGTGAACCCAACGAATATTTCCCCGAGGTTAAGGGTAATATGGGTGCTGGCTTTAACAACCCCATGAACCAGTATGTATGGAGAATGCAGTCCTTTGACGGCAACCTCTTCATCGGTACATTTGATATTACAGGTCTTGTAAGACCTATCGCTCAGTTCTGCAATGGTGATATTCTCAAGAATACTCCCAAGGAATGGGCTACTCAGATTCAGTATATCGCTGATCTTGTTAAGGCTCTTAAGGACATGATTGGTCCTAAGACAATGGCTGCTCAAAACGACGCTGAAAACCTTCTTGACACAATGAAGGATATGAAATCTCTTCTCAATAAGGGCGGCGTTGATGATATTGATTCAATCGCACGTTTCTATAAGCTTCTCACAAGAGCTGTTAAACTTTATGAAAAGGTTCGTGTTCTTCTTCCCGAGCAAACAGCAGAAAAGCTTGATAAGGTTCTTAATCAGGAAAACGCAGATAAGATTTTCTACTTCCTTGAGGTTGCAAAATATTTAAGCAAATCTGAAGAAGGCTTCGACGTACTTGTAACTGATGACGGCTTAAACTTTAAGGCTATGACTAGAGACGGTTTCGGTGACAAATATAACCACGGTGTTCGTACCTTTGCGGTAAATGACAATGGTCTTTTCCTTGGCACTGCAAACCCCTTCTACGGCACTCAGGTATGGCATATCGAAGAAGGCAAAGACATTCCTACAGTTCCCGAAACTGAGGACAACGATAATGTAACTGCCCCCGAAACAGATGCTCCTACAACAGAAGAGCCTAAGGATGAAGTTCCCAATACAGGTGTTGACACAACATCTATTGCAATCGCTTCCTCTGCTCTTGCAGCAGGCGTAGTTCTTTCTCTTATCAGTAAGAAGAAAAAGAGCGAAATCTAATGATTTAATCTAAACTTAATATAGTTTAATAAACGATACGGAGCAGTTCAATGAGCTGTTCCGTATTTTATTTTATACATTTAATCATATTTGTATACTTTATTCTATTACAGAATTTATATCGTGTTAATAAGAGTTATATTAATAATATATAAAAAAATATATATTAAGGAGGATTTTTTATGAAACGCGTATTAAGTTTAGTTATCGCTGCTGCTTTGTTGCTCGCCTGTGCAGTTCCTGCTTTCGCCAATCAAAAATGCGATTGCGGACACTCGCCTGTCGTTGTAGTTAGCGGTATGGGCGCTACCCCTATGATTCAGGATAAGGGTACTCCCAACGAAAAGGAAGTTTTTCCGCCTGAGAGCATCGACATCCCCTCACTCGTATCAGCTATTTTAAAAGGCTTGAGTGCGGCTACTGTCTATAAGGATTGGAATTACTTTGCTGACGCTGCCATGCCTGAGGTTAAAAAGATTTTAGAACCAATCGCCTGCAATCCCGATGGCACCTCAAAATACAACGTCACAACTGTGCAGTATGATAAATCTATGGCTGAATATACGCCTGACGAGATAAGCGGAAACGACAACGAATTCGGTCTTTTAAATCGTCTTTGTGAAATCTATGGTGCAGATCATGTGTATTTTTACAATTATAACTGGCGACTTGATCCGATGGAACACGGCAGAGAGCTTCATGAGCTTATTCAGACTATAAAAAAGCAAACCGGTCACGACAAGGTCACTATGGCATCGTGCAGTATGGGCGGTGCTATTGCTATGGCTTATCTGTCACAGTACGGTACAAGCGACCTTGACGGCTGCATTTTCCTTTCAACTGTTTTCTTTGGAACATTCGTTGCAAGTGAGCTTTTCACAAAACAAGTTGAAATTGATCCGAGTGGCTTAACACGACTTTTAGCAGGTTTGGATACCGGCAGTCCCACAATAAACGCCATCATGGCTCAGCTCTTACCAGCTCTTGAGAATTCAGGTTTAACCGGTGCCTTCTGCGAGCTTTGGAATACTGGTATAAAGGTTATTAAGGATAGAATCTACGACGAGCTTTTAATCCCTGTATTTGGATATATGCCAGGTCTTTGGGCTGTAGTCGATGCAGAGCATTACGATGAAGCTAAGGATTTAATGCTGGGCGATTCTGCAAATCCAGAGCTTTTAAAGAAAATCGATGCATTCCACAATGAGGTTTCACTTAAAAAATATGACCTAGTCAGAAGCCTAAGCGATAACAATGTTAAAATTGCAATTCTTGCAAATTACAACACTCAAAACGCACCCCTTTACCCCTCATCAGCACGTCAAGGAGACGCTATACTTGAAACAGAGCTTATGAGTGCCGGTGCAACCTGTGCAAAGCTCAATGAAACACTGCCTCAGGATTATATTGACGCAAAGGAGCAATGCTCATGCGGTTGTACGCATATATCCCCCGATAAAGTAATCGACGCTTCAACGTGTATGTTCCCTGAATACACTTGGTTCGGCAAAGACTGGCCTCATGTTTGCGGAGAAACAAACACAGCCTATACAGATTTAATATTATGGCTCATATCATATAATGGTCAGCCAACTGTTCACAGCGATCCACGCTGTCCTCAATTCTTCGGCAAGGACTCCAATGGAAATATGACTGACCTGCAAACTGGCGAAGCTCTTGAAAGAGGTCTTACTTGGTTTGACGGCTCTGGTAAATCTCCTGAAACAGATCCCAACGAACCTGAATCTCAAGCTCCCACAAAGCCTAATGAGGATACGCAGCCCAACAATAACGATAATCCAATTATCGATGACGATAATCAAACCACTGATGAGCAGTCTAATACTGCAGAATCTCCAAATACTGGTATGGGAAGTACATCAGTCTACAGTGCAGCTATGCTGTTTGCTTTGTGCATAGGTGCAGTTAGCTTTAAAGCTAAAAAGAACAAATAAATAACATAAAAAAAGAAGCTTGCTGGGTAAATGTCTTACCTGCAAGCTTCTTTTGAATTTTTATCAGTGTTCCCAAGTGCGAACTCTTAATGGAATTCCCATACTATCCGCAAGAGCTTGACACTCTTTGATTTCATCTTCACTAATTATATCTACAACCGAGAATTTGACATTAGGCAAGCTTTCCTTACACTCTTTAGCATACTTTAGAATAGCATCAAACGCTTCATCACCATAAATTGGCTTTGCAACCTCTGCATATCTTTTTGCATTGGGTGCATTAAGGCTTATCGAAGCTGTATCTATATATTTTTTTAAAATCGGAACTGTGCTTTTCTTGTTATAAACATCGCCTAAGCCATTTGTATTGATACGGATTTTTATATCATAATTTGACTTTAAATATTCGCACGCAGTTATAACATTATCAAGCGCACACAGCGGTTCACCGTATCCGCATATTATAACTTCATTATATGGCTTAAAGTCAAAGGCTTCAAGCGCTTTTATAATTTCTTCCTCTGTTGGATCTTTTTCCAGCCAGAGATTCTCCGCAGAGCCTAAGCTGCTGCCATTATGTCTTATGCAAAATACACAGTTGCATGTACAACGATTTGTTAAGTTTAAATAAACTCCGCCTGCATAAGTATAAACAATATCTGATTGAGCCATTATTAACGTCCCTCTTACCTGCTTGAATTATTTAATAATTTTGTTTTAAGCTTTGATGCATCAATAGCAAGAGCTAAAACAAAAAATATTACTCCGCTTGCTGCAACCTGTATAATTGAATCGGGTATACCTGCAATAGCAATCGGCCACTGACCGAATACCAATCCATCGTATACGCAATAACCTGCACAAGTTATCACCATTGCTGCTATTATAGCACAAATATTCCTAACATTAACAATTTTTTTAGATTTACTTGTAAAACTAAAAACAAGCAGGGACTTTATAACAATAGTTGCAGGCGCCCAAATAGGAGCCCCTGCGAGTATATCAGCAAGTCCCCCGCCTATCGCACTAGCTGCAACTGCATATGGCGTCGGCAGCATACACGCTGCTAAAAATATAAATGAATCACCTACATGAATATATCCATGTCCTGCAGGAATATGAAAATATGCGGTTAATGCTGTTATAATTGCAGCGAAAAGTGCAGCTGCGATTGCATAAAATAGACGCATATTTAAGTTAGACCTTTTATTACTCAAAATATATCTCTCCTTGACATTTTATTTATTGTTAGTATAAAATATATCTGGATATATTTAAATAGTCAGAAACGGAGAATTTTATATAATCAGATGAAGTATATTATTGAAAAAAACAGCAAATGCCCTGCATACATCCAGCTCTATACTCAAATTAGAAACGATATAATTAATAATATTTATCCTTACGGTACTAAGCTGCCCTCAAAAAGACTTATATCAGATGAAATAGGGATAAGCACTGTAACTGTTGAGCATGCCTATTCTCTGCTTTTTGAGGAGGGCTATATTGAACCCAAAGAAAGAAGCGGATATTTTGTATCCTTTCTAAATTCCGATTCTTATGCCTCGTTTCCAACTAAACAAATAAGTAAAACACTCTGTACAGATGTAGTTAAGAGTGACTCCCTAAATGCTTTTTCATTTTCTACGATTGCTAAAATTATGCGAAAGGTAATCAATGAAAAGGCTGAACTTATACTTGAAAAGTCACCAAACTTCGGTATTATGGAATTGAGAGCTGCTATTTCAGATTATCTTGAAAGAAGCAGAGGAATTAAAGCTCGTCCTGAGCAAATTATAATCGGTTCCGGTGCTGAACAGATTTACAGCTTTGTAATTAAGCTCCTCGGAAGTGCTAAAATATATGCTATAGAATCTCCCTCCTATGAAAAAATTGAGAAGGTGTATTCTTCATCCGGTGTGGAGGTTGAAAAGCTAGACCTTTGTGACGATGGTATAAACAGCATACAGCTATCCAAAAGTCTTGCTGACGTGCTGCACGTTACACCCTACAGAAGCTTTCCAAGCGGAGTTACCGCCTCAGCTTCAAAAAGGCATGAATATATAAGGTGGGCAAATGAAAAAGGCAGATATATAATTGAGGATGACTTTGAATCAGAATTTTCTGTTTCAACTAAGCCTGTCGAAACTATTTTTTCATTGTCCAAAAGTGAAAATGTAATATATATAAATACTTTTTCCAAAACTGTTTCTCCGTCTTTAAGAGCAGGCTATTTGGTTCTGCCCGAAAAGCTGATTGAAATTTTCCAAAAGGAAATGGGCTTTTGCTCCTGCACTGTGCCAACATTTGAGCAATATCTTTTGACCGAGCTTTTAACTAGTGGTACATTTGAAAGAAATATCAATAGGGTTAGACGACTCAAAAGAAAAGCGATGGAATAATAACTCACTTCCTGTTTTTATAAAAATACTATATTTAATATTATAAGCACTTAAAAGTCACCTGTTCTTTAAAGAACGATGGCTTTTTTATTATAATAAGCTCTGTTATTTTTTCATATATTTGTTACTTTTTCTATAAAACAGCATCTATATATATGAAAGGAGGCTTTGTAGTGGATGAATTTGAAAAACTGTTTATGTGCTATCAAAAAGATGTAATGAAGTTTTTACTTGCACTTACAAAACAATCAAGTTTAGCAGAAGATTTAACGCAGGAAACTTTTTTACATGCATATTTGGGATTTGACCGATTTCGCAAGGAATGCAGTCCTAAAACGTGGCTGCTGCAAAGACTTTTATGTAGATTTTGAGAAAATGAGATTGGAGGATGAGGCTATCTCCGAAAATAAAATCAAAGAGAGTAAAAAGTTCTTTTCCGCTTCTAAAAAAATTAAGAAATACAGATTTTATCAATTATGTCTTTTTGGTGGAACAATTATTTTTCTTCTGTCTTTAGTTTTCACTTGGTTCGGCTATTCAGGTGTATCTCAAATTAAAGGCACAACTCTTTTGACGCATCCCTGTGCAGTTTTGGGCTTTGGGCTGCTTGAGCTTTCTATTTGGTATTCATTCACTAACAATAAAAATCGAAAGCTCTGCGGATATATCGGCATTATATTGCTGTTAATTTGTCAATTCCTTGTGATGGGGCTTGCGTTAGGCAGCAGTACGGTTGGTTTTGATATTGGATTCATTCATCTTGAGCTATTAAATCCGATTATTCAGCAATGGGATTTTTCGATGCTTTGCTTTGGATTTTTTGTATCACTGTTCGTTATGATAATCGAAGCACTGTTCTTTAGACTGTTTTGCAGCATCATCTCCAAATAGAAATCTATTCTACATCAATTAAGCTAAAAAACAGCGAATGTTTTAACATCCGCTGTTTTGTACTTTATTTCATCCTATTAAATATATTACTTTAGGTTTTCAACATAGTGTGCGCGTTCTCCGCCGATAAACTTAGGTCTTGTGCGGGCGCAGAGTATATTTGCTTCACCTATTTTATTTATTGTTAATCTGACGGGTACCGCAACCTCTTTTAAATGCATTCCTATTAATGTGCCGCCAATATCTAATCCGGCTTTCGCCTTAATATGTTCGACTGCAACTGGATGCTCAAAAGCCGCCCATGCTGTTGTTGCAAATGAACCGCCTGCTTTAGGCTGAGGACAAACATTAACAATTTCGTAGCCAAAATGTTCCGCTGCTTCTTCTTCCATAATAATAGCTCTGTTCAAATGCTCACAGCACTGAACCGCAAGGCGAAGCTTATTTTGCTTAATAACTGGATAAATGCCTGCAAATGCCGCTTGAGCCGCTTCAATACTTGAATTTTTACCTATTCTGCTGCCTATAATTTCACTGGATGAACAACCTATTACAAGCAAATCACCCGCTTTAAGCTGTGCTGCTTCTAAAAGCTCTTCTATCGCCTGTTTTGCCTGAATTTTAATTTCTTCCACTTTAGCTGCCTCCGTTAGTTTTAATATGTATATATTATATTCCTAAGCTAAAACCTTGTCAAATCATGGGATTGAAATTTTCTGCTCAAGAAGCGGCAAAACGCTATATAACTCTATCGATAAAATAAATAAAAAAGAGAGCAATCATAAGATTACTCTCTTGGTGCGGATGACCGGACTTGAACCGGTACGGTGTCTCCACCGAGGGATTTTAAGTCCCTTGCGTCTGCCGATTTCGCCACATCCGCATATCGTTTGCTGTCCGCTTGCGACTTTATTATTATATTTCATATATAGTGATTTGTCAATACCTATTTTCATTTTTTATGATATTTTTTTGTTTTTTATTCTATTTTTCTTTTATTAGAAGAAAAAACATATCCAAAGTCTTTATTATATTGATATTAATCTTCAATAATAGAATTTTTTCGTCTTTTGAGTAAATAGATTCTACCTTTTTCATTGTCAATAACGATAACTTTATGCTATAATATTATACGAATAATAATTCTTTGTAAAAAGGAGATATTTTATGTTAAACCAGCTCGGCAATTTCAAGCTTGACGCACTAATCGAACGAGCCTTAAACGCTCTGCCTAAATTTATAGGCGCTGTTTTAATACTCATAATCGGTTTTTGGGCAGCAAGCCTTATAGGCAAATTATTAATTAAGGGACTTGAGAAAAAAGGTGTGGATTCATCAGTACATTCCTTTTTAAAAACAATAGTTGTTTGGCTGTGCCGCTTTATAGTTATACTTTCAGCCTGCTCAACTCTCGGACTTAATCTAAATTCCTTTGTTACCGCCTTTGGTGCTGCAGGTGTCACAGCCGGTATCGGTTTGCAAAGCAGTATTGCTCAATTTGCAAGCGGAATACAAATTCTTATTAATAAACCCTTTAAAAGCGGTGACTTTGTTGAAATTAAAGGATTAAGCGGCAAGGTTCAAGAAATTAAGTTTATGTATACAGTTTTTACAACTGTTGATAATAAGCGCGTTATTGTTCCAAACTCACACATCACAAGCAACAGCATTATTAATTACAATGCTGAGGGAGTACGCCGCCTAGACGTTAACTTCTCAATCGCATATTCAGATGACTTATTAAAAGCTAAAAATATTATCCTAAACGAAGCTCTTAAGAATGAACATATCATAAAGAACCCTGAGAGCAAGGTTGTTGTTAAGGAGCATGCTGCAAGCAGCGTAAATCTTATGCTTATCACATGGTGTGACAGCACTGATTACTGGACTGCATATTTCGAGCTTCAAGAAAGCGTAAAGCTTGCATTTGATCGTAACGGTATAAATATTCCATTTGATCAGCTTGATGTTCACATTGTTAATGAATAAGTTTATATTGATTACTTAAAAATTCCACAACGTTATTTTTTTGTAAAAAGTATACAAATAAGCTATTTTTTAGCTATATATTTTTTCTAACAAAAAGATTGCCACATACTAGGAAATAATGTCGTAATATTATATAATATATTACGAAAGTTAAAATATAATTAGCGGAGGTAAGTTAAATGTCAGACGCTTTAAACATGATGGACTTTTCAACAATTCCAGTAGGTAAGCTTGGTCTTATCGCTCTTCCTGGCTGTGAAGAACTCACAGCTAAGATTGATAATTACCTTAAGACTTGGCGTACAGAGAGAGACAGCGAACACAAAGACACTATTGCATTTTCAGGATACCAGAGAGATTCTTATATCATTAAGACTTCTTTCCCCCGTTTTGGTTCAGGTGAAGCAAAGTGTACCGTTTTAGAAACCGTTAGAGGCTATGACCTCTTCATCGTTTGTGATATGTTCAACTACGGTGTTACATACAATATGTATGGCGTAGAAAACAGAATGTCTCCTGACGATCATTATGCAAATCTTAAGCGTGCTATCAGTGCAATCGGTGGCAAGGCAAGAAGAATTACAGTTATTATGCCTATGCTTTATGAAGGACGTCAGCATAAGCGTGCATCAAGAGAATCTCTTGACTGCGCAGTTGCTCTTCAGGAATTAAGCGAGATGGGTGTTGACAATATCATCACATTCGACGCTCACGATCCCAGAGTTCAGAACGCTATTCCCAACCATGGTTTTGAGAACGTACAGCCTGCATATCAGATGGTTAAGGCTCTTGTTAACAACGTTCCTGACCTCAAGATTGATAATGATCACCTTATGATGATCTCTCCTGATGAGGGCGGTATGGGCCGTGCAATCTATTATTCAACAGTTCTTGGCGTAGACCTTGGTATGTTCTACAAAAGACGTGACTATTCTGTAGTCGTTGACGGTCGTAACCCGATTATTGCACATGAATTCCTCGGTGACAACATTGAGGGCAAGGACGTTATCATCGTTGACGATATGATCTCCTCTGGCGAATCAATGATTGAAGTTGCAAAAAAGCTCAAGGAACTTAAGGCAAACCGTATCTTTATCTGTGCTACATTCGGTCTTTTCGCAAATGGCGTTGAAGTATTTGATGAAGCATACAAGAGCGGTCTTTTCTGCAAGGTATTAACAACAAATACAATCTACAGAAAGCCTGAACTTCGTCAGCGTGAGTGGTATGTTGAGGTTGACCTTTCTAAGTATATCTCATACATCATCGATACTCTTAATCACGACACCTCAGTAAGCAAGCTCCTCAGCCCCGCTGAAAGAATCAACAAGCTTCTTGTTAAGAAGGGCTTCCGTGATCCTAAAGCTGAATAATTTAACTTAAAGCTAAAGCTAATTAAGCCCACTTCAAAATAGAAGTGGGCTTTCGCTATATAAAAAAATAGGGAGAACTTAATTCAAGTCCTCCCCTTTTTCATTTTAAAATTCGTCTAAGCTTTTTTCTGTATTTAAGATTATACAGTGTTATAAGCTTTGTAAGTGCATAATCATAAAGCAAAAATGTTAATGATGCTGCAATTAAAAGCACCGGTATTGCTATTATACCGAATTCTTTAATCTCGTCAATTTCCAAATTTATCAGCTTCGACATAGCAAAATATGCAGCCACCATAACGCCATTAAAAGTCAAAAGCTTTAAGATGTATTCTGCCCATCTTGGCATTTTACTTTCAAGGACAGCTTTAAGTACGGGATAATATCCGAAGAATACCGTGTATAGGATTGCTACCTCCTTGTTTGGAACAATAATAAGCGACAGCAAGGAAACGCTCGCCCATACGCCCATAGCCCATCTCTTGTCAACTTCAATCACAATTACTGTAACCAAAGTGCCTGCAACTGCAGGAAGAGCCAATTCAAGTGTAGGTATCAATGATACTATCGCCATCAAAGCAACAGATAATGCTGCAAGAACCGCAGAAATTGCTATCTTTGAAGTTTGTTTTAACTCTTTATATTCGTTCATCATATCAGCACCCAGGAATTAAATCGCAGCCAAAGCATTCGCAGCACGAATCCATGCAAAGAAGTGACAAACACATATCACATCCGTCACAGCCGCAACAGCAGCAACCCTTATTATCTTCCGTTTCTTTTCTGTAGCCGCCATTTCTTGATCTTTCTAGCCTTTCTTTAGCAGCAGCATATTCACGATTGGACGGATCCATCATGCATGCCTTCTGTAAATTATCTAGTGCATATTCAAGCCAGCCTCTGTTCTGCTGAGCAATACCCTTTAAATAGTACCACTCTGCACTTCTCCTGTATTCAGGAATTCCATCAAGAAGCAAAAGTGCATCCTCTATTCTGCCGCATTTTATCTTTTCTCTAATATCCTTTAAGTCAGACGACGCTGCAGAGTAAGATGAATTCTCAGTATAATTAGTATCAGCTCGATTGTAATTGTATGAAGAATTAGACGTGTTTCCTAATCCACCTCGCTCAATAACAATTTCATCATAAGCCTCATTAATTTCATCCATCTTTGCATTGTTCTTAGAATATTTGCGTGCAAGTGCTTTATATGCCGCTCTTATCTCATTATCGTTTGCATTCGGTGATACGCCTAGTATTAAGTAGGGATCTCTCACTTTTCTCCACACCTCCTATCGAGAACTGTTTTCTGAGTACTATACATTCCGTCATAAATTATATTATCAATTATATCTTTAAATCGATTAACCTTAATATCCTTAAATATTAAGGTTACTTCGCCTGCTGTCAAATTTAGTATTCCCTCTGCATAGGCTCTAAATTCATCTGATGATGCCTGTTCAACAGTTGGGAATTTGAATTTAAGCGGGTTATACGATCCGCTTTTTATATCCTTTTGCAAATCATCTACGGCGTCTATTATATAAACCCAACGGCCAAGCATATAGCCAAATCTCCAAAGTGCTTGCTTATCGTCGCCGTAATATCCCTGTGAAAATACTGCAGCCAGTCCTTTTGCTGATGAATCAGCTGCTGCGTCAAGGGATTGTTCTTCTCTTTTTTCTATTTTACTCTGTTCTGCCATTGCACCTGCTATAGCCTTATCTAAAAAAGGCTCTCTAAGTGCTGCTTTATGATGCATTAATTTTGCTATGGGCATAACTAATCTATACAACAAGCCTTTAAAAAAGCCGCTGTCTGCTATGTTATCCTTTAGCTTATAAAACGATACTAATATTACAACGTCAGCACTACGGTCAATTTCCGCAGTATCTGAGCATTTAAGACATTTTTTTGTTAGATTATATGGGCATCTGCTCTCAGAAAAGCAGCAGCCCTGTGACGCCAACGCTAATCTGACAATCGAGAGAAAAGTAAAATCAAAGCTTAAAAGAAGCTGAGCTATCGGGGAATAAAGACGGCCAAGAGCCTTGCAGACTGAACAATAAACACCTCTATAGGTTTCGTAATCCTTAATCTTAAGTTCAGGTTTAAAAGCCTTAATATAGCCTGTCATTTTCATCCCCCAATAGACATAATTTTTCTTCTATAATATTTTATAATATCTTAGAAGAAAAGTAGTTAACGCTTTGTAAACTTTTGCCGATAAAGCTTAATCCTTATAATATTTTTTCTTAAGATGCTTAACGGCCTTTGCATATCCTTCAAATCCGAAGCCTACATAAGAACGAACGCAGACATCTGCAAGGAAAGAATCCTTTCTAAAGTCCTCACGAGCAGCAATATTGGAGATATGAACCTCGATTGTGGGAATACCGACTGCAACAATCGCATCATGAATTGCTATACTTGTATGTGTATATGCTCCTGCATTTATGATTATGGCATCAACATTTTTAAAATATGCCTCATGAATCTTATCGATTAGGTCGCCTTCGTGATTAGATTGGTAGAAGGTAGCCTCCATTCCATTTTCCGCACACTGCTCTTTAATAAAGTCTATGAGGTCTTCATAAGTATGCTTTCCGTAAACCTCAGGCTCCCTTATTCCGAGCATATTCATGTTAGGTCCGTGTATTACTGATACTTTCATTTTTGTTCCATCCTTTCATTCTTTTATATAAATTTAAAATACTTTACTTAATTAATATGATAGAATTAGTTTATCATAAATTAGAGCAAATTTAAAGAGATGATTTATTAATCGAAAACAAATTTTTTAAAGTCAGTGAAAAAGCTCTCATATTTAAAAAGAATAACAAAAGTGCTGCGTGTAAAAATAAACTTTTCCTTGAAATTACTTCTTGCATTGGAGCATAAGAGGAAGCCTCTTGGGTGGATTGAATTGTTGTATGGCATCAACAATAAAGCTGACAAAAGTCAGCACAGCCCCACTTGCAATAGGCAGGTTTTAAAAATATAAATCCTATTTTTTAGCTGGAAGCATTAAATAGAGATAAAATCATTATCCCGCCGAATTCTTCTTTCGACGGGAAATTTTTATGCTTTAAATCTATATCCTGCACCCCATACAGTTTCAATGTACTGGGGATTTGAGCTGTCATCCTCTATTTTTTCACGGATGCGGTTTATATGTACTGTGACTGTTGAGGTTTCACCCATTGCATCGAAGCCCCAAATCTTGTCAAATATAGTTTCCTTACTAAATACAACATTGGGATTTGATGCGAGAAATACGAGCAAATCGAACTCTTTGTTCGTAAGCGATACTTCTTCTTTATTGACAAATACACGCCTTGCATTCTTATCTATGGAAAGATTTCCGATTTTTATTACCAAGCCTGCATTTTCCTTGCTCTTAGATGTGAGCCTTTCATAGCGAGAGATGTGTGCAGCAACTCTTGCTACTAGTTCTGTCGGACGAAATGGCTTTGTGACATAATCGTCCGCTCCAATGCCTAGACCTCTTATAATATCAATCTCATCTTTCCTTGCTGAAACGAACACGATTGGACATTCCTTAACCTTTCGGATTTGTCTGCATACCTCAAATCCGTCAATCTCGGGCAGCGTAATATCAAGTATAACTGCGTCAAACTCTGTTTCAAGCGCTCTGTCTAAGCCATTCTTTCCATTTAATGCAATTTCTACTTCATATCCATTAGCTTCAAAATAATCGCGTTCAAGCTCTGCGATACTCTTTTCATCCTCTACTACAAGTATTTTTTTCCTCATGTACCATTTCTCCTATCTCAGTTTTTCAAAGAAATCATAACAATAACTGACAATCTCCCTCGAGATTAAATGAGAAAGCGTGGTAATGAATTCTCTAATTCTATTGCCGCATGAATCAAAGAATCATTTTAAGTATTCTGTTTTATACTTACTCTTCAAACAATCAGCAAGCCCTTCTACCTGCTATTATTTACGCCCTCTTTTTTTACCTTTTAAAGGCAAGACGAATAAGTCGTCTTATAAATCCATTCCCTTAAGCAAATATTTTAATTTTCAAATATTTGCTAATAGTTCTACCCTCCTATCCTATTTTATTATATTGCAGAAATTAAAGCATAAAGGTAAAAATTATACGCTTTAATTTCTCTCGATATTTTAATAATTTGCAATATAGTCCTTAATTCCGTCTACAGTAGCTTGTGCTAGCTTGTCCTGTACACTATTATTCCAAAGCAGCTTGCATTCATCTATATTGCTTACAAATCCATATTCAATCAGCACCGCCGGACATTCCTCAACTCTGGTAACTCTAAAGGGATACATATTTGTACCTCTGTCCACCTTCTTTATAACGTCAGCAGGCTTGCCTGAATATATACTATTTTTATATGCAGAAACAACTCTCTGATGAATTGATTTTGCTAGTGGCTGCGAATATGCTTGATAGTAAAACGCTGTAGTTCCCATAGGCTTATTACTAGTGCTGGAGTCACAATGAATAGAGATATACATATCGGGATTTTTCTTCCTTGTAAGTGCATTTCTTTCATCAAGGGACAAGCTGGTGCTGTCCGAAGCTCTTGTCATAATAACAGTTGCACCTTGTGCTTCTAATTTAGCTTTAACCTTATTTGCAATAAGGAGATTAAGCTGCTTTTCATACTGTTTGCCGCTTGCCGGACTATATGCACAAACAGCGCCGGAATCAGTGCCGCCGTGGCCCGGATCGAGCATTATTACGCTTGAGCTAAGTGATTTTGCCGGCTTTGCCTTAATGCTCAAGGTTAGGCAGCCATCCTGCGTGTAATTTACACTGTAACCGTAGAATTTCCCTGTAGATTTAAGAGTCAATCTTAAATTTATAGTTGATTCCTTGGTATTTGAAGTCCACTGTGCCGAGCTTATAATTTGACTTCCCTGTACATTGACCTTTCCCGAGACATTCGCTGTATGATAAAAAGTAATATCAATATATTTTGCGTTAAAGCTCTCTATTGAATGGAGTGATCCTCCTTGAGCCTGTGACTGTGGGATATATGACTGGTTTTTAACTGCAATATTAAAGGGAACCTTCCATGTAAGCCCAAATTTAAGCTCAGTCTTTGTGTTGTCTGACGTACTGCTTGCAACAGTAACCTTATTTTGGGGAAGATTATAGCCGGACGGAATAAGCTTCGCCTTTTCTGCCTCTATATTTTTTCCAGATGCAAGTTTTAAAAACTTCTTGCCGTTAAAGGTAAATTCACTTATCACATAGTCAAATGTACCTTTGGGCAGAGGTGAGCTGTATGGCACACAGTCATCAACTACATTTGCAGGCATAGTTTCGCAAAGTGAGATTATCTCACACATTTTTGATTTGCCAGAAACGCCAGCATATTTATATGGTGTGAGCATCTCTTGAGGCTGGAAAGGAATAGTAGGATCGTTTGCTTCGGGCTTTATCTCTTCGCCGCCATTTTGACCAGGTTGAGGTACAGGCGTCTTTATTTCTGCACTTACACTGACCTTTGCGCCTGCAAGGGACTCAGATATGCCATTATAGCTGGCATAGACCTTAATTCTGCCCAGCGACTGAACTTGAGTCGTTCCAACCGGTACAGTATACTGACCGGTATACACCGCGAAGTCTGAGCTTTCATCGACGATATTTCCGCCCTCACTCGGCAGAACATCTGATACTCTCTTCAAAGTAATATTTTGGCCATTAATTACAGCATATGCACTCGAACCCTTTAATATAATCGCCTTAATCGTTAATGTAGTATTACCCGGAACATTTATGCTGCCGCTCGGTGTTACCGATTTAATAATATCTGCAGTATAGATGACCTTATATGTATAAATCTTATCCTTATGGATAAATTTGAAAATGTTTTCGCCTTTTTCAAGCTCCACTTCAACGGAAAAATCTCCGTTATCGGCTCTTTCAACCTTCTTTGAGTTCAAAGTTAATTCATAGAGCGGACTGCTTGTTCCAGTAAATGTAAATTTTGATTCATCGGTTGTTTTCTTTGTACCAATAAAGTTTTTAAGTTCAAATTCCTTACTGCTGTCATTTTTATTCTTATCGCTTATGTATTTTAATATATTTAAAGAAATTTCATCACCGCTGAATAGCTCGCTATAGCTGAATATAGCAGTGCCTTTCACATATTCAAGCTCATCTAAATAAGAAAGTTCCTCAACAATTACAGATGAAACCTTTTTTGCGTCCTTAAATGTTGATTTTATTAAGTCAAGTCGAATTCCTTCAACTAGATTAAAGTTATTTTCTTTCGCCGTTTCATTAAGAATATTTATTTCCTGTATGTAGTTCTTTACGCCCTCTTCTAAATTAAACGGTATATTAATCAAAAAATCTTCATTTTGCAATGATAAAGTTTGAGCAACAGCCTTAGCATCCTTGCTTGATGCATTTGCAGCGATTTCAACTTGAGGATAAGCCTCTCTAAATGCTTCTATTTCCTGCACTCTTGAAGATATTGCAGCCGCATCGCCTGCTGCCATAACAGCACCTACCGAATATCTCGATAAAATATTCTTTAAGTCAAGCTCTTTTTTTGCATCGACAACTGCACAAGTATAAATATTATTTTTATTTAAAGCATCCACAATTATTTTAATTGCGTCAATTTCGCCGTCGCTGCAGACAAATTCTTTTTCTGCTGAAAACAAATCAATAAATACTGTATTTAGCTTATTGTCTACAATATTCTGTGTAATTTTTTCTATCTGCTTTTGAGCTTCATCGACAGAGATCTTTAAAAAATCCGGCAAGTCTTTTTCGCTAAGCCAAACGCCATATATTCTTTCAGGCTTATCGATATTTGTAGGCTCTTGCTGCTCATGAGTCGTTGAATCGGAAAGATTTTCGTCTCCTTTGGGCTTCACATCCTCGCTCATAATAAACATGCCTGCCGCTAAGCTAACTACTAAAAGCAAGCAAATAGCCACCGTTATAATCGTTCGCTTTAAAGATTCTTTCATTTAAAAAGTCCTCACTGAATATTTATGATTTCAAAATGTAAAAGTTGCTTCACACACAGAAATTTGTTCTTATCCTATGCAAAGTATAAAATTTACTACAATTTGATATATTATATCATATTTTATCCACTTTTGCGATTCTTTTTTTACTATTATACAAGTTTTTTAAGGAATAAATGAATAGGAAAAATCTGCAAACCCATTTACCTCATTATGAGCTTTCAGATATTCCTTCTGCTGTTGTATTATATTTTTATTTTCTTCCCATTCATTTTCCCCCTGTGTTCCTGCATTATAATCTATTTTATTAACCTTATAAGGTGCCAATCCGCACACCAGCCTGACACTCTCATCACGTTTTATTTGCATCCATGTTTCCACTGTCTTTATAAATGGCAGCTTTTTATTTTCAAAGCCATAATATATTTGAGGAATAATTATATCGGTATAGCCTGCCTCCCCCATCCACAATTCAACATCTGCATACATTTTTTCTGCATTATACTTTAGGTTTCCCGATGGACTTACGCTCAAAAGCTTACCATACTTTTGGGTTAGGCTATGCAGTCCGCTCATAAATGCACTCAATGAGTCCATTCTCCACTGTTCAAGCTTCATTTCCCCGCCTGATTTTTTATACTCTTGAAATTCCTTCGCATCTATCTTTTCATCAGTTGCAGGATAGAAATAATCGTCTATATGTATGCCATCAACACTATAATTTTTTAGTATTTCCTCCACTCCTTTGAAAATGAGTGCATGTACATTTGGTGAGGCAGGATTAAAATATATACCACACGGCAACACTATTACGTCCCCACTATCATCAGCATACATTTTTCTTGCCGGACTGCTCGCAGCAAGTGAAGCTACATCATCATTTGAGCTAATTCTAAAAGGATTAATCCATGCGTGTACGCTTATATTATACTTATTTGCCGACTTGATAATTATTTTAAGAGGATCAAAATTAGGATTTTTACCATCGCAGCAATATTTCGACCAAGGGAAAATCTCCGACGGATAGATACTATCCGCATATGGTCTTACATGAACAAATGCCGTATTATAATCTTTATCCCTAAGCTTTTTAAAAATTTCATCTGTCTTTAGCATAAAATTCTCCTCGCCCTGATCTGCTTTTGGCAGCTCAAAGCAGCTAATCCAAACGGCTCTCATCTCTTCATATTCAATTTTTCCCTGCAAATTCTCTGTATTGACCTCATTTGCAGCAGACGTCGATTCCTTAACCTCGTGCTTCAAATATTTATTTGAGCATGCACAAAAAAGCATTTGAAATGCCACAACAAGCAATATAAATCTTTTCATTTTTATTCTCCTGTATTTTCATTCTAAACTATTTTATGAAAACATAAGAGATATAATTACAAAAACCTGCACATTTAATAATGTACAGGTTATTATTTTACTTGTAATTTAAATTAAACCAAATTTTTTAAATGCATTATAAAGTCCGCCTGCTTCTACATCGTCTGTAATATAGTCTGCACTTTGCTTAAGCGTCTGAGTTGCATTGCCCATTGCAACTCCAACATTGGCAAACTCCAGCATTTCAATATCATTATCCGCATCTCCGAAGGCGAAGGTATCTTCTCTTCTTCCACAAAAATATTCAAGAATCTCCCGCATACCACTCGCTTTATTTACGCCATTGATTGAAATTTCTCCATTCGTATCGGGTGCATTTCCGAAGCTGAATATATTAACGTTAAAATAATCTCCAATATCCTGTGCAACCTCCTTTGCACTCTTTGGTGCGCAATAATAGGCAATCTTCTCTGCATTATCAAGCTTGCTGATGTCGTTAACAATCTTAACGCCGCCAAAAAGACTTTTGGCCTTTTCCTCGCTCATACCTGCTTTTTTATTGTAGGCTGCTATTTTTTCTGCACACCACGGTTCAACCACCATCTGCGTTTGAGTCTGGACTGCATACGGTGTCTGATTCTTTTCAAGGTATTGATGAATAAATTCAAGCTTATCTTTTTGTATAAAATGTGTTGAAAGCGTTTTTCCCTCCACCCTGATATTAGCTCCGGCAGTTGCGATAACCGCATCGAAGACGCCCAAATCCAAAAGCCACGGATATATCTGCGAATGCTGTCTGCCTGTAGAGATTATAAGCTTATGACCATTTTTATGCGCTGCTTCAAGTGCCTCGCGTGTTTGCGGAAGGAAGTTTCCCGCAAAACTTATCAATGTTCCATCTATATCTAAAAAAATAAACTTTTTATTCATATGAAGTTGACCTCCGCTCTTAATTCAATTAATATAATAGCACAGCGATTAATAAATGTCTAATCCACAATATTATAATTTTGTTATATTGGAGTGTAAAAATGGAAGATATTGAAAGAGTGAAGAAAATTTTATTTGAAGAAAGTTTATCTTGTGTAATTTTAAAAGATTCACAGATTTATAAAAGCAATCAAAGAGGTGTTGCACCTGTAATCGATTTAATAGACAAAAAGATAGACATTTCTAACGCTTTTGTTGCGGACAAGGTTATTGGAAAAGCTGCCGCAATGCTTTTTATTTACTGTAAGGTAAAGGAGATTTATACACCTGTTATAAGTGAGCCTGCAATTAATATATTAAGGTCGAGTGGAATAATAGTCCATTATGAAAAATGTGTACCCTATATAATCAACCGTTCCAACACTGGACAATGCCCTATGGAAAAGGCAGTTAAAGATATTTCCAGTCCTGTGCAAGCACTAATAAGTATAAAAGAAAAAATAAAAGAACTTTCAGACCAGAATAGTCAAAAATCCCGACAAGCAAATTAGCTTGTCGGGATTTTACTGCTTTTAGCTTAATTATTTTGCTTTTTTCTTAATAACAGCACGGATAATGAAGAGTGTTGTAAGCATAAGAACGATTGAAATCGGAAGAACTACATACCAAACCGGATAGAAGCCAGCAATAATATAGCTTGCAAATGAAACAGCTGCTACTGTTAAAGCATATGGAAGCTGGGTTGAAACGTGGTTGATATGGTTGCACTGTGCGCCTGCTGTCGCCATAATTGTTGTATCAGAAATCGGTGAGCAATGGTCGCCGCAAACTGCACCAGCCATACATGCTGAAATTGCAACAACTGTAATAGCACCATCTTCAGGTCCGAATACTGAAAGTACAATCGGAATAAGGATACCGAATGTACCCCATGATGTACCTGTTGCAAATGAAAGACCTACAGCAATAAGGAATACTATTGCAGGAAGAATAGCTGTGAGTGAAGCTGCAGAGGATTCAACAATATTTGAAATGAAGATCTTTGCGCCAAGTGAATCTGTCATTGTCTTAAGTGTCCATGCACATACAAGAATCATGATTGCAGGAACCATTGACTTGAAGCCATCGGGGATTGAAGCCATGCAATCCTTGAAGTTGAGAACACGACGGCAGAGGTAGAAAATAATTGTGAAGATTACTGCTACAAATGAGCCGTAAACAAGACCTACTGAAGCATCACTGTTTGAGAATGCTGTTACGAAGTTCTTGTAGCCTTCTGTACCTGCTGTGAAGAAGCCGCCTGAATAAATCATGCCGATAATACATGAAATTACAAGAGCTACAACGGGAACGACAAGGTCGCAGACACGAGCTCTGGGATTTTCCTTCATCTCGCTTACCTGCTCTTCAACCTTAGTTGTAAAGATGTCACCATTCTTTGCATTCTGCTCATGCTTCTTCATAGGACCGTAGTCAATGCCAGAAACAGCAAGGAAAATCATCATTATGATTGTAAGAAGTGCGTAGAAGTTAAAGGGAATAGCACTTACGAAAAGTGACATACCGCTTTCTGCGCCTGAACCCTTTGCAAAGCCTGCTACTGCTGCTGCCCATGATGAAATAGGAGCGATAATGCAGATTGGAGCTGCTGTTGAGTCTATAAGATATGCAAGCTTTGAGCGTGAAATATTATGCTTATCTGTTACAGGGCGCATAACAGAACCAACTGTAAGGCAGTTAAAATAGTCATCTACGAAAATCATAACGCCAAGGGCGATTGTAGCAAGCTGAGCGCCTACACGGCCCTTTATATGCTTAACAGCCCATTTACCAAAGGCAGCTGAGCCGCCTGCCTTGTTCATCATTGCAACCATCGCTCCGAGCATAACAAGGAAGATTAAAATACCGATGTTATAAGAATCAGCAACTGAGCTTACAAAGCCATCACTGAAAACATGAACGATTGTTGTTTCAAAGTTAAAGCCAGCGTAAATTACGCCGCCTACTAAAATACCGAGGAAGAGTGATGAATAAACCTCCTTAGTAATTAGAGCAAGCACAATAGCAACTATAGGTGGAACAAGTGACCATATTGTCGCATAGGACTTAACTGACTCACGAACCTTTTCAAGTGCTGCGTTAAGGTGAACCTTGAAGTTTGTGTCTGAATTAAGATTGTCTGCATAGCTATCTACATATGCATGTGCTGAGTCACTGTCTGAAAAGTCATATTCAACAGCTTCGCCGTCTACATCAACGGTAAACTGAGAATTTGCTGCTGCTCCTTCTGCCGAAGCAGTAAAAAGCATAGACACGCTGAACATCAGAACAAAACAAACTGCTAATATAGAAAGCCATCTTTTCAAATGTTTCTTTTGCATTGTTTTCTCCCCTTAAAAGATGTTTAAAAATATATGCTGACTCGCTTTTGTGAAAATTAAGCTCTGCTCATTTTCAAATAAAAAAACGACGCCCAGCAAATGCAGAGCGTCGCAAAATGAATACAATTTAAATAATCCATATCAGCGATAGCTCTCCACCGAAGTGACAGTACGCCGCATATTCTGCTGCGTCCCAACCAAAGAGTACAAGGTAATACAACTTTAGTTTCGGCGACGTTCCCTAACAGCAGCTGTGTACCTTCACTTAATAGCTGCGGATCTTGAGCATCGCTCCTCTATCAACGCAAATGATAATATCACATATAAAATATAAAGTCAATCATTTTTAAATAAATAATGAATTATTTTTTAAAAATCAATCCTTTTTTATCTTATCATATCTAAGTGAACAAACATCGTCACCCTTTGCAATACACTTTGGAAGTGAAAGCTTACTTGAATACTGTTCTCCAATTCCATGGTCACCGCACATTGCAATGTCGCAAAGAAGAGCAATCTGCTCATCGGTACAGCCCGCCTTCTGCCAAGCCTTTACAAGAGGACAATAGTGGAAATCAATATAGAGCTTATCATCAGTACTCTCTAAAACATCCATTTCAAAAACGAGCTGTGCAGGCTTTGTGAAAAGTGTTTTTCTAAGTCCTTTTAAAGAATCTGTATTACCCTGCTTAACAAGCTCTGCACCCTGACCTAATCCGCAGCGTCGAACTGCAGCAGAGCCTACATCCCACCAATCAAGGCCTCTCTTTCCTGCTTCGTCACAGAAAAGATACAACCATGCAGCTCTCTGCTCAAGCTGACCTCTTATTGATTGAAGTGGACCAAAGGTATACTTAGGCTCATTCTTTACTTTACTCATACTACATAACTCCCTTTTATTTAATATATAAATATTACGCTTTAATCATTTATTCTATTATAGTACTATAAAATAAAAAATCAACTATATTAGGATAAATAATGTATAAGCTTATTGAAATATGTAATAAAAAGTAAAAAAGCAGCAAGTTTAATAACTCACTGCTTAAGTGGAGGCACCACCCAGATTTGAACTGGGGCATAAAGGTTTTGCAGACCTCTGCCTTACCGCTTGGCTATGGTGCCGTATTCGCTTTTTCGCATTATCTCACTAAAGCGTAGTGGTAAAAAAATGGAGCGGATGACGAGGCTCGAACTCGCTACCTCCACCTTGGCAAGG
>SAMEA104404100__coassemble_293_pt1 | contig 59064 bp, 42 predicted proteins | sample SAMEA104404100__metabat2_low_PE_010 | metagenome-assembled genome bin SAMEA104404100 (sample SAMEA104404100) | Balaenoptera acutorostrata | reverse complement strand
CCTGCTGAGCTAGCGAATCAAACCTTTATTGCAATGAGTATTTCTCTCAATTGCGGTGCAAAGGTAGGTGTTTTATTAATATTATGCAAATAATTTGGACGTTTTTTTTGATAAAAAAGTGCAAGGGGGTAGGTGGGGATGTGAAAAAAGTCCCTGAAATGTTGTACTTAAGACATTTCAGAGACTTGATAATTAAGACTTTAGTGCAGCTCGTTTGAGGACACTATGTAATGTTGTATAATTGCCAGTTCATGATAGATAAATTGAATATTTTTCCAGAACTTACGTTCTTATTGAAAAGATTACTCAATAACTATCTGGCTCTTTACTGGGCTCATTATGAATGTGAATTCATAATCTGCATAAGGGACACGGTATTCAGGTAGTGGGCTCTTTCCCCAGCTGTTTACACATCCTAGTCCGTATTGAACCTTGTCGATAAGAACGTTAGTTAGGTTGGCTGGTTCTACTTCTTGAGAATGCATCTGTACTTTCTCCAGACCTTCGTCCAATGACTCGATAGTGTAGTGAAGTGCTGATGCAGAGAATGGTGCTTCTGCTACAAATTCCAATCCATTGCCTGCTTCATTCAGTTGTCTCCACCAGCGGATGTCCGATTTTGTGCCGTTTTCCTGAGGACGGATGTAATTGTAGAACTGTTCTGTTACAGTCTGATTGTATATACCCAGATCTGTACATGTTTTACGGTCGGCATAATTTTCTATAGGACCTCTACCATAATATGAGATATTTTCGAATGATTTAGGCATTACCATCTGCATGCCGAATCGGAACATGTTTGCTACCTTACTATCTTGTGTAGTTGTCATTTTTTGAGTTACTTTTATAGCTCCTTCATTATTGATAGTATAAGTAAGATATAGTTTAGCTGATACGTTCTTCATATCGTATTCTGCCTTCACTACTGCCATTCCATTTTCGTGTACGCTATTGATAGACAATAGTTTTATACCAGGATTCTTCCAAACTCTAAGTTTCTTCTGAAGGTTTGCTCCAAAGTCGTTGTCGGTAGGTGCACGCCAGAAGTTAGGAGTAAGAGCACTGCCTTCGTTCAGCATTTCAAGATCATCTACAGTGTATCTGTCCATGAATCCTGTTTCCTTATTGAATTGTATATTGAATGTTTCACCAATGATGTTTACACAGTTGATGTTAGTAGTGTCTATATGAGGTACAACCGCCGAAAGATTGCTGCCTACAATATTCTGCAAGTCCATAGAAGGAGCCTTGTATTCGTTTACAGTAAGCTGAGATTTAGCTACTACATGTCCTGCAGGGATAAGTCCTTCGCGGTTTTTCTGTACGAATTTGATATTCAGCAGCCATTCTCCGTTCTTGCATGTAGGACCGAAGTCGATGTTTACAGTACCAGTCTGCTGAGGAGCAATGTTCAGGTTTTCAATCTTTCCTGTGCGAACAGCCTTACCATCTTTCAATAATTCCCAATCCAGTCTGTAAGCCTTCAGGCATCTGAAGAAGTTTTCGTTGTAAATCTTGATTTCACCCTTTGCCAAGTTGCCTGCAGTAGCCCATATATTCTGATAGTAATATCCTACTTCGTACATATGTGGGTTTGGTACACGGTCTGGGCTGATAAGTCCATTGTTGCAGAAGTTTACATCACTTGCATCGAATCGGTTGAAGTCGCCACCATAAGCATAAATCATCTTGCCATTCTTTCCTATCCAGCGGCAAGACTGATCGACAAAGTCCCAAATGAATCCACCCTGATATTTAGGATATTTGCGTATTATATCCCAGTATTCTTTGAATCCACCCTGAGAGTTACCCATAGCGTGGGCATATTCACATTGGATAAGTGGTTTCACTTTAGTATCGTCTTCGCAATACTGCTGGCAAGGTTTGTAGTCTCTGTACATTGGGCAGAATATATCTGTATCGCCATCGTATTCAGCTCTTTCGTACTGTACAGGGCGAGTCTTGTCTTCCGCTTTTACCCATTTGTATGCAGCTTTAAAGTTATTGCCATATCCAGCCTCATTACCTAGTGACCAGAAGATAATACTTGGATGGTTGTATCCGCGCTGCACGTTGCGCTGGTTTCTTTCCAGATGTGCTTTCTTGTAAGCGTCTACCTTAGCCAGAGTTTCGTCACCATATCCCATACCGTGAGATTCTATATTAGCTTCAGCTACAACGTACAATCCGTATTTGTCGCACAGTTCGTACCAGAAATTGTCGTCTGGATAATGGCAGGTACGTACACCATTGATATTGAACTGCTTCATTATCTGGATATCCTGTATCATGCGTTCGCGTGACATTACATAACCTCCGTCTGGGTCGAGCTCATGACGATTGGCACCCTTAAATAGAACAGGCTGTCCGTTGACTAATACCTGTGCATTCTTCAATTCTATTTTGCGGAAACCTACCTTTACAGGTACTACTTCCTGTACTTTATTGCCTCTCTTTACAGATGCACGAAGAGTATACAGATAAGGAACTTCTGCCGACCATTTGTTTGGTGAGTCTACCTTGATAGTAGCCGAAACCTTGCCCGAACCTTTCACTTCCTGCTGCTGAACTACTTCATTCTTAGCATCCAAAAGTTCTAGAGTCACTGCGTTGTTACCTTTTAGATTCAGTTTGACATCCAGAGTACCATTTTTGTATTCGCTATCCAGGTCGGGAGTTATGCGAATATCTTCTATACGATTCTTGTTGCGAGTGTATAGATAGCAGTCGCGTCCCACACCACTGTAGCGGAAGAAGTCCTGGTCTTCCAGATAAGTACCATCGCACCAGCGGAATACCTGGAATGCTATAAGATTCTTTTTGCCTGGTTTCAGATAAGGAGTCAGGTCGAATTCAGCTTCCAACTTACTGTCTTCGCTATATCCCACATACTTACCATTTACCCATAGATACATATTTGATGTTACCGATCCAAAGTGAGCGATGATATCCTTGCCATTCCAATCGGCAGGCACAGTTATTTCTCTACGATATGAGCCTACATGATTCTTTTCGGTAGGTACATATGGAGGGTTGTTTTTGTATTGATTACGCCAAGCATAACCTACATTCACATAGATTGGGTCGCCATATCCATTCAATTCCCATACAGCAGGAACCTTCATGTCGTTCCATCCCTTATCGTTGAATCCAACTTTCCAGAAATCGGTAGGACGCTGGTCAGCGTTAGCTACCCAGAAGAATTTCCAGATACCATTTATACTCATATAATTTTCTGAATCCTCCTTTATGCCTTTGTCTGCTGCTTCCTGATTTTCGTAAGCAAAGAAGTTGGCATGCATAGGAGCACGATTTACAGCATTGATGTTGGGATCCTGCCATTCCTTGAAGGATTGAGCATTTGCCGACATCATGCATGCGCCGATTGCGCCCAAAAGAAATAATTTTTTCATGATGTGAATTTTAGGTGTTGTTAATGTTGATTTTTTCCATTTTTTCTCCTCTACACTATGCGTATATTGATAAGTGTGGGATAATATTAGTAATTGTTCTGTTTCTGTAGATTGTAGAGTCTTACTCCTTCTTATCGTTATTCTATGACACAGTTCTTATTGTGGACCTTGGTCTGCGAAGGCTTGTAATAAATCCCCTCCTTGGTAGGAATCTTTATGGAGTATGTCTTTTTGCCAGTGCAAGGCATTGATGTATCTCTCAACCATGGATTCATATCTTTCAGAATAGCATATGTGATGCCCTGTTCCTTTGCAAATTCTGCTAGGTCGGTAATGGTCTGGTTTGTCTTTACTACTGTATATGGAATTTGTGGATACAAGTCTTCGCTTCTAAGATTGAAACCAAATAGAGAAGGATTGTTTACGAATATTTTAGCCACAAATATTCTATATACATATCTTGAAGTCTCTTCGGCCATGTACAGGTCCAGCGAAGTAGACTGTTGCTGTTTGTTCATAAACTGAGAAATTCTGGCTTTACCTGCATTGTACGATGCGGCTACACTTTCCCAGTTGCCAAATATCTCGTAAGCCTCATGCAGATATTTGCATGCTGCTACAGTGGATTTTTCAATATCGTATCTCTCGTCGATAAATCTGTTTACTTCCAGTCCGTAAGATTGGGCTGTGGCAGGCATAAATTGCCAAAGCCCTGCAGCCCCAGTACCGGAACGTGCTCTAGGATTGGCACCGCTCTCTATAAGCATCAGATACTTGAAATCGTCGGGGATATTATTGGCTTTCAATATTGGCTCTATTACAGGCAGATATCTGTTGGCACGTTTTAGCATCTGTATAGATGTGCTGTGCATGTAGCTGAAAGCCAGCAATTCGCGGTCCATTCTCTCTCTGCGGTCGTACCTGGACAAATCGATAGTTTTTCCACAAAACTCAATACTTGTGGGTACTTTTACGCAACTGTAATCAATATGATATGTGTTGGCATTGCTTTTATCATTGCTTTTATGATTAAAACTGCTCAAGAGGCAGATGAAGAAAATAGCCATTGGAAGGCAAAAATAGATGTACTGTCTTTTGTGGTTTCTCATTTGTGTTTATATATGTTTTTAATCGCGTGCTAAGATACGAATTTCTTACGAATTAGTATTATTTACGTTCTATGTAATGACTATAGTATGCATTGCCATTAACCTTTATTATAAAAATACACGTGTTGATACCAGAAAAGGTTCTCTACTATATTCTTTTACTGATATTTCCCGGCGTAGCTATTGGTAATCATTTGCCGATAGATTCATGCATTTTAAGCGTTCAATGAGTAGAACTTGCCAGTTTTATTTCTCGCTACGATCTGTTTGCTATAGAACATGTCATGGGGATGAACAGATAAGGCGCAAACAAAAGTTTGCGCCTTATCTAACTATCTATAATCTACACAATAAGTGTTTACTTTACATTTCCTACCCGTATAAGATATTCAGCTATCTGTACAGCATTGAGGGCTGCGCCTTTCTTTATCTGGTCGCCTACAATCCAGAATGCCAGTCCGTTCTCATTGCTCAGGTCCTTGCGGATACGTCCCACATATACAGGGTCTTTGCGAGAAAGGAATAGAGGCATAGGGTATTCCTGTTCGGCAGGATTGTCCATTAGTACTAAGCCCTCTCCTTCGGCAAAAGCCTTGCGAGCTTCTTCCAAACTGACAGGGCGTTCGGTTTCACACCATATGCTTTCTGAATGTGAACGAAGAGCAGGTACACGAACACAGGTGGCACTTACCTCGATATCGGAATGCATAATCTTTTTGGTCTCATTGTACATCTTCATCTCTTCTTTGGTATAACCATTGTCGGTGAACGAATCTATCTGAGGAATAAGATTGAAAGCCAACTGATAAGCAAACTTTTCTACTTTTACAGGTTCGCCCGATAATACCTGGCGGTACTGTTCGTAAAGTTCGTCCATAGCAGCAGCACCCGCACCGCTGGCAGCCTGATAAGTAGATACATGTACACGCTTGATATGAGTAAGATTTTCTATGGCTTTGAGAGCCACTACCATTTGGATGGTAGTACAGTTAGGATTGGCAATGATGCCGCGTGGGCGGCTGAGAGCATCCTCTGGATTCACTTCTGGAACCACTAGAGGTACATCTTTGTCCATACGGAAAGCGCTGGAATTGTCGATCATAACTGTGCCAAACTTAGTGATAGTATCGGCATATTCCAAAGAAGTACCACCACCTGCCGATGTAAAGGCAATATCGATATCCTTGAAATCGTCATTATGCTGAAGCTGTTTCACTTCTATATCTTTGTTGCGGAAAGTATATTTACGTCCGGCGCTGCGAGACGAACCGAATAAAACTAACTCATCTAGAGGGAAATTCCTTTCTTCAAGTACGCGCAGGAACTCTTGTCCTACAGCACCACTTGCACCAACAATTGCTACTTTCATTTTTATTGTGTTTTATATATATTGTTAATCAAATAATCATGTTGTAATGCAAAAATACAACAATTTATCATAAATAGGTATTAATGTGAAACTTTTTTTTATCTTTTACGTAAATAATGCTATAAATGCGATATTTATGGGATTTTATTTTTAATTTTGTACTCACTATATACTCATATTGAGGCAGGTGGCTCGCAACTTACGAATCCAGCCCTATATACGAGCAGAAAGAGCCCCTGCAAGTGCCCCTCGTTGAGAATATACTATTCAATAAAGACAACTTGTAAAAACAGAATACCGATGCTGAACTTACTTTGGCCCGACTTGGAACTGCCTATCACAGACCCTACCTGGATATTTTTCCTGGTATTAGTAATAATACTATTTGCGCCAATAGTGATGGCGAAGCTACGCATACCGCATATTATAGGAATGATATTGGCAGGCGTGGTGATAGGAGAACACGGATTCAATATTCTGGAGAGAGACAGTAGTTTCGAACTCTTTGGCAAGGTGGGTCTTCTATATATCATGTTTCTGGCTGGACTGGAAATGGATATGGACGACTTCAAGAAGAACAAGACCAAAGGACTGGTGTTTGGGTTCTGGACGTTTATGATACCTATGGCATTGGGTATAAGTAGCAGCATGTGGCTGCTGGATTATCCGTTGGTGACATCGGTCTTGCTGGCCAGTATGTATGCTAGCCATACGCTGATAGCTTATCCCATAATAAGCCGTTACGGGCTATCGCGCAATCGCAGTGTGAGTATTACTGTAGGTGGTACAGCACTTACAGTAGTGCTGGCGCTGGCAGTGCTTGCAGTGATAGGTGGTATGTACAAGGAAGAGACCGTAGGTAGTATGTACTGGATACTTCTGGTGCTGAAGATAACAGTGCTCTTCGTGCTGATAATAGTAGGTATGCCCAAACTGTGCAGATGGTTCTTCCGCAAGTACGATGACGGAGTGATGCAATATGTGTTTGTGCTTTCTATGGTATTCCTTGGTTCCGGGCTCATGGAGTTTGTGGGTATGGAAGGTATACTGGGAGCCTTTCTGGCAGGACTAGTACTGAATAGATTTGTGCCCCATGTATCATCGCTGATGAATAGAATAGAATTTGTAGGTAATGCCTTGTTCATTCCCTACTTCCTAATAGGAGTGGGTATGATAATAGACGTGAGATGCATGTTTACCGAAGGTATGGCGCTGAAAGTGGCAATAGTGATGACCGTAGTGGCTACATTCAGCAAATGGCTGGCGGCATATATCACAGGAAGAACATTCCATATGCGAGAAAATGAAGAGAATCTGATATTCGGACTGAGCAATGCGCAGGCAGCTGCCACACTGGCTGCAGTACTGATAGGACATGGCATTATAATGCCAGACGGCAACAGACTACTGAACGATGACGTGCTGAATGGTACTGTAGTGATGATACTCTTCACCTGTATAATCAGTTCGGTAGTGACCGAAAGAGCAGCCAAGAAAATAGTGATGGAAGAACGCAATGAAGCCGACGAAAAGGAAAACCGGAAGATGCAGGAAAACTATATGATATCTATAGCTAATCCGGAGACAATAGAAGGATTAGTAGACCTGACTCTTATGCTCAAGGACCCTAAGATGAAGAAGGAAATGGTAGCGCTGAGTGTCATAAACGATACCAATACATCGGAAGCAAAAGAGATAGTATCCAAAAAGAATCTGGAAAAAACATCCATAATAGCAGCAGCATCGGATACCAAGGTGAAGACGGTGCTGAGATACGACCTGAATATTGCGCAGGGTATAGTGCATACTGCCAGAGAGAATAATATTACAGATGTGATAATTGGTCTGCACCATAAGACAAGTCTGGTAGACTCTTTCTTCGGATCGATGACTGAGAGTCTTCTGCTAGGTGCACACAGGCAGATAATGATAGCCAAACTGCTGATACCGGTAAATACACTCAGGAGAATAGTGATAGCTGTACCAGCCAAGGCCGAATTTGAAGCAGGATTTGTGAAATGGGTGGTTCAGATGTGTCGCTTGAGCCGTATGCTGGGATGCAGAGCACATTTCTATGCTACAGAACAGACTCTGAGTTTCATAAGGAGAATAGTAGATAGAGAAGAAAGTAGTACTCTATCCGCATACTCCGTACTGGAGACATGGGACGACCTTCTGCTGCTTACGGGACAGGTGTCGTACGACCACCTGTTTGTAGTGGTGACAGCACGCAAGGGCTCAATATCATATCAGACATTGTTCGAAGAACTGCCATCGCAGATATGCAGATACTTCTCCAACAATAGCCTGCTCATGATATATCCCGACCAGCTGGGCGATACGGAAGAAGTGGTGTCATTCAGCGAGCCATATCATCTGATGAAGGCCACATCATATGATACGATGATAGAAAAATTCTACAAATGGTTTAAGAAAGAATAAATGACAGATAAAGATAATAAAGCATGGCAGCAGAGAACCGGTCTGCTGCTGGGAGATGAGAAGATGGAGCGCCTCAGGAGGGCTCATGTACTGGTAGTGGGACTGGGTGGCGTAGGTGCCTATGCAGCCGAGATGCTATGCAGGGCTGGAGTAGGGCGGATGACGATAGTGGACGCCGATACAGTGCAGGCATCCAATATAAACCGACAACTGCCAGCTCTACACTCTACACTAGGCAAGGAGAAAGCAGAGTTACTGGCAGAGAGATTCAGAGATATAAATCCTGAGATAGAGCTGAGGGTAATGCCCATATATCTGAAAGATGAGGCTATACCAGAACTGCTGGACGGAAGCAACTTCGACTTTATAGTAGATGCTATAGATACAATATCGCCCAAGTGCTACCTGATATATCACGCTCTGAGCAAGGGTATGAAGATAGTGAGCAGTATGGGAGCAGGTGCAAAGAAGGATATAACTCAAATAAAATTTGCCGACCTGTGGGAAACCTATCACTGCGGACTGAGCAAGGCTGTGAGAAAGAGGCTGCAGAAGATGGGGATGAAGAGAAAACTACCCGTGGTATTCAGCACCGAACAAGCAGATGCCAATGCGGTGATACTGATAGACAACGAGCAGAACAAGAAGTCCACATCGGGCACTATAAGCTATATGCCGGCAGTATTTGGATGCTATCTGGCAGAATATGTAATAAGAAAACTATGATGTATGATTGAACTGAAAGGTATAACCAAGAGCTTTGGACAACTGCAGGTGCTGAAAGGTATAGACCTGAGTATAGACAAAGGCGAGGTGGTAAGTATAATAGGTCCTAGTGGGGCGGGCAAGACTACCCTTCTGCAGATAATGGGTACACTGGACAGACCCGATGCAGGAGCGCTTGTGATAAACGGGACAGATGTGAACGGGCTGAAGGAGAAGGAACTCTCCATTTTCCGCAACAGGGAAATAGGATTTGTATTTCAGTTTCATCAGCTGCTGCCCGAATTTACTGCTCTGGAGAATATTACCATACCCGCCATGATAGGAGGATTATCCATGGTAAAAGCACGCACCAAGGCGATGGAACTATTGGAATTCATGGGACTGGAAGATAGGGCAAAACATAAGCCTGCAGAACTCTCGGGAGGCGAGAAGCAACGTATAGCTGTTGCAAGAGCGCTGATAAATCATCCGTCGGTAGTGCTGGCCGACGAACCATCGGGCAGCTTGGATATGCAGAACAAAGAGGAACTGCACCGACTGTTCTTCGACTTGAGAGAACAGATGGGGCAGACCTTTGTAATAGTGACCCACGACGAGGGACTAGCCACACAGACCGACAGAACGATACATATAGTAGACGGACTGATACGCAACCAGTGATTCCACCTACATACACAAAACATAATATTAAGAAACAAAGCCCTGCACACATGGGCAAAGAAAATATAATTAAGATGAAGCATATAGAACTAGGAAAATACAATCTGCTGACGGTTGTAAAAGAAGTAGATTTCGGAGTGTATCTGGATGGTATGGATGACGGAGAAATACTGTTGCCTACCCGATATGTACCACAGGACTGTAAACCGGGTGATGTACTGAACGTGTTCATTTATCTGGATATGGACGAACGCCTTATAGCCACTACACTGCAGCCATATGTGCAGGTGGGGGAATTTGCTTGTCTGGAAGTGGCATGGGTAAACCAGTACGGAGCATTCCTGGACTGGGGACTGATGAAAGATCTCTTTGTGCCATTCCGCGAACAGAAGATGAAGATGCAGAAAGGTGGCAAATATGTGGTGTATGTACATATAGACGAAGAAAGCTATCGTATAGTAGCTACAGCCAAAGTGGAACGTTATCTGCGGAAAGAAAAGCCACAATACGAGGCTGGCGAGGAAGTTCCTGTGATGCTATGGCAGAAAACCGACTTGGGATACAAGGTGATAGTAGACAACAAGTATAGCGGTCTAATCTATCAGAACGAGATATTCCAGCATGTGGAGCCAGGTATGAAGATGAATGCATATGTGAAGCAGGTGAGAGAGGACGGCAAGATAGATATAGAACTGCAGAAAGGCGGAAGAGCAAAGGTAGACGACTTCTCCGAACAGTTGCTGGAATATATAAAAGACAATGGAGGAGTATCGGAGATACATGACAAGAGCGACGCCGACCTGATATACGATACATTTGGCGTGAGTAAGAAAACATTCAAAAAGGCAGTGGGAGACCTATACAAGAAACATTTGGTACTACTGGAACCTGGCAAAATTCGTCTGGCATAAGCAGGGATAATAAGCTGAGGATAAATAGCATGACAAAAAAACAGTTAAAAGTTTGTTATCTACTCGGCTAATAATTACATTTGCTACCAATAATAAAATCCTTAAAAATAATGATATCATGACTGAGAATCAAGAGAAGATTTACGTAGTAGGAATGGATATAGGTGGTACAAACACTGTATTCGGCGTAGTAGACCAAAGAGGTGAAGTGCTAGTGTCGGACTCCATCAAAACACAGGCTTATACTGATATAAATGACTACATAGATACTATATGTTCCAAACTGGTACCAATGATAGAACAGTATGGTGGCGCAGAGAAATTCAGAGGTATGGGTATAGGTGCTCCTAAAGGTAACTTTTATAACGGAACTATAGACAATGCAGCCAACTTGCCTTGGAAAGGCGTGGTGCCATTGGCTAAGATGTTTAAAGAAAGGCTGGGTATACCTGCAGCTCTGACCAATGATGCCAATGCTGCTGCAATAGGTGAGATGACTTATGGCGTGGCACGCGGTATGAAGGACTTTATAATGATAACACTGGGTACCGGAGTAGGTAGTGGTGTGGTAGTAAATGGTCAGTTGGTATACGGACACGACGGTTTTGCCGGCGAATTGGGGCACGTAATTGTGGAACGCGATGGCAGACAGTGTACTTGTGGCCATAAGGGATGTCTGGAGACATACTGCTCGGCTACAGGTGTGGCACGTACAGCAAGAGAATTTCTGGTGAAAAGTACAGAGCCAAGTTTGCTTAGAGAAATACCTGCAGATGAAATCCAATCTAAGGATGTATACGATGCTGCAGTGAAGGGCGACAAACTGGCGCTGGAAATCTTCGAATTTACAGGTACTATATTAGGCCGTGCTTTTGCCGATTTTATAGCATTCTCTAGTCCTGAAGCTATCGTATTGTTTGGCGGTCTTGCCAAATCTGGCGAATATATCACCAAGCCTATAGAAAAGGCTATGAATGAGAATGTATTGGATATATATGCAGGCAACACAAAATTGCTTCTGTCACAGTTGAAAGATGCCGATGCTGCTGTGCTTGGTGCTAGTGCTCTGGGATGGGAGGCTAAAGATAATTGCTGCTGCTAACTAATGCAGGCCTGATGCTAAACTTTCTAGTTAGAAAGCAGCTAAACACTATATATCCTTACCAAGTGTAAGTGTAGTAACATTGCATTTCATATTCTGATAAGAAGGGAAAAGTGCTGTCTGGTGGCAAGAAAGACATCAGACAGCGCTTTTTTTTATATGTATATATAATTGGGAAGAAAAGAGAATGGTGAAAAGTACCGAGGCATATGCAGAGTGCGTAAAGTGTACAATGTATATAAGGTATTCATGTTTCGTAAGTTCTCCTTAGATAGCGTATTCTGCCGGAAATGATTCAATGTATCATTGTGAGGACTAGGCTCCGATACCTCCGGAAAAGCTATTCGATGTATGGAGTAAAACTCTTCGGCGTCTTGATTAAAACTCTTCGGAGTTTTCTTTAGAAAGATAGTAGGCTTGTAATGTGCTGATAATTAGCTTCTCATGCTTATGTCAATGTCGTGGTAATTATATTGCTTGTGCATGTGTCTGCACTTGTTCCCTTTTGCATAAAGTAAAGAAACTTCCGATTTGCCCCCTATACAAAATAGCCCGATATGGGCTATTTTGTTATTGTATGGCTTTATTTACGAAAAGTCAATAGTTCTTCGTTTAATTTTAATTCTACTTTCTCTTATTTATACTGAGTTCCTTGTTCTTTTGCTATATTATGGTATTTTTGTTACATTTATATAGTGTTGTAAAGCCATATAAACCATATACTAAATGCCAATTCCAGGTCACATTAAAGCGGTTCCACGCCCAAGCAGTACAATTGTAAAACTCAGATGAAACAGATACGTAGTAATCAAACGCACCAGCAGACGTGTGGGGACACGTTGTGTGCCTGTTGACCTTGGGCTAGTCGGAGAAATTATTGACGGGAAATTTGTGGAAAGGAAACCAATGCCTCGCAAAAAGAACGTTGATGTAAAAGATTATGGTGAAGTTGCTTTATGTAACAAATTAGGGAAAGACCTGCTTCAAGAACTTGCCAAAGTATGGGATTTAAATGATGCGAAACGATTGTATACAATAGCGTTACTTCGTGCCGCATATGGTAATGTGAAAAATAGGGAACTCATGATGCGGTATGAAACCTCTTTCGCTTCAGAGTTAATTCCCGGAGTCTGCCTCTCAGAACAGGCCGTATCTAAATTTCTGCAAGAAATCGGTCAGGCTTATTCTTTTATCTGCGAGTTTATGCGTAACAGGATTGCAGACTTCACAGATAAGAAAATTGTTATTGACGGTATGCTAAAGGACTACAATTCAGAAAGCGGTTCACTTTCTGAATTCTCAAGAAAAGCCCGTACAAAAGGGAGCAAGGATATAAGTTTGCTCTATGCGTTCGACCCAGAGACAAAGGAACCAATAGCGGCAAAGCCCTACCCGGGAAATATGTTGGACCAAACCTCCATAAATGACTTTGTATCAGAATTTAAGATTCAACGTGGATTAATGATTATGGATAAGGGATTCTATAATTCAGAATTCTTAGAGAAGATTGATACAATGGAAGGACTGTCCTATCTTATACCGCTGAAAAGCAATTCTGCATTTATCAAGAACTATGAGATGGATCTTCCTACAGAACATCTGTCGGGCTATAAAGATGCTACCATTCTTTATAAAAAAGTAAGGATGAAGAACGGTATGTATCTATACTCTTTCCGAGATCCAAAGATGGCTTACGAACAAGAAGTTGGATATGTCCAGCTTTCCGAGAAGAAGGAAAGGTTTTGTGCTGAAAAATATACACAAAAGAAATCTTCCTTTGGACTGATTGTTTTCAAATCAAAGAACAATTTGGACCCACTAACTGTATACATGGCGTATGCTCAGAGATGGACTATTGAGATACTGTTCAATATGTATAAGAACATTATAGATAGAGACACTGTAGATGTTCATGGTGACTATAGAGTTTTTGCAACGGAATTTATTAATTTCCTTTCTGTGATAATAAGTGCAAAGGTAAAAAATGAATTTATAAAGAATGAAATAAATAAATCATACTCTTACAAGCAGGTGTTCAAAATGCTTTCAACTTATAAAAAAGTTAGGACTGAAGAACATGGGGATTGGAAAGATGTGACACTTCTTAAATATGTTCAAGACGTCATTGAGACTTTAGATGTATAGGGGGCGAAATGGAGGTTTCTTTGATAAAGTATAATGGGAAAGAGTATAAAAAGAATCCGGGAAACAGAGAGTAAATCCCTGTTTCCCGGACGTATATTACCGAATAAGCCTTGTGAAATGGCTTATCTGTTCTTGTACATATTCTCGTAATAGTTCTGATAGTCGCCAGAAGTGACACTTTTCACCCATTCCTGATTGTTGAGATACCATTCGATAGTCTTCACTATACCATCTTCGAATTTTGTTTCTGGTTCCCATCCCAGGTCTCTTGTAATCTTGCTAGGGTCTATAGCATATCTCTGGTCGTGTCCCAAGCGGTCTTTTACGAAAGAGATAAGAGAATCGTTTATCCAGTCTATCTTGATATTTTTGTCTTCGTCTCTTTCCTTATTCTTGAGCACCTCTCTGTACTGAGGATGCTTCTCCATAAGGTCGTGAATAGTAGCTATGGTAAGTTTTACAATCTCTAGATTAGTCTTCTCATTGTGTCCGCCTACATTGTAGATTTCTCCATTCTGTCCTTTCTGTATGACCATATCTATAGCCTTGCAGTGATCCTCCACATATAGCCAGTCTCTAACATTGGAACCATCGCCATATACAGGCAGACGTTTTCCTTCGAGTATATTTTTTATGATAAGAGGTATCAGCTTCTCTGGGAAGTGGTATGGTCCGTAGTTGTTGGAGCATCGTGTGATGCTTACGGGCATATTGTATGTATCTCTATAAGCCATTACTATAAGGTCGGCACTAGTTTTGGAGGCGCTGTATGGGCTATGTGGGCACAGGGGTGTATCCTCGGTAAAGAAACCCTCTTCACCCAATGAACCATAAACCTCATCGGTAGACACCTGATGATATCTTACGCCTTTTCTCCAGGTGGGATAACCCTTTTCGTCTCTTCCTGTGACCCATGCTCTTCTGGCAGCATCCAGCAGGTTCTGTGTACCCAGGATGTTGGTCTGTAAAAACAGTTGAGGGTTCTCAATGCTCCTGTCTACATGACTTTCGGCTGCAAAGTTGACAATGCAGTCGAATCTGTACTCAGCAAATAGTTGGTCAGCCAGTTCGTTGTCGCAAATGTTACCTTTCACAAAGAAACAGCGTTCATTGTCGATGTCATTTGCTATAGTTCCAAGATTTCCCGCATATGTGAGGGCATCCAGTACCACTAGTCTGATATCGTCATATTTGGCCAAAATGTATTTTATAAAGTTGGCACCAATAAATCCGGCTGCTCCGGTAACTAAATAAGTCTTCATATGATATTATAATATTTTGTGCGTTGGCAAAGTTCGTAAACATTTTTGAGATGACCAAACTATTTCTTCTATAATACCGCTATAACTCACATATATAAGTAATATATTTACTATAAAGAGAAGTAAGTTATTTGTCGGCTAGCTCTATTACCTCCAAATCGGAGAATGTACCATGGTCTATATTGAAACGTACCAGAGTGCGCTGCTTGTGAAAACCATACTTGCCGGCAGCTCCAGGGTTGATGTGAAGACAGCCAAGAGTTTTGTCGAACAATACTTTCAGAATATGCGAATGACCGCTAATGAAAAGTTGTGGACGATGAGTGAATAGTATAGCGCGGATAGAAGAATCGTACTTGCCAGGGTAGCCTCCTATATGCTTCATGATGACTTTTGCTCCATCTACTACAAATTCGTCTACTTCTGGCACACGTGCACGTATCTCGTGTCCGTCTACATTGCCATATACCGCCCTTACGGGGCATATCTCGTTCAACTTGAGCAGCACCTCCAGCGAGCCTATATCACCTACGTGCCATATCTCATCACACTGGGCAAAGTAAGTAGCATAGCGCTCGTCCCAGTAGCTATGTGTGTCCGATAAAAGTCCAATTCTTGTCATGTTTTCTTTGAATTATCCAGCAAAGATATTAATTTTGAAGAAATAGCCTAACCGTTGAAAATGGAAAAACACTACAAATACTTCAATAGAGACATAAGCTGGCTTTCATTCAACCATAGAGTTCTGCTGGAAGCCGACGACGATACCCTGCCATTATATGAGAGAATAAAGTTTATATCGATATATTCGTCCAATCTGGAAGAATTCTATCAGGTGAGAGTGGCAGACCTGAAAACAATAGCCAATGGCGGACAGAGTGACACGATGACGCAAGAGGAAGCCCACAGCCTGATAAGGGAGATAACCGATGCGGTAAATGTGCAGTTGGAAGACCGTGTTCGTATATACGAGAAGAAAATAATACCCGAACTTTATCGCAACCATATAGTATTTTACCAGAACAGAAGGGAACTGTGTGAAGCGCACAGGAGGTACATACACAAGTTCTTTATGGAGGAGGTGTTTCCCTATATGCAGCCTGTAAGGATAGAGACCAGTATGGTGAAGGTGTTTATACGCAATCACAGGCAATATATGGCAGTAAGAGTGAAGGATGTGAAGACGGGCGAGTTTTCTTATTTTCTTATAAAGATGCCATATAGTAAGGTACCGCGCTTCGTAAGCCTGCCTCAGATAGACGGGTATTCGTATATAATGTTTCTGGAAGATGTGATAAAGGACAATCTCAAAGAAATGTTTGTAGGCTACGAAGTGGACTGTAGCTATTGCCTGAAGATATCGAGAGATGCTGATATAGTGGTAGAAAATGTGCCCGAGGATCAGGTAGTGGAGACTATCAAGGCGAAGGTGAAGAAGCGTAAGAACGGTGCGATATGCCGATTTGTATACGATCGTAATATGCCTCAGAACTTTTTGGACTTTCTGGTGGATGCATTCGACATAAACAGAGAAGAACTGGTGCCCGGCGACAAGCATCTGAATCTGGAAGACCTGAGTGCATTGCCCAATCCTATGCCGGGCAAATTCCTGAATCCGCCTATGCAGCATTTGCAGTTGCCGGATATGGATGACAAGCAATATATGTACAAGAGAATAGTGCGCAAGGACTTGTTGCTGTTCTATCCATATCACAGTTTCGACTTCTTTATTCATTTTCTCTATGAGGCGGTGCACGATGTATATTGCAGGGATATCATGATTACCCAGTACCGTGTAGCAGAACATTCGGAAGTAATAAATGCCTTGATAGCAGCTGCCCAGAACGGAAAGAGAGTAACCGTGTTTGTGGAACTGAAAGCCAGATTCGACGAGGAAAACAATCTTCATACAGCCGAATTGATGCGTAAGGCGGGTATAAAGATAATATTCAGCATACCAGGACTGAAGGTTCATGCCAAGGTAGCTCTGGTGGCAAGGTACGATGAGGCTGGCAGGGAGATGAAAAGCTTTGCCTACGTGAGTACGGGAAACTTCAATGAGGATACTGCCAAGATATACTCCGATGTAGCTCTGTATACCAGTAACAAATCTATAGTGGACGATATGAAGGTGCTTTTCTCTGTATTCGACCGCAAGAACCAGCATCCGCAGTTTAATAGCTTGCTCATTACCCGATTTAATTTGCTATCCGAAGTAAAGCGTATGATACAAAGGGAGATAGATTTGGTACGGGAAGGTAGGCGTGGACGTATAGTGCTGAAGATGAATGCGCTTCAGGACCCTCTGATGATAAACGAACTGTATAGGGCGAGCGAAATGGGTGTGGAGATAGACTTGATAGTAAGGGGGATATGCTGCCTGATACCGGGTGAGGAATATAGTAAGAATATAAGGGTGACACGCATAGTGGATGCCTATCTGGAACACTCACGCATATGGTATTTTGGCAATGGTGGCAATGCAAAAGTATATCTCGGTTCGCCCGACTGGATGGAAAGGAATCTGTATAGAAGGATAGAAGCAGTAGCCCCCGTATTGGACGAGAAACTGAAGGCAGAACTGGTAAGAATGCTGGAATATCAGCTCACTGATAATACAAAAGCATGCTGGATAGACAATAAACTGCATAATATTTTCAAGTGCGATAAGGGCGAAAATAAGGTGAGAGCGCAGCAGTTTGTCCCAGAGATTATGTGAAAGTGTTGCAAATTGTTATCCTTTATTTGTGTATTCTTTACATTCAGTTTTGTAATATGACATATTGTAAAGCTGAATGCTGTTTTATGCGTATATATAAGAGTGTATGTAGTGTAAACTGTGTTAAGACTCTACTATGAAGTGACATTGCGACCTTTTCAAATTGTAAGTTCGTTAATAAGACTAAAAAAAGATGTCTGTAAAATTGTTATAATTATCTGATTTTTATTATATTTGTGCATTATTGTTTTTTAATGTATTTTATTCTAGAATTTTAGATATAAGAACCGATATTAGAGAGATATGGAGACAAATGTAATAGTCTTAGGTTACGAAATGATATATCGTAATATTAAATCGCGGGATGTGTATTTATTTTCAATATGGTGATATTGTGGGACTATGACTTTTATGGTCAAGGAGTTGATGTGAAAATCGAATAGCAAATTTATTTAATCATTAATTATATTTATCAGGCAAAAGATGAAAAGATTCAGTCTTTGGTTAGTCTTTTTTGCGGTATTAGGTATCCAATCGGTGCTTGCTCAGGCATACCTTGTGAAAGGTAACGTAGTGTCGAAGGTGGGCAACGAACCTCTGATTGGTGTGACTGTACTGCAGAAAGGTAGTACTAACGGTGTAGTTACCGATATGGATGGTAACTATGAAATTCAGATTCAAGGAGGCGAAACCTCTTTGGTGTTCTCTTACATTGGTATGCAAACTCAGGAGTTCAAGGTGAACTCTAAGACAGGTGTACTGAATGTAGTGTTGAGAGATGACTCTCAGTTGGTAGACGAAGTAGTAGTAGTGGCTTACGGTGTTCGTAAGAAAGGAACTATTGCTGGTTCGGTATCTACAGTGAAAAGTGAAAAACTGGAAAGCGTACCAGCGCCTAGTTTCGACCAAGCATTGCAGGGACAGACTCCTGGCTTGATGGTAATGTCAAATTCGGGTGAACCTAGTGCAGCTGCCAAGTTCCAGATACGTGGTACCAACTCGATCAATTCTGGAACAGAACCTTTGTACATCCTCGACGGTGTGCCTATCTCTAGCTCCGACTTCAATACCATCAGTCCTAGCGACATCGAAAGTGTATCAGTATTGAAGGACGCATCTTCTACATCTATATATGGTGCACGTGCAGCCAATGGTGTGGTAGTAGTAACTACTAAGCGTGGTACCAATATGGACAAACCTCAGATTGTGTTCCGTTCGCAGTTGGGTTTCTCCAATGTAGCTCATGGCAACTGGAACCTGATGAATACAGCAGAACGTATACAGTATGAAAAGGAAATAGGTTTCGACAAAGGACAGAACTACGATATCCTAAGCAAGACTAATATAAACTGGATAGACGAAGTATATCGCAAGAACGCTTTGCTTCAGAGCTACGACCTGAGCGTAAGCAGCGCTAGCGAAAAACTGAACTACTTCGTATCGGGCAGCTTCTACGACCAGGAAGGTATTGCACTGGCTTCCGACTTCAGAAGATATAACTTGCGTGCTAATGCCGACGTAAAGGCAGCTAGCTGGTTGAAAGTTGGTACAAACTCTATGGTGGCTTATGAAGAAGTGCGCCAGGCACCAGAAGGTGGCTACAATACAGTTACTCCTATCTCGGCAGCCCACTTCATGTTGCCTTACTGGAGTCCTTATCGCGAGGATGGCTCGGTAGCATCGGCTAAAGATGGTAGCTGGACAGGTCTGAACGAGAACCCTCTGGAATGGGTAATGTATAATAAGGGCTTCAATAAGAAATATAAAGCATTGAGCGTGTTCTACGCTGAATTTACTCCTATAAAGAACTTGAATATACGTTCGCAGTTCGGTGTGGACTATACTCATACTACAGGTGAGAGCTTTTCATTGCCTAGCTACATTACTAGCAATGGTATGGGATCGGCAGGACGCAACTCCTACGACATGCTATCGCTTACAGTGACAAATACAGCAAGCTACAAATGGACAATGGATGATATACATTCGTTCAACGTAATGTTGGGTCAGGAAGGTGTAGACTTCAGAAACGAATCGTTCGATGTAATGACAAGAGGTCAGAACAACGACCTTCTTACTAATCTCTCTAGTGGTACTTTGGCTACTGGATGGGGCAACGCTTCATCGTCTTACGGTATGCTGTCGTTCTTCATGCGTGGAGAATACGACTTCAACGACCGTATCTATGCCGACTTTTCGGTACGTGCCGATGCTTCTTCACGATTCGGTAAGGACAATCGTTGGGGCTCATTCTGGTCGGTAGGTCTGATGTGGAACCTGAAGAACGAAAAATTCCTGAAGAACGTAAAATGGCTTACCAACGCACAGATAGCTATGAGTACCGGTACATCGGGTAACTCTTCTATCCCTGACTACGACCACCTGGAACTGGTAGGTAGTGGTGCCAAGTATATGGACGAAAGTGGTATGGCTACTATAAGCGAAGGAAATGAAAAACTGGGATGGGAAAAGACTTGGGCAAACAATATTGCCTTCCACCTGGGATTCATGCATCGCTACAATGTGGACCTGGAAGTTTATCACAAGCGTACATCAAACTTGCTGATGACAGTGCCACAGTCTTACGTGAACAACGGATACGGTTTTTTCTGGGATAATATAGGTACTATAGTTAATCGCGGTGTGGAACTGTCGGTGAATGCTGATGTAATCCGTACTAAGGACTTTTCGTGGAACTTGAACGCAAACATCTCTTACAATAATAATGAGATAAAAGAACTATATAATGGTGTAACCGAATTTGAGAACTCAAACTCAGGAACCAAGTATGTAGTAGGACATTCAATTGGCGAATTCTATATCAACAGATATGCAGGTGTAAATCCAGCAAATGGTGATGCACTGTGGTACGACAAGGATGGAAACATCACAAACGAATATCATGAGACCGACAAGGTGATGGTAGGCAAGAGTTTCATCGCTCCATGGCAGGGTGGTTTTGGCACTACTGTAGCATGGAAGGGAGTGTCGCTAAGCGCTCAGTTCAGTTGGGTAGCCGACAGATATATGGTGAACAATGACCGCTACTTTGAAGAAAGCAACGGACTCTTTGCTGTGTACAATCAGAGCAAGAGACTGCTGTACGACCGCTGGAAACAGCCAGGCGATATTACAGACATACCTCGTCATGGTGTGACTCCATACCTGGACTCACGCTTCCTGGAGAATGCCTCGTTCCTTCGTCTGAAGAATGTATCTATCAACTATTCTTTCCCTAAGAAATGGCTTAAGAAGACACATGTGCTGAGCGGTGCACGTATCTATGCACAGGGACAGAATCTGCTTACATTCACAGGCTTCTCTGGTTTGGACCCAGAATCTACTTTCAATGTGTATAAGGCTCAATACCCTATGTCACGTCAGTATTCATTTGGACTTGAATTGATGTTCTAATTATAAAAAGGAAAAAATAGGATGAAAAATTTTAAGATATATACAATATTACTTGCCTTTGTGTTGGGACTTACATCATGTCTTGATAAATATCCTGATGATGCTATACCAGCAAAGAAGGCTATGAATACAGTAGAAGATGTAAACCAGACCGTGATAGGTATTTACTCTTCTTTCCTGAACGGAGCTCTATATAGTGGTGACCTCACATTGCTCCCCGACCTTCAGTCGGACTTCGTGTATGCAGTGAAGGGTAATACCAATATATATGGTGATATATGGCGTTGGGATATTCATGCTACCAATGCTAACATAACAGGAGTATATGCAGCACTTTACGATGTGATAGGACGTTGTAACTTCCTTTTGCAGCATGTGGACAATATACGTCAGAGAACTATCAACGAAGACGACCTGGACCGACTGACCCAGTATACAGGTGAAGCTTACCTTGCACGTGCACTGGCCTACTCAGAACTGATAAAGTGCTTCTGTGTAGCCTACGAAGGTGATGAAGAAGCAAAGAATGAGCTTGGTGTAGTAATCCGCAAGCTATATTATTCCGATGAAGCTATCACTCGCTCGTCACTGTACGACTCATATCAGTTTGTACTGAGCGACCTTGATAAGGCTGCAGAAATGCTCGAACTGCAAGATGACTACAATCCAGGCATCGACGGACCATTGTACAACAGTCCATACTTCAGCGAATACACAGTATACGCTTTGCGTTCGCGCGTAGCATTATATATGAAGGATTATGATGAGGCTATCAAATACTCATCTAAGGTGATAAATAGCAAATACTTCCAGCTGTCTAGCACAACCGAGTTTGTTAGCCAGGATGTAAGTTTCTTCCGCTATATGTGGACTACCGACAATTCATCTGAGATTATCTGGAAGGTAGGATTCACTCCTACTACTTACGGAGCACCTCTGGGCCAGATATTCTTCAATTACGACTATCGTGCATTCAAGCCCGATTATGTGCCTGCACAGTGGGTATTGAATCTGTATCAGAATGGCGACTTGCGCTACGACACATATTTCGTAACCAAGCCTACAGGCTTCTCTCACGGACTTGTATGGCCATTGCTTGCCAAGTACTTTGGCAACACAGACCTGTACAACCAGGCCCGTTTGCTGCATACATGTATGCCTAAGGTATTCCGTCTGGCTGAACAGTATCTGATACGTGCAGAGGCTTATGCTATGGGCGATAAGCACGACTATTCTAAGGCAGGTAAAGACATTGCTACTCTGAGAGCAGCACGTTACCAGTCGTTTGGTGGTGGTGTGGCACTTGGCAAGGACAATGCTCTTCAGGTGATAGAAGAAGAGAGAGTAAAAGAACTGTTTATGGAAGGTTTTCGTCTGCAAGACTTGAAGCGCTGGCACAAGGGCTTCGAGCGCAAGCCACAGAGCGAAACTCTGGAAAATGGCAACAGACTGAAGATAGAGAAAGACAATGCTCTATTTGTATGGCCTATACCACAGCACGAAATAGAATCACAGGGCTCGCAGATACAGCCTAATGAAAGTAATAAATAATATAATAAAGAGATGAAAAAGATATTAATAGGATTGTGTTCGGTATTCGGACTGATGCTTGGAGCTACAAGCTGCGACGAAGAATACTCTACATTCGATGGTCCAAGTTTTATCAGCCTTTCAGATACATTATATGTACTGCCTGTACAGAACAATGAAGAGGTGTTCGATATCCCTGTGGTGGCTAGTAGAGCTTGCGACTATGACAGAACTCTGGCAGTAGAAGTTGTGGACAGCAAGTCCAATGCCATAGAAGGCCGTCAATATACTGTAGAATCAAATACAGTAACTATCCCCGCAGGTAAGATGACTGCCAATTTCCAGGTGCGTGGAAATTCTGACAATATTACTATAAACGACTCAGTAGGTATAAACATCAGAATACTAACAGAACCTTTCGAAAACAAGGGCCTGCAGAATCTGGAAGCAAATATCATCTTGCAGAAGGTTTGTCCATTCGATATAAATGACTTTGTAGGTTATACTATAGTGAAATCGCCATATATGGACGACTATATGCCTGGTACATCAGCCCGCCTGGTACAGACAGAGATAGATAAAGAAGAAGAAAACACTATCTTGTTCAAGGATTACTACTACGAAGGATACGATGTGAAACTGCGTTTCACTACAAACGACATCCTGAATCCACTGATTGAGATGGACCCTCAGGACTTCGGTCCTACATCGGAAGCTTTTGGAACTATCTATGGCGACGGTATAATAAAGATGAGCGAGGCTCCTAGCTTTGTGTCATACTACAGTACTTGCGAAAGATTCCTTATTCACTCTATGGTACTGACAGTGCCTGGTGTAGGTACAGTAGGAAACTACTTCAGCCTTGTGAAATGGATAAGCGATGACGAAGCAGACAGAATAAAGAGAGAAGGTTTCTAATCTTCCAAAGTAAAGAGTGATAGCCGGATGAATCACCATAATGAATCAGGGAGATGAACCCGGATATTTAAAATAACAGATAAAAATAAAGAATAATCATATGAAAAAGTTTTTTATGAATCCTTTCGCAAAAATTGGAATGAAGGGACATAACATTTGCCGAATGATAACTTTTGCTCTACTGGCATTTACTTTGGGAGCATGTTCGGACGACGACGATGACATTACTATCGAGTTCCCACAACAGCAGGAGCTGACTTGCAATGCAGGTGAAACAGCCGATCTGACTTTCAAGGCTACTACCGACTGGCAGCTGACTTCATCGGCTACATGGTGTAAGTTCCTGGTGAACGATGTAGAAGAGTTTGCAACTTCGGGTGCTGCAGGTGAACAGTCTATCACGATAAAGGCTGGTACTGAAGCTTTCGGTCATGAAATCTCTACTGCCAACATCACAATGACTATGGGCGACAGAAAAGCTGTAATAGCTAAGGTTTCGCGTTCTGCTAAGGGTTATGAACTGAAAATATATAATGAAGAAGGCAAAGAACTCAACTCATTGGAAGTAGGTTACGACAAATTCTCTAAGTTTGTAGTGAAAGCAAACTTCCGTTTCGCTGCTACAAACCGTCCTAACTGGGTAGAACTGGAAGGTGGATCTATGGTAGGTAGCGCAGACAATGCTACTACTGGCGGTTTGAGAATAGTACAGAACGGCATAGCAGAGAAATATCCTGTAACTGTAGAAGACAAGCAGATGATAGAATTCGCTGACGAAAACGGTAAGGCTTCTTTCAAGTTCCCTCTTACATTTAAGGGTATGGACGAAGAAGAAATCCTAGTAACAGGTGTCAACGAAAACCCATACGACTGGACAGTATCTCTAGATGGTAAGACATTCATTCAGGAATCAACTGGTGGTCTTACAGGCGAAACAGCTAAGACTACATACAAGTATCGTCTGCCATTCACTATCAAGGCGCTGAATGATGATTTTGAAATTCTATATTTGGAAAAATACACTCTAGAGGGTGCTACATTATACAAGTCTAGTACAGCAGGTGAAGTAGACTGGATGTCGTTCGACTATAAGACTTCTACATTGTCTGTTTCTGCATCATATGTAGAAGAACGCGAAGGACTTGTATTTGCATTGCCTAGAACTGTTTACGACAGAGTGGCAGAAGATATTTGGAGCAGTGAATTCTTTGAATTTGATATGGAAACATCCACAAAAGATATCGCTTACAAATTCCTTCAGAACAATCTGCTGATCGACTTCGTTCAGAAAGACAAGAAAGAAGAAACAGGTCCTTCTAGTGAAATCAAGGCACGTGTTACTTACAAATCTACAGACCCAATGAACCCATCTATCAAAGAAGCTGAACTGACCAAGGTGACAGAACCTGGTATCGTACAGGATTACGGAACAGAAACAGATATCTATTCAGTAGACATGAGTCTTGGTGAGTCGTTCGATATCGATCCTATGATTGACGAAGAATGGTTCTTCCAGGCATTCATCGGTGATATGGAAGTAACCGACAAATTGCTAAGAGAAGAAGGTGGAAAGACAGTCAATGTATGGTTCTCTGATGAGCCTGGTGGTATTCAGTTGAAACAAGGACAGAGACTTGACGTTATCTTCAAACTTAGTGATTCTTGGATGAATGAGAGAGTTATTATATTTCAATAATTTTTAAAGAAGTAATAATGAATCAACATAAATTGCATAAATTATTCAGCTTCATACCTGTTATCATCGGATTGTTTTCGATGATAACAGTGATGACGTCTTGCTCCGACGACGACGAGGAACTGCGTTCTGTATATGGATATGCTCAGTTCAAGGTTTGCAAGACTTCATCATTGGAGGGAGGCGCTGCCTCTAGAACTGTCCAGCTGGACAGATTGGACGAAGCAAAAAAAATAAAGGTTGTATTACAGAATGATGGTAAGATAATAGAATCTACAACTAATCTGAATGCTTTCGATTCAGAATCGGCTGAATATGGTCTGAAGAGTGACAAGGTTCAGTTGGTAGCTGGCGGCTACGAAGTCATAGGTTTCTATCTGTTCGACAAACTGAACAACGAAATTTATTCGGGTAACGCAACAGAAGGCGCATCTGAATTTGAAGTAGTATCAGGCGGTCTGAATGTTCAGACTCTGGCTGTAGACGCAGTATCACGCGGACGCGTAGAATTCCGACTCTTCAAAGAAGTAGCAAAGGCTCGTTCTTCTGAAGAAACTTACAACTTTGCTGCTATCAGAAGCGTATCTGTAAAAGTGAAGAATCTCTTTACTCAGGAAAAAACTACTATAAAGAATCTGCGTGTGAAGTATGTAGAAGACTTTACTGACCATTCGGCAGACCAAAATCTTTATGGCGACAAGCACTCGCTTACTTCTTACGGACAGTGCGACTCACTGGTTTGGTTGAAGTCGGGTAGTTATCAGGTAGTAGAATACACTACTTATAGCGATACTCGTGCAAGCAATGTATTGGGTAATACAGTTGTTCCTACAGCAAAGACATTCGTAGTGAAAGATAACCAGGTGACTCGCTATGCAGAGGTACCAGTACAGATGAGCGAATATGATGAGAATATAAAGGACTATATCGCTCTGAAGCAGATATGGGAAAGCCTTGATGGACCAAACTGGAGCTACGATGGCGAAACAGAACATCCTGGAACCAACTGGAACTTCAACAAGGATATCGATATGTGGGGTGACCAGCCAGGTGTACAGCTAGACTCTAGAGGTCGTGTAGCTACTATTTCTTTGGATGGAATGGGAGCAAAAGGTGTTGTGCCCGATGCCATCGGTCAGCTTACAGAACTTTCTATCCTTTCATTGGGTAGTCACTCCGAAAAAATCGGTGGTCACCTGTTTGAAGGTGTAAGTGCAAATACAAGTGCAGAGAAGAAACGCGAAATGCGTTACGACTACTTCAACCGCGTATTGGCAAGAGACTTCCGCGAGAGCCTTTCTGAAATGTGGCAGAAGACTATCAATATGAACCCAGATGAAAAGCCAATCAAAAGCAACAGAATCTCTACTAAAGGAATCCAGTTTGGTGACCTTACAAACCAGATTACTGGTATCTCTAGAGCTATGATGCGTCTTACCAATCTGGAACAGTTCTTTATAGCAAATTCACCTATCACTTCGGAAAACTTCTTTGTAGACATCAAGGAAGATTCTCCTTTCTATGTAGAAAGAGAAGAACTGAGCTGGAAGAATCTGAACAAGCTTGTGGATATGGAAATATACAATTGTCCTAAGCTGACTTCTCTTCCTGTTGAAATGTTCGACGAGAATGGTCTTCCTGAACTGCAGATGCTCAATATTTCATGCAGCAAGGGTATCAGCGGCGACGTATTGCGTCAGAACTGGATAGACATTATCAATGGTAACTCAGGCGATAAGATTCAGATTCTATACATGGGATTCAACAATCTGGAAGAATTCCCAGAATACGAAGACCTGAACAAAATGAGAATGCTGGGTATGCTAGACTGTACTAATAATAAGGTTCATACACTGCATCCTTTCGGCAAGGAGGTAAATCTTGTAAACCTAGTATTGGACTACAACCAGATAACTGAAGTACCAAAGGCAGCCGATGGCTTCTTTTGTGGATACAACGATGTAGAATCATTCTCTATGTCGAACAATAAGATTAAGAAGTTCCCTAATATCTTCAATGCAAAATCAGTATTTGTAATGAAGTCTGTGAATTTCTCTTATAATCAGCTAGACGGATTCGAAGGCGAAGACGATGATACATTCAAGGGAGTGAACTGTAGCCAGCTCGACTTGAAGAACAACAACTTCACCAAGTTCCCAAGCGTATTGTTCAAGACCAATTCTCCATTGAACTATCTTGTACTGGCAGGAAACAAAATATCTAAGATAAACGATGGAGACCTGAAGGGTAAGAATTCAAAACTTCTGGAAGCCCTGGATATGAGTTACAACAGACTTACCAAACTTTCCAAAGACTTTACTCAGCTTACCTTGCCTTCAATGTCGGGTATTGAGTTGAGCTACAACTGCTTCTCTGAATTTCCTATGACAGTTCTAGGACTACCTTATCTTCAGAAACTGTTTATCAGAAATCAGCGTGATGCCGATGGAAACCGCTGTCTGAAAGAATGGCCAGTAGGATTGTATACATGTCCTTCTATGGTATTTTTCTGCATTGGCTCTAATGATATCAGAAAAGTAGAAGATACTATTTCACCATATATCCGTTTCTTCGAAATAAAGGATAACCCTAATATTTCTATCGACTTGTCTGGAGTATGTAATTATATTAAGGCTGGTCTTTACGAACTGACATATGACAAGACTCAGGACATTCGCGGATGCGATATTCTGGATATAGAGAAATAAGCTAATAGAACAAGACAATGAAGAATTTTTTTAAAATAACATTTGGATTGATTGCATGTATGACTGCATTTACTGCATGCAATGATGAAGAAGGTCTGGTAGAATTTCAGTTGAACAAGACTGAGATAACCGTAGATGAAAACGGTGGCATAGAAACTATTGATATCACTTCAGACAACGAATGGGTAGCAAAAGCTTCTGAGCCATGGATTACGCTCTCACCTGCCAATGGAGCAGGTTCTGCTATATGTAATGTTGCTATCGACACTACTATTATTGACAATGTTCGTACTGCTACTATTACCTTTATGCCAAAAGGACAGGCACTGCAGACTGTTACAGTGAATCAAACAGGTTTTGGTAATATCATATCTATCAAAAATGACAACGTAGAGATAGAGGCTACAGACAAGATAGACAAGAGATACTTTATTGCAGAAGTAGTAGCTAATGTGAAGTTTACAGTAAAATGTACAGCTACTGATGGCAAAAGCGAGGTTGACTGGTTGACATTCAAACAGCCAGAACAGGACTTGGACTTCGGCTCAAGACCACGTACTAGCAAAGTACGCTTCGATTGGAAAATGAATACCAAACCAGAGAATCGTATTGCTAAGATAGAGTTTCTTCCTGTAGATCCAGAACAAACTCTTAATAACCCAGCAGTACTTACACTTACTCAGAAAGCAGCTCCACTTATCGAAGACAATCGCGCTGGTGACTCATTGGCTCTGCTTATTATACAGAACAAGATGAACACTATGGTCAACGGTTGGGATGTGAGTGAGAATATGCGCAACTGGGACAACGTGACTCTATGGGAAGAAGGCGACAAAGATATGCCTAAGGGTGCTGCAGGACGAGTACGCTCGGCTTCATTCATGCTTCTCGACACTAAGGAGAGTATACCTGAAGAAGTGAAACACCTGACATATTTAGAGAGTCTGGCTATTCAGTCAAATACTAATACAATGATGAAGAGTATAGATTTGTCTAGCGATATATGTGAATTGGATCACCTGAAGAAACTTACTATATTTGCTTACGGACTTGTATCATTGCCAGATGATTTTCATAAGTTGGGCAATAGCCTGGAATATCTCGACCTTTCGGCAAACAACTTCGAGACTATACCAGCAGTCCTAAATAGCCAAAATTTCCCTAAGATGAAGGGACTTAAAATGGTAGCAAACCGTCGTTGGACATGCAATGACCTTACAAAGGCTTCCGACTATGACTCAAAAAATGGTATCGGTATGCATATTACAGTAGATAAGGACAACGATAATGTACTTCGTCGTCTGTTCACATGGGAATCTTTGGAATATATCGGACTGTCCAATAACTATATAGAAGGAGAACTTCCCGAATTTACTGTAGGACAAGAAGGCTTCAGAGCTTATACCGAAGACGATATCGCAGCTAGAGGAGATACTTTGTCTTATCTGGTAAGCCCTGAAGGACAGGAAATACCAAGAGTAATGCCAAATCTTAAGTTCCTGGCATTGAACTTAAACTTCTTTACAGGCAAGTTGCCTAAATGGGTACTTTATCATCCTTATCTGATGGAATGGATTCCTAGTTCATTGCTGTTCCCTCAGCAGGAAAAGGGTATCAACTCCGAAGGTAATGTGGTGAAGTTTAGTGATGTTCCATCTACATTCGACTATTATTATGACGCTTATCCTAGGTATCGTGCTAAATATGAGATGAAGGATGAATACGAAGAAGAATAAATAATTAGAGTAACAAAATGAAGAAATGTAATTTATTTATAGCAATATTTGCTCTTATGTTGGGAGCTTGTACTGATGATACGGCTGTATTAGAGACGAGCCATGAACCCAGCGTTCCAGAAGTAAATATTCCAAATCAGGCAAAAGAAGGGGAACTGCTGGTCAAGTTTGTCCCTGAAATGACAGAAATACTGGACCAGACTTTCAAGTCGCGTTCTATGTCAAGTCGTTCAGGTATTCCGTCTACCGACGAAATACTCGACATCCTTGGTGCTTACAACTTTGAAAGAGTATTCCCCATAGACTCACGTACTGAGGAACGTACTCGTGAAGCTGGTTTGCACTTGTGGTATCTTGTTAAGTTCGACAAGAATATTGATGTGCATACAGCTGTCAACAAACTTGCACAGCTAGGTGAAGTATCAAAGGTTCAGTGCAACCGCCTTATCCAGAAGGCATACAATCCAGTGAAGCGTCCTTTCGTTGTATCCAATACTACTTACAATGCTTCTTCACGTGCTGGCGAGTTCCAGTTCAACGACCCATTTCTGAGCAAGCAGTGGGGATATATCAACCGTGGTGGCTATCCATTCGAACAGGAATGGGCTAAGTCTATCGCCGGATGCGATATAGGTTGCGAAGACGCATGGAAGAAATGTACTGGCGACCCATCTATCATAGTAGCAGTTATGGACGAAGGTGTTATGGTAAACCATCCCGACCTTCAGGCTAATATGTGGGTGAATGAAGCAGAAACATTCGGCTCAAAGGAAGATGCCGATGGAAATGGCTATAAGGGTGACCGTCATGGTTACAACTTCGCTACCGACAGAGGTTACATATCTGTTACTGGTAGCAACGACTCTGGTCACGGTACTCATGTAGCTGGTACTATTGCAGCTGTCAACAACAACGGTATTGGTGTATCAGGTATCGCAGGTGGTGACGGCTCAGAAAATTCTGGTGTTAAGATTATGAGCTGTCAGATATTCGATGATACATTTCTTGCATCATTGGCTATGGAAGCTAAGGCAATTAAGTATGCTGCCGATAATGGCGCCGTGATATTGCAGTGTAGCTGGGGTTACAATTCGTCATTGGCAAATCCTATCGTAGGCTTTACTCCTGGTCCTGCTTCAGAAAAAGAATGGATTAATACATATCCATTGGAAAAAGAAGCATTCGACTACTTCCTCAACAATGCAGGTTCGCCAAATGGCGTTATCGATGGCGGTATCGTAGTATTTGCTGCTGGTAATGAGTATGCAGGTATGCCTGCTTATCCAGGAGCTTACTCAAAGTTCGTTTGTGTAGGTGCTCTTTCTGCAGACTATACTCCATCTACTTACACCAACTATGGTGTAGAAGTAGACCTTTCTGCTCCAGGCGGTGACGGCGACTATTATGGTGAACCAGGTGCCGACGAACTACAGGGCAACGAAGGTATGATTATGTCTACTCTAGTAATAGAAGGTAAGCCAGTATATGGTTTCTACGAAGGAACTTCCATGGCATGTCCACACGTATCTGGTGTAGCTGCTCTAGGTCTTTCTTATGCTGCCAAGTTGCGTCGTCACTTCAAGGCCGAAGAATTTATCAAACTGATGAACAACGCATCAGTAGAATTAGACGGATACTTCAACAAGAAGAAGAAGTCACACTACAACCATACATCACCAGGTACACTGCCTACACTTGTCGACCTTCGTCAGTACAGGGGCAAGATGGGACGTATGGCACGTGTAGACTATTTGCTGGACGCCATCGAAAAGGGCGGTACAGACATGAAGTTGCCAAACGTATACGTATCACCAGAGAAGACTACTACAGTGAATATGGCAGCATATTTTGTGGATGGTGAAAAAATGACCTACACATGCACTTCTAGCGATGAAAGCATTGCAAAGGTATCGGTAGACAAGTATATGATGTCCGTAAGCGGTGTCAAAGAAGGATATGCCAAGATTACAGTAACAGTAAGCAACGGTATGAGCCAGACTATCACCGTGACAGTCCGCAAGAATGCTAATGAAAGTGGTTGGATGTAATAAATAAAATTATAGATGAGGTTGTTTTATTCTATAGAAGTTTTATGTATCAGTGTACTGATGTCGTTTCCTGTGCTAGTACAAGCACAGGAGTGGCATCCTTATACCGCTCAGCAGATAGATTCTATAGTGAATCCTCCTTTACTGAAAGAAGCTGCAAGCATAGTACAGTTCGACAGCATCGTGACTAATATAGGTCAGATGACCGAGGATGATTCGTCTGTGTATGTAGACTTCACCTTCCGCAATACAGGCAAGGAACCACTCGTGGTGACACGCATACGAACAGATTGCGGATGCACCGATGGACAGATAGACAAACTGAAGTATCTGCCTGGCGAGAGAGGAGTGTTGACTATAAAATATACGCCCGAGAATCATCCTGGATCCATCGATGCTTCCTCATTTGTATATTCATCCCTTTCGGATGTGAATCCTATAGCCAAAGTAACTCTTCTGGGCAACGTTCTTCCAGGCAAAGACGTGTGGGACCGATACCGTTACTCTATCGGTGTACTCAAGTTGAAGCAGAAGAAGGTGGTGTTCCAGTTTGAGGGACAACAACGTCTTACCGAACGAATCCTTTGCGGCAATAGCGGAAGAACCCCTATTGAGCTGAAAGTGCTCAATCAGCCCGAATATGTAGAAGTACGTACCGAACCATCGGTAATACAGCCGGGCGATGAGGCGGATATAGTGATATGCGTGGATTCATACAAGATAAAAGCATCGGGCAAACACGAAATCCCTCTGCAGATAGAAGGGATACCTGAGCAGAAGAAAGGTGAAATAATAAAACTAGAAATCAATCTGAATAAAATAAACTGAAAACATAATTAGTAAGCATTATGAAGAAAAATATATTTAAAATTTTGATGCTGTTTGTCATCTCATTGGTCACAGTATCATGTAGCGACGACGATTCTGTAGTGGAAGAATTGGAAATTATTCCAGCTAACTTGCACGGCAAATGGAAACTGCAGGAATTGAATGGAGCTGAGTTGCCCGAAGGTAACTTTATCTATATTGATTTCCACTACAATGGAAAATTCAAATTGTATCAGAATCACGATAGTATGGATACACGCTGCATCACAGGTAAATATTCATTGAAAAAAGATCCTCAAATCGGTACTATTATCAGTGGTATCTACGATTTTGGTAACGGAGCATGGAGCAACAAATACATCATAACCGATTTGCTGAAGTCGGGTTCAATGGTTTGGACTGTACAGGATGGTGAAGAGGTTTCCAAGTACGTAAAGGTGGATAGTATACCTGTAGAAACAGAAGCAGAATAAATTACCTGTAACAGGGAAGTTGCAAACATAATTATAGTCTGATGTGGGGACGTCGTTCTATAATAATGACGAGAGAATAGGGATGTGATACTCTATTCTCTCTTTTTTGCTTATACATGATGCATCATATATGAGCATCATATATGATGCTTAGTATGCTATTCATTGGTTCGCTTTGCACAGGTGAACCTCTGTTGGTGATATTGCATCGGATAATCAGCACCCTCTACTGCGTCGGAACTGCTTGCGAAACTCTTTATACTTATATATATGTATAAAAGCGGTATTATCGCCTTCTGAACCATTGTATATATTAAACCTCTTGCCATTCATTAAAGTCTCGTTACAAACCACAAAAAAGGCCTCCCGCTGTTGTGGGGAAGCCTTCCAGAGTTCGATGTCCCGTATGATACGGAGTCAATATCCTTATTTCTTGAATACATTGTACATAGTACCAAATTTGATATCAGCATTGGTAAATGTACGTTCTTCTACCTTTGTACCATCACTTACACTTACTTTTATTTCAGGATAGATAGCTTGAGGAGCAGGTATGTAATATATATTGTCTATAGCACATTTGGCAGGGATGGTCATCACATTGCTGCCAGCCTTGGCAATTGGTTCAGCTACGATGTATTTTGCTCCCCATTTGCCTTCTATAGTAGCAATCTTAGTATCGCCAGCCAATGCGATGTCTTTAGTAGTTACAGTCACTTCCTTTACATTAGCTATATCCAGTGTAGTCTGTGCAAGGTTTATCTTCAGCATACCTGTCACTAGGCGGAAAGTAACCTTTTCATTCAATACATTGCCAAACATAGGAGCGTCCAGTCCCAGATTGTTGTTTCCATCAGGGAGAGTGATAGTATATGTACCATCGCCACCATCAGCTTTATATTTTTCCATTGTATCCCAGTCGGTCTTTTCTATGATAGAACCATCGCCATTATATTTGGGATTCAGTTGTGCAGGATATATGGCATATGCAGGAGCATAGTCGGCTGCCTGACCATCTGCTGGATTGAACATTCCGGTTTTCGATTTTGCGTATGTAGGTTCCAGTTCGTATGCAGTACCTGTAGTTACTTTTCCCTGTCCCTGTAGAGTGTACGACTGGAATGCAATGAACTTGTCATTCTTCTCCCAACTCAAATAAAGTTTTTCGTCTATAGCCACACGTGAATTCTCCTCGAGGGAAGCGAATATGGCATTACTGCTTGTGCTATTCTCTATCATTTCGTCCTGTGAGCAGCTTACCAATCCTAGTGCTGCAACGAACATATATGCTATTTTTTTCATTTCTTTTTTATTTACTAGTTATACATCCACTTGTTAGTTGCATCATTTACCCGACACCAGGTCTTCGTCATTCCATTTTGGCAGGCTAGCGCCCACGTAAGTAGTGTTGGAGCTAGTACAGTCTACAGAATAAATATTCTTATCTACTGCGAATGTACCATTCTTAGCCTTGATAGTAACGTATGGAGTATCGCTTATCACCTTGTTGAATCCTACTTTGAATACATACGAGATAGTAATTTCTGTATAGTCGTTGGCTACAGGCAGCGGACAATATATTTTGGAGAACGAACCATAGCCCTTGTTCAGTATGATAGTCTTAGAGTCGTCTGTAGCCAGTGTTACTTTAGCATCCCTGGTATTACCTGGAATAGCCAGAGTAGCATTGAATCCCTTTTCTTTGGTAGCGATAGGACGGTTTGCCTTAATCTGCAGTCCATCTATTCCTTCCAATGAAGTGAAGTTCATCTCCAGCAGACCCATAGTCTGATAGAATTTCATGCTTCCTGATTCTTTCTTACCCAGCATGATAGCATTGTGCGAATCCTTGATGTCTATTTCAGGATTTACCGCTACCTTTAGTTCTGGCGAAGTAGCAGCCACATCCACCTTATTATACGGGAACAGACCATATACAATATTACTTTCGTCCACATGAGTCTTTGCATAGAAATCCACAGTAGGAGAGTAGATTATCATACCATTCTTAGTAGCATATGTAGCATAGAATGTAGCATTGTTGCTTATCTCTGCAGCCGACTTGAATGCTAGGAAAGCATCAGTCTCACTCCAGTGCAAAGGCGATTTGCCCTGTGTATTCTTGTCGTTGATTATCACTCTAGATTTATCTGGTGAGCAGATTTCAGCTTCCAGTCTGTATGCTTCTTCATTGGTTTGCAAAGCCGATTCGTCTTTTGAGCATGCGCTCAGTGCCATGGCACAGATAGCCATGTATATACTTATATTTTTCATGTTATATGTCCGATTAGAATTACTTGTTAGGTTTAATGATATCTACGTCTGTCCATTCGTCTACACGGTCCCATTCCAATACTTCACCTTCAGTAGGTTTCAGATTGTCTAGAGTACCAAAGTCCAAATCACCCAGGTCGTATATCTTCTTTTCTATATTGATAGAAGAACCTGCAGCCTTAGGCTTGATGGTGATAGTCTTCGATTTCAGTTCGGTGTAGCCGTTTCCTACAGTAACTTCTCTCTTTACGTACATAGTAAAATGCTTGTATTGCTGAGCAGGCAATGGGATAAGGAATGTTCCACCTATACCTATTTCGCGGTCGCTGTTTCCCCATTTTGATACTGCTATCTTGGCAGTTTCAGGCTTACCTGCTTCCATCTGGATAGTTGCTTCACTATCGCCTATGCAATGTTCATCATCGCAAGCAAATACCAGAGTCTCTCCGTTTACAGCCTTGATATTCACTTTCAGGAATCCCATTACAGGATAGAACTGTACTGCTTCTTTCTCAGCATTCCATGCCCCGTACATAGGAATATTCCCTCCATTTATGCTATAGCGGCTGGCAGTACCACCACTATTGAAGTCGAATGTAGGTTTCAGACTTGCATCTCCTGGTTCTACCCATATTGCTTCAGCATCTATATTGGCAATAGCATATGCCACATTTTTGGGGTTTACATCTTTATAGTATTCATCCTTTTCGAATCGTCCTGCTTGAGCACCCGGTGCACCTTTATACATATACGATGCACGAGTTCCTTCCGAGTCGATTACCGACAAAAAATCACTTCCTGTCCATGTCAGAGGGTATTTCCCTTCGCTCAGTTCTCCAATGCCTATTCTCGATTCATTTACGTTTTGTACAATCTCCGCTTTGATAGTCTGGTTAGATTCCTGTTGAGGCGCCTCTATTTCTTCCTTATTGGTACATGAAGCCAATGCCATGACCAATGCAACTGCATAAATATTAATGTTTTTCATCCCTTTTCATCTTTAGTTTTAATAATTCGAGTTCTATTCACCCACAATCCAGTCGTCAATCTTGCCTTCATCTAGCGATCCAATCACTTCTCCAGTCACGGCGAATCCCTTTTCTACCTCCAATTCCACAATTTCTATGGACGGACTCTCATAGTTTCTTTCTCTTGTTTTCATATTTGCTTTTCAATTTAAAATGGTATGTAAATTTAATTAATAGTGTCTCATAGCACATGCAGATACTCTTAGTGTATATATGTTTGTTTATGTTTTATTATGATATTTAGTATGAACAAATATAGATATAATTAAATTAAAATGCAATAAAAAAGGCTCTGAAAATTTAATATAGTAAGATAATAACGAGATATAATACTAATATGTAATATGAGGCGCTTCTTTACTTACCATATCTTTTTTTTGTAAGATACAAAAAAAACGGGTATATCTGAATGTATGTTAATATACATCCCGATACACCCGCTCAATATTATGTTGGCTGATGATAATGTTTATATCATTTTGCTAGCTATTTCAATATATTATTTAAAGATGAATGCCATTTCTGTTGTCCAACTAGCCTGGTCTTTGATGAGAACTTCCAGACTTTCGCCTTTCTTCAGCTGTATGCCATTAGCCTCTTCAGAAAACCTTACACTAACCTTGTCCTCTTCTTTTGGGCATTTTTTAGTTACATCATTATCTCCAATAAATGCTTGCTGAAACCATGCTACTGCTCTGTTTGGAGCGATAAAGAATGACTCTGCCAAACTCTTATCGATAACGTAAGTGTTAGGACCAAAGTCCTGAATTAAACCTGGGTCGGTAGTCTTAGTAAGTTCAACATTAACTATTTCTGTTCCCAACGGACCTCCGGTCATATAAGTTACAGATGGCTCTGCAGCTGGAACAGGTTTATTATCAGGGTTTACAGTTACGTCAGATTTGAAGATGAATACCATCTTGGTCAATGTTGTTTCTTTATCTTTGATCAAAACTTCCAGTTTCTGGCCTTTTGTCAGAACTATACCTTCTGGATCTTCGTTGTCAAAATATACATTTACATCGTTCCCTTCTCTAAGACATTTATTAGTTACTACATCGTCTCCAACAAATGCCATATAGATCCATTCGCTAGTTATATTAGGACTGATATTGAATGATTTAGCTAAATTTGAGTCTATTTCAAAGATTTCAGCTGTTCCATACTCGCTAATTATACTAGGATCAGTCACTCTATTCAGTTTAGCTTGCATTACTTGAGGACTGAACATATCGCCTCCCATATATGTCACTACAGGAGCTTTAGGAGCTACAGCAACCTTGCAATTTACAGGATAAAGTTTCTTCTCAAGAGTGATTTTTCCACCTTCAGTTTTTGATTTGATAGTTTTCAGAGGAGTCTCATCGTATACCCAATCGTATCCCCATCCAGTTTCCTTCTTCTGTTTCTTTCCTTTCCATATCTTGATATAGCCATAGTCGTTGCCAACAGGCAGAGCACAATAGAGTGTTGTACTAGTAGGTTCCGAATAACCTCTTTTGAGTTCGATAGTATTCGAAAGTTCACCAGTCTCAGGTAATCTTACAGTACCGGTACCATCAGCATTGATATCCAGGATAGCTTCAGTTCCCCATTTTCCACCTACTGCAATATTTCTGTCGGCTTCAATCTTTATAGCGTCTATACCTTCCAATGATTCGAAAGACATTTCAAGAAGAGCCATAGTCTGCTTGAATTTCATAGTCTTCGTAGCAACATCGTATTTACCTAGCATTACAGCATTATGGCAATTATCGAATTCACGTTCTGTTGTAGCTTTTACCAGAATCTTTTCGCTTGCAGTTTCAGTCTCTACAGCATCATATGGCAGCACTGCAAAAGGTATATCTTCTTGATTAAATCTGTTGGCAGTACCAAATACACCATTGCTGGTTCCCTGTCCTGCAGTTAGTCCGAACTCCATACCCTTATCAATTGTTTGAGCAGTTTTGAAAGCCCAGAATGAATCTCCTTCATCCCATAGGATAGGAGAGAAGTGAGTGCCTTCTGCAGCTTCACCAATAGTAATTTTAGAATTGCTGACCAACTCGGCATTCAATGAATATGTTTCCTGTGCCTGGCTTGTTAATTCTTCTTCAGTACATGCACTCATAGCCAGAGCAAGCATTGCTATATATAAATTTGTCTTTTTCATGATTTAAAAAATGATGTTACATTTATCACATTATAGTTATTACTCAATGATGATGTCCGAGCTGCCATCACCCCAATTATCTTCGCGATCCCATCCTGCATTTTCGCCATTTGCTGGGTCTGGACCCTTCAATTCGCCAAAGGTTACTGAGAATGGATAAAGTTTCTTCTCAATATTAAGTTTTGCGCCACCTGCACGACGAATTATCACGTCTGAACTCCAGTTCTGTTTTACGTCGCCTGCAAAAACTTCTCTTGTCAATGATACTTTCAGATAATCGTATTCGCCAACAGGAATTGGTAAATACAACTTGCCTGTCTTCGTTTTTGTATCGAACAACACGTCACACGATACACTATTTCTTGATGTTTCTTTGCTTATAACCAATTTTGCATCTTTGGGAGCTGTCTTGTCGGCTACGATAGTAGCTGTACCACCCAAAGCATTGTTTTCGTCGCATGAAATCACAATCTTGTCTTCTGCTTTTAAAGCACCCTTCACGTTGAGCTCTATTAATCCCATTACCTGATAGAATTTCAGATTTTTTGTAGTCTCATCCATTACACCATACATTGGTACATCTACTGCTGCGTCTGGATGCAGGGCTGTCCATGCGTCTGTTTCATTAATGCCAAAGTTGTTGCCATCCATAAATACATTGGCAATGGCATAATCTATATTTGTGATTTTTTCTCCACTAGCATTTTCTATGAATGTGAATTTACCCACTGTGCTAGGTTTTGTTCCTTCGTAGAATAAAGTAGACATATTTCCATCTTTATCGAAAATGTTTATTTTGTCAGCTTCATAATCATACTCGCTCTTTGCACCCGACCATTTCAAAGGATATGTTTTTGTAGCCTTGTCGTATGCACCAATCACAACTCTGGATGGTTGGATTATTTCTGCTATAATAGATGTAATTCCCTCCTCTGGGGTAGTTATCTCTTCATTATTTGTACATGCAGCCATAGTCATAGCTAATAAAGCTGCACAGATATTTCTGCTTTTCATATTTCTTGTCTATAAATTGATAGGTTCTACAATGTTGGTTTATTCTGTAATCCAGTCTGAAGTGTCACCTTGTTGCCATGCGTCGATAATACCAGAGCCTTCCACTATGTCTTCCGATGCTGCAAAGCCTTTCTCGATTTCTACGTCTACTATATCAATAGACGGACTTTCATAATTTTTAATTTCAGTTTTCATAAGTCGTTTGTATATTTTATAAATATTAGAATCTGTAGGTAAGTTTTCTGTTCCAGTTTAAAAAATAAGTGGTAACAATGAACTTTACTGCTTATAAAGCAGTATTGAACTCTCTTTTTCTTTGAATAATCAAAATTACATAAAAGAAACTTAAAAAACAAAGAATATATAATAAATTGATAGAAAGTAAATTTGTTGTGGTGTTTTATATTCATTTTGTTTCTGATTGAATGTGACCTACAGCAATATGTAAGGGCATTTTCTTTCTGATTCTTCTCTGCATGGCATAAAAAAGACAAAGTGTTAAATATTGTAAAGGTGAATTGGTTTCAAACTTCGCTACCTTTCTTTCTCTACTTTGCTCTGTGTCGCACAGCGGATGTTGTATTATACCTTATTATGTATCTTATACCCATATCCTTGATAGTTAATTCTTATTAACAATTCAAATTGTATAAATAAGCCATATTACTTGTAGCTTTGTGAAAATATTATTTAACAGGTATCCCAATATGAAAAAGATATATTCTATTCCGGAGTCGGTATTACGATACTTCACTCTCTTTTTACTTCTCCAGATATCGGTAGTGTATGTGTACGCTCAGAGTACAAATATAAAATTTGATGTACAGGTGGTCAATTCTTTCGGTGAGCCACAGACCGATGTGTTTCTCAAGCTAAAGGCTTACAGTCAGACTTATCATGCCGATTCGGTAGGAGTAATCCACTTCGAGAAGAAAATGTATACCAGTTATCTGCCCAAGGCTTATATATATTTCAATTATGACAAAGAGAAGTCGGTGAAAGAATTTTCTATACATAAAGACTCTGTACACTATAGCTTCCGTATAGATGGAAGAGATGATATAAGCCGCTTCAAGCAAGAAAATATGAGCATCGCAGTGGAAGGTATTCTGCATAATGAAGATGGAGAGCCTGTAGTGAATGCGTCAATAGGTCTGCAGGGAACAGGCAAGTCTGTGGTTTCCGATGAGATAGGTCTCTTCTGTATAGAGATGGACTACAATCATCCTCTGCTTATACGTGCTTCGGGAATGGAGACCATTACTGTACATATCAACAGATTCCTGACGAATCAGGACGAGGCTCCTATCATTGTGATGCGTCGTAAGGGTAACGACAAGATATATAATGTAGTAGACGAGATGCCTCAGTACAGAGGAGGTATGAAACGCTTCATGAGGTATCTGGAAAATAAAACCCGCTATACAGATGATATGAAGAAAATGGGTATAGAAGGTGTTGTGGTGATGCAGTTTGTAGTGGAGAAGGATGGTGCCATCACTCATCCACGCATAGTACGTCCTCTTCATGCCCAGCTGGATGCTATAGCCTACAATGCTATAAAGGACATGCCCCGTTGGATACCTGGTACCGATGGTGGAAGCATTGTAAGATGCCGTTACTCTGTACCCGTATCGTTCAAGATGCCTCCTCCTCCTGCGCCAGCAAAACCACAGATGGTAGTAGGTACTGATAGCCTGAAGTGCGATTCTCTATGCACCGACAGTATATCCCTGACCGCCGATTCGTTGCTTATGGCCGATTCGTTGGCTAATATATATAAGGTAGATTCCTTGTTGGATAAAGCTAGTCTGACACTTGCTGCCGACAGTGTCGCAGTGACCGACTCTATTGCTGCCGATACACAAAAGGTTCAGCCAAAGGTCAAGGTGAAAAAACGTCCTAACGCCTTTATACGCTTCTTCCGTCGTCTGTTCGGAATAAAAAGGGACAGACACAAGAAAGCCGATACTATAGTAGTGGAGAAAAAGGAGAAAGCCGATGCTCCGGTAGAGGCTGATATGCCATCTCGAACAGATGAACCGTTTAAAGAACCAATTGCGGACAATAAGGAATGAGGCTCGAACTCGCTCCATATACAGTTTTTATAAGAGTAGGAAAATATAAAAATACAATATAAGATGAAGAAGATAACATTGATTTTGTTTCTCATGACCATGGTCATGGGGGTATATGCAGAGAAAGTTACACTCAGCGGCATAGCCAAAGGTCAGTACAGAGCCGAGAATATCTACGGACTGAAACCTACGCTGGATGGCGAACACTATACTCAGATGAGTAGCGACCGCAAGCGTATAGTGAAATATTCATTCAAGACTGGTAAAGAGGTGGCTACCATATTCGATGTGGATAAGGCTAGAGACATTACACTGAAGTCTTTCGATGGTTACATCATGTCGCCCGATGAGAAGTTGATACTTATCCAGACTGAGACCAAGTATATATACCGTCGTTCGTACACAGCTGTATACTATATATATGATGTAAAGAACAACAGAATGACTGCATTGTCGAACAATGGTCCCCAGCAGGCACCTTTGTTCTCGCCCGATGGATTCCAGGTAGCCTTTGTGCGCAACAACAATATCTTCCTGGTGAAACTGCTCTTTGGCAACAATGAATCGCAGGTAACCAAGGATGGAGAATACAATAAGGTGATAAATGGAGTGCCCGATTGGGTATACGAAGAAGAATTCAGCTTCAATAGAGCATTCGACTTCAGTGCCGACAGCAAGATGATAGCTTATATCCGTTTCGATGAGAGTCAGGTGAAGGAATTCACTTTCCCATGGTATCAGGGCATGTTCCCTAGCAAGAACCAGTATGCCGAATATCCAGGAGCATATTCTTACAAATATCCTAAGGCTGGTGCTGTGAACTCTAAGGTGACAGTGCATACCTTCGATATAAAGAGCAGGGTGACACGCAAGATGAATGTGGAGATGGATGCCGACGGATATATACCACGTATCAAGTTTACAAACGATCCGGACAAGTTGGCTATCATGACTCTGAACCGCCATCAGGACAGATTCGATGTGATAATGGCAAACCCTCGCAGTACAGTATGCAAGACTATTCTGCGCGATGAGGCAGAACAGTACGTCAACGAACAGGTATTCTCCGATATCCAGTTCTTCGACAACCATATAGTGACCATGAGCGAGCGCGATGGCTACAATCATCTCTATCTGTATACCATCAATGGCAATCTGGTGCGTCAGGTGACCAAAGGAAAGTTTGTAGTGAAAGACTTCCTGGGATGGGACAGAAAGGCTAATATGATGTACTATACCGCTACCGATGGCAGTCCGCTGCGTACTGCTGTGTTCAGAGTGGATGCCAAGGGCAAGATAACCAAGGTGTCTCGTCGTGAGGGCAGCAACAGTGCATTGTTCAGTACTTCCATGAAGTATTATATCAGTACATACTCCAATATCAGCACTCCTACACTCATCACCCTAAACAATAACAAGGGCGAAGAAATGGTGACACTTCTCGACAATAAGGAACTGAAAGAAAAAGTGAAAGCGCTGAATATGCCTACCAAGGAGTTCTTTACATTCCGTACTACCGAAGGTGTGGAACTGAACGGATGGATGATGAAACCAGCCAATTTTGATGCAAGCAAGAAGTACCCTGTTATTCTTCACCAGTATAGCGGACCGGGTTCGCAGCAGGTGCTGGACCTCTGGGGTATAGGCGCATTCAGAGATGGTGGTATGTTCGAAGCATATATGTGCGAAAAAGGATATATCATGGCATGTGTAGACGGTAGAGGTACAGGTGCCCGAGGCGCTGAATTCGAAAAATGTACATACCTCAATCTGGGTGTAAAGGAAGCTCAGGACCAGGTGGAAGCTGCAAGATTTCTTGCTTCGCTCAATTATGTGGACGGAAGCCGTATAGGTATATGGGGATGGAGTTTTGGAGGCTTTACCACTCTTATGTCGATGAGTGAAGGCTCGGGCGCATTCAAGGCTGGTGTTGCCATAGCTGCCCCTACCGACTGGCGCTACTACGACAGTGCATATACAGAAAGATTCATGCGTACTCCAAAGGAGAATGGCGACGGATACGATGCTGCTTCGGCTATAAAGCGTGTAGACAAACTGAAAGGTGCCCTGCTGCTGGTACATGGTACAGCCGACGACAATGTGCATCTGCAGAACTGTGCTGAATATAGCGAAGCTCTGGTGCAGGCCAACAAGCAGTTCGACATGCAGATATATACCAATAGAAATCATGGTATCTCTGGAGGCAATACACGAAATCATCTTATGACCCGTGTCACTGAGTTCTTCCTCAGAAACCTGTAATCGGTATATCCTCTTTCATATAGAAGCCGAATACTATAACCTCAATCATAAATCACTCTACGGGCTCTAGCCAGCCCGTAGATTAATGCTTTACTATGACAACACACATCAGAAAACCAGATTGGCTGAAAATAAAGATTGGCGCCAACGAACACTATGCCGAGACCAAACGCATAGTGGATACTCACAGACTTCATACTATATGCAGTAGCGGACGATGTCCCAATATGGCTGAGTGCTGGGGCAGGGGTACTGCTACATTTATGATAGGTGGCGATGTATGTACACGCTCATGCCGGTTCTGCAATACGCTTACCGGTAAGCCTGCGCCTCTGGACAAGATGGAACCTGAGCATGTGGCACAGTCGGTAAAGCTTATGAAACTGCATCATGTGGTTATCACATCGGTAGATCGTGATGACCTGCCCGACCTGGGAGCTGCCCATTGGGCTGAAACTATCAGAATGGTGAAGCAGATGAATCCTGGCGTGACTATAGAGACACTCATACCCGATTTTCAGGGTCGGGAAGAACTGGTAAGGATGGTTACCGACGAAAGACCGGATATAGTATCTCACAATCTGGAGACAGTAAGGCATATATCGCCTCTGGTAAGGAGCGTGGCGGATTACGATACCAGCCTGAAGGTAATACAGATGATAGCAAGCCAGGGAGTTGTGGCAAAGTCGGGTATAATGGTTGGCTTGGGCGAAACAGTAGCCGAGGTGGAACAGACCATGGACGACATTCTGCAGCACGATTGCAGCATACTCACTATAGGCCAGTATCTGCAGCCTACGCACAAGAATTATCCTGTGAAGGAGTACGTCACTCCGGAGCAGTTTGATAGCTATAAGCGGATAGGAGAGAAGAAAGGATTCAAGTCGGTAGAGAGTGGTCCTCTGGTACGCTCTTCGTACCATGCAGAGAAGCATATGGCATATGTAGACAATAAGGATATAGACAACAGGTAAAAAACAAGCAGTAAATAGAAAACAAGTAAATACTAAAAAAGGAGTAGCATCACATATCTGATAGCTACTCCTTTTTTTAGTATTTATTGTTGTATCGTTCTGCATGATTATGCACTAAAAATGAATATTTAGTGATGTGAAAACATACGTTTAGTCATGCTGAAAAAACGCTTCGACATCTTGTTTAAAACTCTTCGGCGTTTCAATCAAAACGCCGAGGTGTTTTGAACAAAACTCTTCGGTGTTTTTTTTAACATGTTTAGGTATATGTAAACTGCTGAATAATAGCGATTTAAGAAATTAATCGAGCCGTATTATAATAGCCAGCATGCTATATGCAATATGCATACTCGATGCATAAATATACATTATTTGTAAATAAGGAAAATACAAGGAATCTTGTTGATATCCGGCAGTTTTCCCTTCCATTCCTTCACAGTTCTGGTCTTAATATATTCTCCTTCGCATGTGATATTTGCAGCTATACAAAGTTTGGTATTAGGCTTGCAAGTCTTGATGATATCGTCCATCATCTTATGGTTGCGGTATGGAGTCTCTATGAACAGTTGGGTCTGGTTCTCGGTATATATTCTTGATTCCAGTTCCTTGATACGCTTTATTCTCTCTCCCGGTTCTATAGGCAGGTATCCATGGAAAGCAAAACTCTGTCCGTTGAATCCGGAACCCATTACCGACAGAATGATGGACGATGGACCCACCAAAGGCACCACCTTGAGATTCTTGCGCTGTGCTATAGCTACCACATCAGCTCCCGGATCTGCCACAGCAGGACAGCCCGCTTCCGATATTACGCCTATGGAGTGTCCTTCTATCAGCGGATTGAGATAGCTGGATATCACGTCGGGCGATGTATGCTTGTTCAGTGGATAGAAAGTCAGTTCGTCTATATTTATATCGTGGTCTACTTTCTTCAGAAAGCGTCGGGCAGAGCGTACATCCTCTACTATGAAATGCTTTATGGAGCATATTATTTCTTTGTTGTATGAGGGAAGGACTTTCTCTATAGTAGTGTCGCCCAGAGTGACGGGCAGTAAATATAATGCAGTATCCATCTGTTAGTCAGCGTAAAATCAAATTAAATTATTAGTGTCGAATTCGGTTGCAAGATTACTGTTGTCGAACAGGTCTTTTATGGTGCATTCCTTGTGTGTCTCCATATACTTGTTTACTATCTGCATGCCCAGCCATATACCAAAAAACGAAGGCATCTGCTTGCCTCGGAATGTGAGAGGTTGGGTATTGAGTATATACGAGCGTATGAGCATAGGGTTGGTGCTGGTCATGTACTGGTTGTCTATCATCCAGCCCACTATGTCCTTGTAGTTCTTTTTGCACCATTCCACTTCCTCTTTGCTATATCCCAGAGAGAACTTTCCGCTCATATCCTCATTGAATATCTTTTCTATGGTCCATGCTATCTTGCCCCTATGTATTATTATATCGAACAGAGAGCGGTGGTCTCTTTTCCATTTGAATGGATACTGTCCTATAAGGTAGTACATGAAGCAGTCGGGGACTATATTCTCCGGCTTCATAGACTCGCGTTGATATTTGTAGTAGAACTTTCTGTATATAGGGTAGTCCTTGCCCATGTACTTGTCTATACTGAATCCCAAAAGCTTGTTGCCTATCACTACCGACTGGTTGAGAGCCGATATCTGTGCATATACCTTGGGTACCACTATGGCAGGAAGTTCTTCTTTCAGTTTTCTGAATCCATGGGTCAGTTGTTCTTCTATGGGTGAGAGGTCCTTGTACTTTGCCAGTGCATCCTCCATGAGCTTGATGAGCAGTGTATCGGAGTAGTATGCACACAGTTGGTCATTGACACGGTCGGAGTTGACAGCTCCAAGGTCTAGTATCTCTTCAATCAATATCTTTGTAGCCTGCGGATGCTTTATATTCATCTTTTGCAGCGCCAGAAAGCTATTCATTGCAGTAGCCTCGTATATGAGTTTGTCGTATCTTACTATCTCTATGTCAATATCAGAATAGGCATAATCTTTCTGCTCTCTGCCTATGCAGGAGGAGAGTAAGATTATGCCTATCAATATCAGTAATTTTTTTTTCAATTCTATAGATTATCCGTAAATGATATTTCCGTTTTCATCTTTGTATTCGTCCAGTCCCTTTTCGTATGTAGCCATAGCGCGAAGACTCATACCTACGCTAGAGAAACCTCCATCGTGGAACAGGTTCTGCATGGTAACCTTACGTGTAAGGTCGGAGAACATTACAATACAGTAGTTTGCGCAGTCGTCTGCCGATGCATTTCCTAGTGGAGACATACGGTTGGCAAAGTCGAACAGTTTGTCCATACCCTTTACACCAGCACCTGCAGTAGTCATAGTAGGCGACTGAGAAATAGTATTGATACGAACATGATGTTCGCGACCATATATATATCCGAAGCTTCTAGCTATAGACTCTAGCAAAGCCTTAGCATCTGCCATATCGTTGTATCCGTAGAATGTACGTTGAGCTGCTACGTAGCTTAGCGCCAGGATAGAACCATACTCATTGATGGCATCCAGCTGCTTGGCTGCCTGAATCATCTTGTGGAATGATACGGCTGATATGTCTAGTGTCTTACCTAGCATATCGTAGTCCAAGTCGTCGTAAGTACGTTTCTTGCGTACGTTTGGTGACATACCAATAGAGTGCAAAACGAAATCAATTTTTCCGCCAAGAACTTCCATTGAACGTTTGAATACGTTTTCCAGGTCGGCTACATTTGTTGCATCCGCTGGGATAACTTCGCAGTTCAATTTTTCGGATAAGGCAGAAACCTGACCCATTCTTACTGCTACGGGGGTATTTGACAAGGTGATCATAGCACCTTCTTCTACTGCCTTTTCGGCAACTTTCCATGCGATTGACTGTTCGTTCAGTGCGCCAAAGATAATACCTCTTTTTCCTTTCAGTAAATTAAAACTCATAGTAATAATTATTATATATTCATTGCAAAGATACAAAGATATTTATTAATTTTATAACTTAGAATGTGAAATATGCTTTTTTCTATCAAAACAGGAAGATGTTTTGCATAAAGATATGCTAAGAGGACCTATTATGCCAATGGGTATATTTATACTGTAATAATGTATCTCGAGGATGCTTCGGGGGTGAAGGATGCGACGTGTGTAGTCTTTGCATTGTCGGCTCTGGAGGGTGATATGTGGTATTATTAATATGGTATATGTATATATCAGGATGATGTGCGTAATACGTCTCTTAGAGGTTTTTATTTTATAATCCTATATAATATGCTCAGCAAGTTAAAGTTAAATCAGTTGTACTTCAAGGATACTCAATTTGCCAATCTCATGACCCGCCGCATATTCAATGTGCTGCTGGTGGCTAATCCTTACGATGCCTTCATGCTAGAGGACGACGGACGCATAGATGAAAAGATATTCAATGAATATATGAGTCTGAGTTTGCGCTATCCGCCCAGATTTACTCAGGTATCTACCAAGGAAGAGACTCTGAAGCAGTTGCAGAATACCATGTTCGACCTGGTGATATGTATGCCAGGTACCGACAATAGCGATATATTCGATATAGCACGCAATATAAAGAATGACTATCCCGCCCTGCCTCTGGTGGTGCTCACTCCTTTCTCCCATGGTATAAAGGAGAGGATGGAGCACGAGGATTTGAGTATATTCGAGTACGTGTTCTGCTGGCTGGGTAATACCGACCTTCTTCTGTCTATCATCAAGCTGATAGAGGACAAGATGAATCTGGAACATGATATAAAGGAGGTGGGTGTGCAGATGATAATGCTGGTAGAAGATTCTATCAGATTCTACTCTTCGGTCTTGCCCAATCTGTACAAGTTTGTGTTGAAGCAGAGTCAGGACTTTGCCACCGAGGCTCTGAACGAGCACCAGCGTACACTGCGCATGAGGGGTAGACCCAAGATAGTGCTGGCACGTACATACGAGGAGGCCATGTCGCTATACCATACTTATAGCAATAATATACTGGGTATAATATCGGATGTACGCTTCCCCCACAAGGGACGTACTAATCCGTGGGCTGGTATAGAACTGATGACTGCCATACGCCGCTGCGACCCCTATATACCGCTCATACTACAGTCGGCAGAAGTAAGCAATAAGAAATATGCCAAACTGCTGGCGGCTGCCTATATAGACAAGAATTCCAAGAAGATGAATATAGACCTGCGCGAGGCGGTATCGGAAAACTTCGGTTTTGGCGATTTTGTGTTCCGCAATCCTGAAACTATGGAGGAGGTAGCACGTGTGCACAATCTGAAGGAACTGCAGAACCAGATATTCACTATACCTGCCGAATCGCTATTGTATCATGTGGCACGAAACCATGTGTCCAGATGGCTTTATTCCAGAGCAATTTTCCCTGTGGCCGAATTTCTGAAGCAGGTGACATGGAGAGGGCTTCAGGATATAGATGTGCATAGGGTGATAATATTCGAGGCTATAGTGAAGTATAGGAAGATGAAAAATCAGGGAGTGGTGGCAGAGTACAGAAGGGAGCAGTACGACCATTATTCCAATTTTGCACGTATAGGCGACGGCTCGCTGGGAGGTAAGGCGCGCGGACTGGCGTATATAGACAATATGGTGAAGAGACATCCAGAGTTTGAGGAGTTTGACAATGCTTCGGTGCTTATCCCCAAGACTGTGGTGCTATGTACGGATATATTCGACGAATTCATGGATGCCAACAATCTGTATCATCTGGCGCTGAGCGATGTGGACGACAGCGAGATATTTGCTGCCTTCCTCGAGGCTAAATTGCCGGAGAGACTCAAGGAGGACTTTTATGCCTTGTTCGATGTGGTAAAGTCGCCTATAGCTATACGTTCGTCGAGTTTGCTGGAGGACTCTCACTATCAGCCATTTGCCGGTATATATTCCACCTATATGATACCGCACTCCGACGATAAGGAAGAGATGCTGCGTATGCTGAGTGATGCCATAAAGGGTGTGTATGCCTCGGTATTCTATAGAGACAGCAAGGCATATATGCAAGCCACCAGCAATGTGATAGACCAGGAGAAGATGGCGGTGATACTGCAGGAGGTAGTGGGTACCCAGTATGGCGACTATTATTATCCGGCTATATCGGGGGTAGCACGTTCTATCAACTATTATCCTATAAACGACGAAAAGGCGGAAGAGGGTATAGTGAGTCTGGCTCTGGGTCTGGGCAAATATATAGTAGATGGAGGCATGACCCTGCGTGTGTGCCCTTATCACCCCGACAAGGTGCTGCAGACTAGTGAGATGGAAATGGCTCTGAGGGAGACCCAGACCCGATTCTACGGACTGGACCTGAAGAATGCAAACGATCATTTCTCGCTGGACGATGGGTTCAATATAAAGAAACTATCCGTGAGGGATGCCGAGAAGGATGGTGCGCTGAAATATATAGCTTCTACATACGATCCGTACGATATGGCTATATACGATGGTCTGTATCCTGGAGGAAGAAAACTTATCACTTTTGCCAATATATTGCAGCACGATGTGTTTCCGCTGGCAAAAATACTGAGGATGGTGCAGGAATATGGGCAGAATGAGATGAAGAGACCGGTGGAAATAGAATTTGCAGTCAACTTTGATGCTCAAAGCAAGTCGGGGGCTTTCTATCTGCTACAGATAAGACCTATGGTGGATGTGAAGGACGATTTGGACGAAGACCTGAATGCTATACCCGAGGACCAGTTGCTGCTGAAGAGTGAAAACTCGCTGGGACACGGGGTGATGGATGATATATGCGATGTGGTATATGTGAAGACTAAAGGGTATTCTGCATCCAACAATCAGCTCATAGCATACGAGATAGAGAAGATAAACAGAAAGATGCTGGATGCGAACAAGCACTATGTACTGATAGGTCCGGGACGATGGGGAAGTAGCGATACATGGCTGGGCATACCTGTAAAGTGGCCGCATATATCAGCAGCACGACTCATAGTGGAGGCCGGACTGGACAACTATAGGGTGGACCCGAGCCAGGGTACTCACTTCTTCCAGAATCTTACTTCGTTTGGTGTAGGTTACTTTACAGTCAATTCCTATATGAACGATGGCATCTATAACGAGGCACTTCTGGACGAAATGCCAGCCATGGAGGAAACAGAATATTTGCGTTGGGTAAGATTCGATAAGAATATTTCTATAAAGATGGATGGCAGGAAAAAACTTGGAGTGGCTGTATTTACCCCATAGAAAGTATATAAATGTAGATATTGTACTATATTGTAACAATACTGCATTAAATTAGTGAGGTGATGTATTATTAAATTATTATCTTTGTAACGCCTATTAAAACAATTTTTTTAAAACCTATTTATAACATGAAAACAAATTATCCAATTCTTGGTTGTATCACGGCTTTGGCAGGTGTTATGGGACTTGCTTCATGCTCTCAGACAAAAAAAGCAGAAGGACCTAATCTGAAAAGACCTAACGTAGTATTTATTTATGCTGATGACCTTGGTATAGGTGACTTGAGTTGCTATGGTGCAACCAAAATAAGCACACCAAATATCGACAGACTGGCTTCACAGGGAGCTAAGTTTGAAAATTGCTATGCTACTTCTTCTACAAGTACACCATCACGCTTTGGTATGCTTACTGGTATGTATCCTTGGAGACAGGAAAATACAGGTATCGCTCCTGGAAACTCTGAGCTGATTATCGATACTACTACTGTGACACTGGCAGACATTTTCCACTCAGCTGGATATCGTACTGCTGCTGTGGGTAAATGGCATCTGGGCTTAGGTCCTGAAGGTGGAACAAACTTCAATACTCTTATAAAGCCTAATGCTCAGAGCATTGGTTTCGACTATGAATTTATTATCCCTGCTACTGTAGACCGCGTTCCTTGTGTGTTCGTAGAAAATGGTCGTGTAGCTGGTCTGGATCCAAACGATCCTATCACTGTGAACTATGACCATAAGGTGGGTGATTGGCCTACTGGTAGAGAAAATCCAGAATTGGTGAAGCTGAAACCAAGTCAGGGTCACGACAATACTATTATCAATGGTATTCCTAGAATTGGATGGATGACTGGTGGTAAGTCTGCTTTGTGGGTAGACGAAGATATTGCCGACGTAATAACAGACAAGGCTAAGAAGTTTATCACTGAATCGAAAGATGAACCATTCTTCTTGTATATGGGTACTCAGGACGTTCACGTTCCTCGTATTCCTCATCCACGTTTCGCAGGTAAGAGTGGTCTGGGTACTAGAGGTGATGTTATCCTTCAGTTGGACTGGACTATTGGCGAAATCATGAAGACATTGGACGAACTTAATATTGCCGACAATACTATCTTCGTATTTACTAGTGATAATGGTCCTGTGATTGACGATGGTTATGCAGACGAAGCATTCGAACATCTGAATGGCCATACTCCTATGGGTATCTATAGAGGTGGTAAGTATAGCTTGTACGAAGCTGGTACACGTATACCATTCATGGTAAGATGGCCTGCTGCTATCAATCCTTGCAAGCAGAACGGTACTTTCTCTCAGATTGATATGTATGCTACTTTGGCAGAAATCATTGGTCAGCCTATACCAGAGGGTGCTGCTCCTGATAGCCGCGCTAGAGTAAAATCTTTGTTGGGTCAGGATCAGGCAGACCGCGAATATATCATAGAACAGAACTTGGACAATACTCTTGGTATTATCAAGAATGGTATGAAGTATTTGCCTGCTAGCGATAAGAGAGTGTACGAAACTTGGACAAAGATAGAACTTGGTCACAATAAGGAAGCTCAGCTTTATGATTTGCGTAAGGACCCTGTAGAAAGAGTTAACCTTGCAAAACAGAATCCAGAAACAGTGAAAGAACTGGATGCACTACTTAATAAGGTAGCAGCTAAGAAATAAAGAATGATAATAGATTAGTTATCGATTAATAAGAATTGTCATTGCAGAAATGTCGCTTACAGGCATCTGCAATGACTTTTTTTTATGCATGTATATATGTGTGGAAGGGAATGATGATAAAGATAATGCTTTGTGTCCTGCAGGTGCTTCCTTGTATTGCACCGATGTATCCTTGGTATAGCTGGTATTTCTTCTTTGTATGTCAAGTGCCTATTGGGTATATAGCAGATGTATCTTTTGTATCACAATAGGCAGTATGGGTGAATGCAAAAGAAAAAAGTCCCACATGGCATCGCTGCTATTGGGACCTTCAATGAAAACCTAATGTTACGAAAAATTTGATTATTATCTCGTTATATATAGAGTTATATACAATTGATTCTGTGGTACGCTATTTCTTTCTGTTGTTGTTCTTGTGCGGCTTGTTGTTCTTGTTTCCCTTCAGTATTTCTCTGTTGAAAGCTATTTCCGCTTTCTGTATAAGGAATATCTTCTTGCCTGGCAGGAAGGTCTTGTACTTGTTGAAGTATTCCAGCTCCATTTCGTTTAGCTTTATTCTGTTCTTCAGTACCGACTCTGCCATATCGCAGTACTCTGCATCGGAGAGTTCGACGTCCTTTTTTACTTTGTGCTTACTCCATGAATTTTTGTTGAGCTCCTGCTTTTTGTCCTGCAGCTCGTAGTATAGCTGGAAGAACTTGTTTGCTTCGGCCTCGGTGAGGGCTGCTCTCCGTGTGATGAAGTTTTTCTGTCGGGTCCTGAATTGCTCTTTGTTCAGTTGTCTTTGCTGGGCAAATGTGTTGCCTGCTATGGCTATTGTCAGTATCAGTGTGGTAATAATTCTGTTCATAAGATATATGGTTTGGGATATGTGTGCTTGTTATTCCTCTTCTGTGTTGCTGTTTATATATACGTATAGCGAGTAGTCGTCCATCATGGTCTGATTGCCTATAGGGTCTATCAGCGAGTTGGGCAGGAATTCCTCCTCGTATGCAGCCGACATATCGGGTGCAGGTATAGTGTCGGTGGCCGACTTGTGTATAAAGATACGTGCACTAAATAATATACCGCAGAACATGGCGGCCATATAGAACCATGGTTTCACCCTGCTCCAAAGAGGGAGGCTTGTATTGGCTTGTCCGGAATCGTCGGGTATATTGTTCATTATATCCGAAGTAAGGTTTTCGAAGTACCCTTCTGGTACCTTGAAAGGATTGTCCTTACCTATTCTTTCTTTCAGTTCTTTATCTTCGTTCATATATTTAATGTCTTGTATATATCTTAGATTGTATTTCGTACTCAAGGTTTAATCCATGTCGTCGAAATAAGTCTTAATCTTTTTCACAGCATGATGATACGATGCCTTCAGTGCGCCTATACTGGTGTTCATTATCTGGGATATCTCATCGTATTTCATTTCCTGGAAGTATCTCAGTTGGAATATAATCTTCTGTTTTTCCGGAAGGTCTCCTATGGCTTGCTGGAGCTGGAGCTGTAGTGCATCGCCATCGAAGTATGGGTCGTCTTCCAGCTGGTGGATGATGTTGCATTCTTCATCGTCGATAGACAGGTATAGTTCTGCCTTTTTCCTTTTCAGAAAGTTGATGCTTTCGTTTATGGCTATTCTGTATAGCCAGGTGGATAGTTGGGAGTCGCCTCTGAATTGCTCTATATTCTCCCATGCTTTTACGAATGTATTCTGCAGTACATCGTTGGCATCTTCGTGCGAGAGTACAAGCCGGCGTATCTGCCAGTAGAGTGGCTGGCTGTAGGTAGATACTATCTCTCTGAAAGCCTCCCTTCTGGTGTCGGGATTCTGAATGCTCAGGGCGATATCTGTTTCGTTTGTTTTATCCATTGGATGCCTGTCTTGTTATTGTAGCAATTTTGACGTTGCAGCAGATAAAAGGTTTAAGTAGATTAATGATTCTTAACTTCGCTATCCGCTTCGGCTCATTGTGTAGGTTTGACATATTGGGGAGCGAAGGTGTGACTGGTATATATGTGTGCGTTGTATATATGTGTAGTATATATACAATGTTTATTCCCGTCCTTGTATCTGTATATATGCTTATGGATATAGTTCCTCTCCCTTAAATCTCTATCATGAGATTTTCTTTGGCCAGTATCGTGCTTGGGAATATACTTTGAGCTTCTTCCAGCAATACATCTTCGGTGTCGTATCTGGCAGAGAAGTGACCTATCACCAGCCTTTTCGCCTCGGCATCTCTGGCTATAGTAGCAGCTTGCTTGGCTGTGGAGTGTAGGGTCTGTCTGGCTCTTATAGCTTCGCTCTGAGCAAATGTAGCTTCGTGGAATAGAAGGTCGACTCCTTTTATCTGTTCTACTATATGTGGCTGGAATGAAGTGTCAGAGCAGTAAGCATATGTACGTGCTTTGTCGGAAGGAATGGTGAGTACGGAATTGGGGACAAGTGTACCATCCTCTTTTACATAGTCTTCTCCATTCTTTATCCTGTTTATCATCCACAGAGGAATCTGATGGAAGTCTATCATCTCCCTTATGATATGATTGGGGGTAGGCTTTTCTCTGAATATGAATCCGCATGTGGGTACTCTGTGCTTCAGTGGAATAGTCTCTATGCTTACCGATCTGTCGTCGTATATTACCTCTTTCTTGTTTGGGTCTATGGGGTGGAATACTACTTTGTATGCCATTCCCTGACAGAAGTAGTCTATCTGTTGTTCCAGTATGGGCTGCAGGTCCTTCATGGCATATATATGGAGGTCGGCAGTGCGTTCCATCATTCCGAAAGTAGAGATGATACCTATCAGTCCGAAGCAGTGGTCGCCGTGCAGATGAGATATAAATATATGATTCAGGCGGCTGAACTTTAGTTTGGACCTTCTGAGCTGTACCTGTGTACCTTCTCCGCAGTCTATCATAAATAGTTTTTCGCGTATGTTGACTACTTGTGATGTAGCCTGATGGCGAGTGGTAGGTAGTGCCGAACCGCATCCTAGTATGTATAATTCAAACTTCTCCATGTCGATAGTGAGTATATGCAAATCATAGTTCTGATTTGGTGATGAGCGGCTATACATATCTTATTCTTGGGTATGCATAGCCGTATTTGTAGTTCAAAGATAAGGATTGGCAGATAAAAAACAAAGGAATCGATGTAACAAAAATCGATTCCTTCGTATTAAACCCTAATATATGTAGTACACTTCCGACTATTCGTATCTGGTGTTTCTCATATCTCCTGTTTCGGCATAGGCTATATGCATCTTTAGTGCATTGCGCAGCGACATAGGTGTGTGGCAGGCGCCTGCCGATAGCTTTACGTAGTCCCAAAGCAGTTCTTTGTAGTCTGGGTGTGCGCAATTCTCTATGATGCACTGTGCTCGCTGAATAGGCGATTTGCCTCTCAGGTCGGCTACTCCATGCTCGGTGACTATTACTCTCACATCGTGCTCGGTACTGTCTACATGCGATACCTGAGGTACTATGGACGATATGAGTCCGTCCTTGGCTGTAGATGGGGTGGTGAAGATAGAGAGATATGCATTTCTGGCAAAGTCGCCGGAGCCGCCTATACCATTCATCATCTTGCTTCCCAATACGTGTGTACTATTCACATTGCCAAAGATGTCGGCTTCCAAAGCTGTGTTTATGGCTATTATTCCCAGTCGTCTTATTACCTCTGGATTGTTTGTTATCTCCTGTTGGCGCAGCAGAATTCTGTTCTTGAATGCGTCGAGGTTGTTGTAGATTATATCCAGATGGTCGTCCGACAGAGTAAGCGAGCTTCCTGTTACGAATCTCATCTTGCCATTTGTCATAAGGTCGATTACTGAGTTCTGTATTACCTCGGTGTACATGGTAAGTGCAGGCAGATTGGCGTCTTCGCCTAGTGCTCCCAGTACAGCATTGGCTATGTTGCCTACTCCCGACTGCAGTGGCAGGAATTCGCTAGGTATGGCGCCTCGCTTCCATTCTCTCAGAAGGAATTGTGCTACGTTGTGTCCTATCTGCAGTGTGGTATCGTTGGTAGGGGTGAAGGCTGCTATGGAGTCGTGCCCTTTGGTCTTTACTACACCCACTACCTTCTTGGGATCGATGCGTACGCTGGTTTTTCCTATCCTGTCGTCTACCTTATATATAGGCACTTCTCTTCTATAGGGAGGATTGGCAGGGATATATAAATCGTGCATACCCGATAGCTTTCCGGTATGGTTCTCATTGAGTTCTATTATAATCTTTTCGGATACCTGAAGTAGGGTAGGCGATATACCTACCGAAGTACTCAGTATTATTTCTCCGTCTTCGGTTATCTCCGATGCTTCTACGATGGCGGTGTTTACTTTGCTCAGGAAACCATATCGCACATCCTGTCCTATTGTGGAGAGGTGGGCATCGAAGTATTGCACTTCACAGTTGTTTATTGCATTTCTCATGTCCTTGTTGGACTGGAAAGGTGTACGGAATGACACAGCTTTCGCTTTTGCCATCTTACTGTCTACCTGATATCCAGTAGCTCCGCTGGTGATGAGGCCTACCTTGAATTCTTTGCCTTCGTTGTGTAGTCTCTCCGCATAGTCAGCCAGCGCTGAAGGGACATCTTTAGGCGTACCTACGGAGGAGAAACCTCCTATTCCTACTACTTCTCCATTCTTGATAGTAGAAGCAGCTTCTTCTGCTGAAATAAACTTGTATATCATGATTATGCTTTCTATAAGATTATTAATAAGACAAAAATATGTTATTTTGTTTGAATAATCAAATAAAATATAGTAAAACTGAAATAATAGTAGCTTTTCAACTTTCAAGTTGATATAATGAGCCGACGCAGCGATGTCTTTTTGATGGTGTCTTTGCAGAGGAGTTGTCTGCTGGTGAGATAGGTTGGGGAGGGATTTTATCGGGTGGAGATATTGCTTTGGGAAGGTGAGTGAAGGCTGGTGAATCCTGGTGATTCTTTATGGTTGTTTCTTTTGCTGACTTCTGTCTCTATTATAAAAAAACAGGCATATCCTGTGGGGAATATGCCTGTAAGTGTTTGACTTTTATATTTTGTTATGCCGCAATGTAGTGCAGACGGCATGTGATGTTCTTGGAACTGGTAGGGGAGTCAAATCTTTTCTCCGTAGCAAAGGTCACCAGCGTCGCCTAGCCCAGGAACGATATAATTGTCCTCGTTTAGTGATGGGTCAATTACTCCACACCATAGAATTATGTCATCCTGTGGGAAGAGTTCGCTCAGTCTGGCTACTCCCTGCTCGCTTGCTACTATACAAGCCAAGTGTAGTTTCTTAGGAATGCCTCTAGTCTTCAGTGCTTCCCATGCCAAACCAATACTTTCGCCTGTAGCCAGCATAGGGTCTACCAGTAGTATTGTCTTGTCTTGTAGAGAAGGAGCCGCAATATAGTCTATGCTAACTTCCATTTCTTCGTGAGCTACGTCTTTGAAAGAGCGGAATGCCGATACGAAAGCATTTTCTGCATTATCAAACATGTTTAAGAAGCCCATATGCATAGGTAGTCCGGCACGGAATACAGTAGAAACAACTATTTTGTCGTCGTGCGTAGACACTTCTGCCACACCTAGTGGAGTTTGTACTTTCTTTACAGAATAGTCTAGGGTCTTGCTGATTTCGTATGCTATCAGTTCTCCTATTCTTTCTATGTTGCGACGGAAACGCATGCTGTCTTTCTGTATGTTTACATCCCTAAGCTCTTCTACATATCTGTTGATGAGCGAATTGTCTTTACTAAAATCAATGACTTTCATATAAAGTTTTTGTTTTGCTAGATAATATATGTGTTTATCTTATTAGTATTCGTCAGGGGTAAACATGTCGATACTGTAATAAGATAAGCAAAGTTACGAAAAAGACTTGTATAATGTTCCATTATTTTATTTTTTTTATGTGGAGCTAAGGCTGTGATGTCTTATTATACGGTAATTGTAGTAGGATGAATATAGTGTGGTGTAGTGTAGACCTGTGCTGAATTGCGCTGAATCGAACAGAATAGAACACAATAGAATGATAGAGCAGAATAGAATGATAGAGTACAATAGGATTTAGGACACGTATGTGCATAAAAAAAAGAGATTCGTATGAATCTCTTCTAGTTGCGGAGGCCTGACTCGAACAGACGACCTTTGGGTTATGAGCCCAACGAGC
>SAMEA104404100__coassemble_147_pt1 | contig 89096 bp, 64 predicted proteins | sample SAMEA104404100__metabat2_low_PE_010 | metagenome-assembled genome bin SAMEA104404100 (sample SAMEA104404100) | Balaenoptera acutorostrata | reverse complement strand
CAAAGCTAAATCCAAATCCAAAGGGTTACAACGTGTATTTGTTCGAATGCTTACAATAAAAAAACAAGAAAAGGATAAATGTAATTGTGTTTTTCATAGTCGTTTTTTAATAAGTCATACAGACACATAAGCATCTGTATGACTTTAATCATCTATAAATCTTCAGGTTCGTCTAAATCTTCGTCATTGTCTTTGTCGTTATTAAGAAAAGACTGGAACAATGTCAAAAAAGCCGTATCCTTAAAAAAATGATTGGGATTATCCTCAAGCTTTTGCTGAATGTAATTGAATCCAAAATTAGCATACTGCTCCATTTTTTCCATCATTTTATCAACAGCGCTTCTGGCAGTAATTTCCCCTTTTTCTAACGCAATGAAGTCTATATCAGTCCTTGCTACCAAAGCTGCAAAAATATATTCTCTGATTTTCGGATATGCATTACGCCCTGTTCTTGTTTCAATATTACCCCAGTACATAATAGCTTGACCAAGAACCTTTAGTTTTGATTTATCTTGAGTCAGCGGTTTAGTCTGATCAAAATATAAGCCTATAAAGAAAGCTATGATAAACATTTCGTAGCCGGCGCCGAAGATTTTACCTCGAACATCTTGGTATTTGTTTACACCTTTGCCATAGTCTGAAAAAACCTCCAAGATTGAATCCTGATATCGTTTTTCCCATTGAGGGTTTCTTTTACCCCATAATTCATATAATGATTCCATATTATTTTAAATTTTCTACTATTGTACGAATTGTAGCCATATTTTTCTGATCATATCCAGGAGCTTTCTGTATACGATAGACCGAACATGTGAGTGAATCTATATCTTTTAGGCGCACTTTACCTTTAGTTATAAAATCTTTAGTTACAATAATACATTGTTTGCTAAGTTTATCTATGACGTTGTAGAACTCATCCTCTTTAGAATCTCCAAAAGATGAAGTTGCAGCATCAAAAATAAGCGGATAGTCTTCATCTCGTTTCTGCTTAGTGAAGTCCGAAATTGCAAACAATACAGAAATGTACATTACAGTCTTTTGAGAACCTGATGGTTTCTTAATTTCTGTATTATTAGAACTGAACAGACGAATTTCTGTGGATTCATCTGCTGTTTGCACCAAACGAATTTCACCGTGAAAGTCAGAAGCACTTAATCGCTCTAAATAGTCATTAGCTCTTTCCTCCATATCGTTTAAGAATCTTCTTAAATTTTCCTTTTTAGCCTTAGAAAAAGCTTTAGAAATTTCGTCTAGTGTTCGATGTACCTCTTTCATAACTTTAGCCTGGGAGGTTGAAGGAGACAAGGAATCTAACATTCCTTGAAGCTCTTTCATTTCAGCTTCCAAGTTATCAAGATCTTTAGTCAACTGTGCAAGTCTTACCGTCGTTCTTTCTTTCTGTTCAAAAAGGCCTCTGACATCATTAAACTGAGCTTCTAGTACACTCTCTGGAATATTTCCTGCTTGTATGAGAAGACGAGACTTTTCGTCGGTTATTTCTTTAATTTCTTCGTTAATATCATTAAGGTCTTGTGTTAAACGAGCAACTAAATCGATTCGTTCCCTGATTTCTCCTGCTATACTAGAAATTTTAGATTCCTCAGTACCGCTTAGTTGAATACTCAGATTATGCAATTCGTCTATATAACGATTTCGAAATAAGACTTTTTCATCAATTTTTTTCTCAGCCGCTTCTTTCCTTAATTTTGCTTCAGCATGTTGCTTGTAATCTTCTAATTTCCGTAGCATGAAATCATAAGCTTCTGAGCCTTCAGGAGCTGGCCTACCACAAACCTTGCAGATATGATCGTTAAGCATTTCTTCCATAGTTTCTTGATTAGGTAGATACCAAGGTAATTCTGTTGCACCATTTATTAAAACGCCCTGCAGTTCTTTTATTGTATCCAATTTCGCTTTTGCTGCAGCTTGTTCTTTATCAAAGCTACGTTCTTGTTGACGTTTCTCCTTGCTAAGTGCAGAACATTTTTGTTGAAACTCTTTTAAGATACTAGGGAAAGCTCCTAAAATCCAGAACTTATCGAGAAGGCTATGATTGTAGTCAACCATTCCAATATTAGCCCGTAATTTTGTGGCTTTATCTTGTTTAGTTTTTAATCGATTGGAAATATCTTTATAACTTTCAGACGTTTCCTGGCTTTGCTCTAATTGTGTCAATTTGGTTGTAAACAATTCAAGAGAAGTAGTCTTTTCTTTAATATCTGTTTTGGTCTGAGTAATTTCATCATTTTTATGCTGTATTCTCAGTTCTAAAGAATTGGCTTCTTTGGAAAGTTTCTCATCAGATTTAATCTGTTTTACATATGCTATATTGGCTTTCTGTGCAAACAAAGCTGAATACTCTTCTAATTTATCGAACTGTCTGATATCAGAGAACTTGTCAACTAGGTCTTTTAGAGCCGTAGGATTATCAAAGACATTTAGTTCTGATTCTCCTTTAAACATGCTAAATCTTTGAATAAACGCATCATAACACCTGTCAATAAGTGTCTTCCCGTTTACCAAGATGCGTTCTGAATTGTTCGTTTCATAGCCTCGATATATTAGAGGCCCTATTCTGAAGTTTTCTTCGCTTATTCGTTCAAAAGTAAATGTTTTCTCGACACTCTTTTCTCCATCATGATCAAAAACCATAGATATAGAAACTTCGTCAGACTCTCCAATTTCCAGTTTTGATTTTCTCATCTCAGAGATGTTATCAATATTTCCTTTGTCGTGAGTCGTATTTAAAAGCCATTGTAGAGCTTCAAAAAAAGTTGTTTTGCCATCACCATTATCACCAATAATGAGTGTTAAACCATCCGAAAAAACAAACCGATTATTATCGCCATAATAGCTTCGGAAATTTTTTATTCGTAATTCCTTTATAATCATACGTTTCGTTTTAAATATTCATTAATTTCTCTCCAAATTTCACTCTCTTTAATGCCTTCTTCGGAGCTCCTTTTAATAATTTGGGCAACTACATTAATAACATAGTTGTCTGAATCTAAAGCTTGGTAAATATTACCAATTTCAGAGGCTTCATATTTACCAAATTTCATCAACTGTTCATCTAGCAGTACAGTTTCGAGCATTTTGTCTAGATTTGATTTAAAAGTCATAATTAAAAAATTGATAATCCGTAATATGACGTTATGTCTTCTAATTCAGTATATGCATAATCAGCATTTTCTGAAAGAGTGGCAAAGTCATGAACTCGTTTTAATTCGTTTTGAAGCAGATTGCGTTCCATGTTATAATTCTCTTGTTCGGAGTTGATTTGTGGTGCAACTACAAGATCATGGATAATTGCAATATGCTTGTCTTTGTGGTTTCTTAAGATTCTACCACGGCGTTGTATAAATTGTCGGGGATTGCCTGTACTAGCACAGAATATAGCCATTTCACTCCTTGGTATATCAACGCCTTCGTCTAAACATTTCATTGATGTAAGAACTTCTATATCACCATTTGTGAATTGTTCTATAATTTGCTCCCTTCCTTTTAAACTAGAAACAAATTTTTTCACCGTAGTAGTATCACTTACACTTAAAACTATTTGAGAATATTTATCTATTAATGCTTCAGAATAATCGTCCGAATAGTCTTTCTCATCAAGTTCGTCTATATAAGCTATATCGTCAGGTCTCGTCCCTTCTGGAACATATACTAATGTGTATTTAAGATTTCTTTTTTCTTTATATCGTTCCTCTAATATCGTTTTGAACACCTTATCTTTGTTTGCAGCCTTGTGGATTATTCGTTTTCGTTTTAGCAACAACCTCATGACAAAATCATCGTCAGAAGTAAAGCGTTTCTTTTCATTGTTGTAGAACTTTGCTAATTGCCTGGATATATGCATGTATTCAGACATCTCATTTTCAGTAAGGTTAACCAGATGAGGATAGTAGTAATATCTGCAAAGGTAACCGTGATCTATCGCATCTTTCATAGAATACTCGAAAGTGTAATTGTCATCGCAACCGAAAAATGTCATGATTGCTTTATTACCCTCATCGTCAAATTGCCTATGAGGTGTTGCGGAGAGTCCTATTCTGCGAATAAATCTTATTCCTTTAAGGCGGTCAAGAATTCTACCAGAGCCCATATTATGTGCTTCATCTGCAATAAGAAGAAGCCTTTTTAAAGTAGTCTTATTAAAAGATGTTAGCTCTTTGAAAGTCGTTTCTCGAGCAAAAGATGCATAAGTTGCTATTATGACATAGGAAACATTTTCGTTTTGGTCAATTTCTTCTCTTAATTTTATAGAGCTGATTTCTTCTTTCCATCTTGTGTTTTTTGAGCTGACTTTAATGATGTTTTTGAAATTAAATTTTTTGCACTCTTGTGCCCACTGATCAACTAATGTAATCGTAGGAACTAATATTAAACATTTATAAAAATGATATCGTTGATAAATATGTAAAAGGCAATTTAAGGAGGTCAGAGTTTTCCCTGTTCCAGTTGCCATTGCGAACAGCCCTTTTTGTTTATTATCTTTCCATCTCTCATACGCCTCATTTTGATATGATCTTGGTTCGGCAAATGGAAATCTTGGAGTTTCATAATCCTCATCAATCATTTTTGGCCGTAGGTTAGAATCGATCATATCCATAACCTTTATTTTTGCTTTTGCAAGATATCTTTTGATACTTTGTGGAAGATCAGATTCTAATGAGTGATCTAATATTTCTTTTTCTTCTTTAATTAATTCTTTCAAGTCCTTTTCCTTAAAGTTCGAAAGAACATATGTCTTTATACTATCGCTATTTAAATAATTTACAGATTCGTTTTTTTGATTGAAAGTGGTGTCAAAATCATTTTGAATGTCATTTATTTTATTTAAATCACCTTGTCCATCCCAATCACAAAATGCAGTTATACTTTCAATGTTATCGACTAAGGCTGTCCTAGAGAAATTACAGGAACCATCAAACGCAACTTTGTTTAAACCATCTTTAAAAACGCCGCATTTTGAATGAGATATTCCGTAGCAATCTTTAGGACAGATAATCCGTATCTCTATTCTGTCATGTTTAATTAACCAAGCTAAGCATTCAAAAAAATGTTTATCTCTGCGGGACAGAGTATAACTTAAAGATTCAATGTTCTGTAAGTCAAAGAATGGAATGATTTGATTTGATTCGCTAAGTCTTAGTACTTCTTTATCATCTGAAGATAGAATATCATTTATAATCATTCTCATTCTACCCCCATTAAATAGGAAAGATGCAAAACTGTCAGATAAAACATTTATTGCAGATGAAGAGAAAAAGCCCAAGTAGAGATCAAATTGACTTGAATTGCATAAAGCCTCAGAGAAGAAACCTAAAGGTTCCCACTCTGAACGTGATTTAAATCGTCTACTGTCAGGCCATAATACGTTAGATTTAAGCATTTGTCTTTTTCAATTTTAAATAAAGCAATTTGCGCACATTATTTCTTCATTATCATCTTCTTGTGTTAATAGACTTTGTAATGTGCCATCACCTTGGTTTCGTTTTGTCTTTTGTCTCTTGATTGCATCAAGTTTTATTTGACGAATTCGATCTGGCTGGATGAGATCCTTAAGGCTTTCATTTTGATTCCAGGTGTAGCCATTTTTTTCAAAGCTCATAGCCTTCTCAAATAAATCAGGGTGTTGTTCATAAAGCCAAATCCATTCAATTTTTTGTTGGTAAAAACAGAAATAACAGCCGGAACGACTTCTACAGTACGTGCCCTTTTCACCATCTACTTCAAATTCTACAGGCTTATAATAAGCTGGTACGCCTACGCCTGAATCCTCTAGGATGGAAAATATATCATCTTTCACCAGTATGTCATCATTTTCTATTAGCGGGAATTCTTCTAGCTTTCCAACAGGATAATCTGTTGTTTTTAAATATTCGTAAACAGCTTTATTAAAACTTTTGATATCTATATCAAGACAAGCATTGAGTTTTTTACTATAATAAAAATCTTTTGATAAAGGAGTATTGAGTATTTGAAGTACCGTGTCTAAATATACTCCAGAATATACAGTCTTACAAATATCTTTAACTGTTAAGACGTTATTGGGGCTAAAGAATTGATTAATGACATCCAAGCTCCAAATATTTCTTCTAAAAGGAAATATTGTTTGAATATTGGGTTTAGATGAAATATATCCATCTCGGTCTTCGTCGCCTCTGATGCCAACATAAGAAATAGTAGGTTCGTCTCCGACAAATTTTTCCATTTCTGCTAGTTTCATTTTTTGAGTACACCACCTCGCTTGTGGGGACGGAAGGAAATTACCACTAGCCTTTAAAAAATGTTCGAAAGGTGTTGGCTCAGGACTGCCCTCAGCAGCTCGCAAACGCTTTATTCCACCTAGATATGATTCTAATCTATTAATGAGGATTTCAGTTTCTTCTAATTCACAGCCAGTATCAGAATTATAATATTCAACTTTTAATTGGGGGTATTTGTCTTTCATGTAAATAGCAAGAGCTGCGCTATCTTTTCCTCCAGATATACCTAATATATGTCTAACCATTATTCGATAATTTTTCATTCAACATTCTTAGTAAAATACAAACGTCTAAATTTGTATCACCCGATAATATTTGTTCGATTGATCTTGAAATGCTTTGCGCCTTCTCCTTTTGTATTTCTGGAAGACGAAAAGTTTGAGAATGTGTCATTGCATGCGAAGTCGATGCAATCTCAAAATTAAACACTTCGTCAGCTCCAGCATCTACTGTCGATATAATAATATGGCGGTCCAGCTCATGGAAGAGGAATATTACGTTATCAAGCAATGATTCTTCTTCTTTGTCTTTTAAATTTACTAAAGGTTTATCAATTACGACACTACATATCTTTTCATAAAATTCTCTTGTAGAATTAGACGGTGCAAGTATTCTTTCCAAGAAAGTTCTGCATTTAGTTGTTAGTAAATGTTTCTTTATATGTTGATATCTTTCCTCAAGAAGTCCTTTATAATCTTCAAATGATCCTTCAAGAGACTGTTCTTCTTTTACTCGGTTTTCAATTCGTTGTATTAATCTGTCATAACAGCTGTTAAGTTCTCTAACAGATTGATGAATTCTGTCAAGGTAGAGCTCTATAAATTCTTGATTGTTTGTAAGCTGTTTACCGTAATAACCAAAGGCCTCGGGCATATCCTCAAAAAAGGCTTTTTCGGGGTCTTTTGCGAAGGCCAGTATATCCCTGAATTTTGATGTGTATGCATTCTCGAATTTTCTTGTATTTTTAGCGTAATCGTTAAGGCTGCGATAATAAAGAAGAAACGGTTTGAATGTTTCGATAAAGGAATCGGAGCCTAATGCTATATTATCATCCTTACGAAGGAATTGACGATATTTTTTAAAGAATTCCACTTTTATACCAGTGACATTAAATGCTTTTATCGAGAAATCTCCTGGGCACTTTTGTAGGAGCTCAAAAAACTCTTTTGTAATATTCATTACATAAGCACCATTACTGTTATAGATAGCAAAATCTTGTTGTTTTACAAACAGAAAGATTGGAATCCAGAAATCAATTACTCCTTTTTTTAGCTTGAAGGGTTGAACCTTGAGAATTTTAATAAGGTCACTAATTTTTCTAGGCTTTTCGCTCGTTGATTTAACAAAATCAATACAGGTGTCCCACATTCCACGAATCATGTCATTTTGAGGATCAGATAGAATGAAGCTGCCATCGTTAGTTTGTCTATGAATACCTGTGCTTTTTAGCAAAGTGTAATAAATAGTCTTTTCAGGAGGACATGTATTAGAGGGGAAGCCTAGGTCTTCTTTATCTGAATTTTCAAGCATAGCATCTAACAGTTTAACTCTTGCTAATGAAATAGATGAGCTAAGCTTCTGTCTGTTAAATAGTTCGTTCTTCAAAATAGGAGTTGCACTATAAACATCTTTGCAGACAAATGATAATAATTTATTGAAATCTTTAAAGCTTTTAACTGGAACGATTTTACCTTTATATATCCATTTACAAACATCAGAAGATGAAATTATAGAATCATTGATTGCTGCATTAAGTTGAACCTTTTCATACTTTATTTGATTTTCAATTTCTTTTTTAGCAACTCTGTCGTCTAAAACGATATTGTCTATAAGGTATTGAAGCTTCTTTATTTCATATAAATGATTTGTTATAACATCAGTATTTGTAAAGACTACGAAAATATTAGCGAATGAAGTATTTCTAGAAATTTCTATAGTAGAATCTAAGCCTTCATCGTTTAAAGAAAATATTAATTCGACATAGCCGTCAATATCATTTTGTGGTTGTATTGCTTCTGCCTCGTTTCTTGCTATAAATTCGAAATATCTTGGAGTGCCTTTCCTGTAATATTCTTCTGATACTGCTGTTGCTTTTTGAAATAAGTAAGGAACAATATTGACAATATCTACGGTCGGTATTTGTACAATATTGGCTGCTTTAAAAAGCTCATCTTCCAAGTTGATGTCAGTTCCCTCAAAGAGGATATAAGACGACTTGTATACTGCAAATCGTATTATTTTTTGAGAAATTAGAATATCTATGATCTTCTCTGGGTTTTTAATAGCCAAGGCTTTTTTAGCATATTCAGTAAGCAACTCCTTTCCTATTGATGTGGAAGACGATCCAAATAGATTAAGAAGGCCAATGCTCTTAACGATTTTCAAGGCATCAGAGATATAGGCAGAATGAATTATTCCGCTCTCTATCCTCTCTATAGCCACTCTTATGGATGTCCAATTCATAGAGTCTGCGTTAGCCTCAGAAAGGATTGAAAAGAAGTTGTAAATTAAATAATCATATACATATGAAAGATTGTATGTTTCATTCTCCTTAGGAGTAAATTCACTAAATGAATGCATCCCTTTAGATGTTAAAAATGAAAAGAGAGTCCTTTCATTTTGGCCGTATCTTTGTATAGCTTTAGTAATGCTCAGGGCTGAAAAAGCATCTAAAGGAAATAACTTCTTGATCGTTTTACCATCTAATTGAGATGAAATGAACTTATTCCGTTTAGCTATTGCTAATAAATCAATAAGAGTGGAAGAGTCAAAATTCGTTCTAGAATTAGAAATTTGTTCTGAAGCAAGATATAGTAATTGTTCTACAGGCTCATTAAATACAAGCTCTTTATATCTTCCTTTTACTTTTAACCACTCGTTCCTCTGGCTATCAGTAAGCTTGTTTGCATATGTGCTAAAACTTTGGTGAAGCGTGGTCAAGAGAATAATGTTTCGAGTCGGAACATTGGCGAATTCTGCAAGTTTTTGTAGAAAATACAATTCTTTTTCAGGGTTGTTTTTTGCTGCATGCTCAAGAATTTTTCCAAACTCATCAACTACAATTATTAGAAGTTTATTTTCCTTTTTTACTTCGTTGTAGAGATTGCCAAGTTCAGAGAAAATATTTCTTGTATCATCTGATTGACAACAATGTAATTTGTCAGCCATTAGAGAAGATAGAGAATTATAATCTCCTAGAATGTTTAAACATTCAAATCCTTCAATTTTCTCACCGAATACTTTTTTGTTCTTGATTAGACTTTTCGTTTCATTAAGAAGGTCTCTTTCTAACGCCATTAAGTAACAAGACTTTCCTGTTCCATATGTGCCAATAATAGAGAAAGAGTGAACTCCTGAGTGGAAATTTGAGATTAGTTCTCCTGTGACCGCCTGAGTATTTGGTGTGACGATGTATTGGAAATCTTGGTCGATTCCATATTCAATATTTATCGAAGGATTATATTTCATGAGTATAGTATGTGTCAAGTAAAGAGATGCTTTTAATGTTTTCGCAAAAATAAATGTTGCGAATTCCGCTATTATCGGAATATCTTATGTAATGAGGATACTTTTCTGATAAATCTCTCATTTTTTCTAAGAAAGAAGCCGTTGGGATGCAGAAAATTAAACTGAGCCTTTGGATCTTATCAAATGAGACAAGCTTATCATTTCCTTTTAAGTCCCATAAAGCATATAAAATAACAGCGTCCGGAATGGAATTGGGTGATATTTCTTGAAAGCGAAAGAGTCCTTTGTCGATTTCTTTAATTAATCCTAAGTTTATTAAAAGTGCAGAATATTTTTCCAACTGTTTTAAGTCGCTGGGCTGAACGTAATTTTGTAAGAGCACAGAAATATCTTTAGATACTGTATTCTCATTATAAGTATTCTTTTGATCCGGGGCACTACATTTCCTTTTGATAAAAGACAGAAGCAGATTTTTGTCGAATTCTTTTCTTTCTCTTTGAAATTCAACAAAAGCAAGACTATAAAGACTAGCAATTTCGGCATTAACAAGAGTATAATGCAACAGCCAAAGAGTTGCAATATCTTCACAAAAAGGATCTTTACCTTTTTCTGAATTAAAAATGTAATGTGATAGCGTATTGAGCTGGTCTTCCTGAGTTAGTGAAAAAGCTTTCATCCAGAACCTGATAGAAGTGACCATGTTTTTGCCTACACCAAGATTAACAACAGCATCTGTATCAGAAAAATGCTTGTTACTATCTATAAAATCATATCCTTTTTTAAGCCATAAGGATTTGCAATGAAATGATTCATGCCCAGAAAAGCTGTATCTCATAATTGGTCTTTTGTATATAAGTAAATTCAGAATGTAAAGATTTAGCGCGATTTCCGATATGTGCTAAAGATACTTATGCTCAATCAAATCTTTTTCTTGATTTTTGTTCGTTTATTCGTCATTAAGCTTATATAAACAAACTGAATATGCTTCTTGATAGTATCCTTTAAGGATGCCATTTCGCGCTTCTCATATTTAATTCTGATGAATTGGATCAAGTTGTTATATTAAAAAACTGTTCAAAGATACTCATTTAAATTCTAACAAACATTAAAAAAAGACTTTTCTTAAGATGTTGTTTTACCCTCAAAAAAACGTAAAACGTTATAATTGAATAAAGACAAAACAGATTGAAAGGTTTTGGGATTCTTTTGCTTTAACTGCTTGATGTAGCTAATCTCTTCATCTTCCTAAGAATACATGTCTCATATGATATTCCAGAAAATCCTTATCGGGCTTATGTTCTTCTGGAAGAATCAATTTTTGGTTTTCAACAATGGAGAAATGTTTGTCGAAATATTCTTCCTTATGATATTCCTTCAGCTGACCTGAAAGGATGATTTTGTAGTTGGTGTCTACACCTATCAAACCTCGATCGAAAGCTTTGTCGTAGAGCGATGACAGGCAAATGCCATTTTCGGGATTTAAGCGTTCGTTTTCATCGTCTGCCCATGGGATAATATGACTAGCCACAAGCAGTTGAGGGATACCGATACCTGTCACCGCACAATGTTGGTTGTAGTTGTTCAAAATCATCATTCGGAAAGCGTCTTGATGGATTCGTTGTTTTATAACAACTTCTTTCTCTCTCCCGACAAGATCTGAGGGCGAAATAGAGAACAATTGTTCGATGGATTTGTTCTCGAGTCTAGCCCTAATTACGGCAGCCTTTTCTACCAATTCGTTTTTTCGGACAGAATAGTAATTCCAGAAAGGTAAACATTTTTTTCTTCCACCTTCTAAGCCGTGCCTTCCTGAGTTGACGATGTACGGATCGCATGCGGCGAAGTTAGTCAGGCGCATGGCTACAGCATTTGATGTTTTTCCTATAAGATTTGCCAATTGAATTACCTCAGGAGTACCTCTATTCAAACGCCCGAAGGTAAGCTTGAAATATAGGTCAAGCGTGATAATCATTTCATCGTCTGTCCAGCGTGTATATGGAGCTCGCGTCCGGGGTATGTCTCTGGTTGTGTTGTTCTTCGACATAGATTTTGATTTAATTTCACAAAAATAAGATTTTTTTCCTGAAAACATTCATCAGTATCGATAATGATAATCGTATTTTTTGATCGGAAACCTTTTTCAGTTAGTTTTGTGTATAAATGACTTCTGTAATAAATGAAATCTATTATGCTATGCTAAAGAAAGGTATCTACGAGAATATAGTGAGCCAACAGGTCGAAGACGAAATGTTGGAAGCGGAAAATCACGATCTGTATTGCAAATGCGAAGATGTGGACAAGGCGGAATCTCCTCAAATCCTTGCAAATTATCTTGCGGACGTGATTCGTAAAAAATTGGAGGAGACAGAGAAACAGCAAGATCGTGTGAGGATTGTGAACAACATCTTGGCAAATGCGGGGTTTGACGATGATTTTAATATTGTTAAGACGGACAGCTTACTCACCGAGGTAATGACACAGGAGCAATCTTTGCTTCAGGAGAAAGCCAAGACACATACTGTTCGTCCGATGACCGGATTTCGTGTCAGCAATCTGTTCACAGGTGGGTCGAGCCCGATCCAGTTGGGAGAAGAAATCCGTCGTGAAATAGCAAGTGCTGACGAGATTTGTCTCATCGTTTCGTTCTTGCGATTCTCCGGGACGCGTATAATTATCGACGATTTGAGAAAATTCTGCGAACAGGAGGGTAAACGGCTGCGCATTATCACCACAACTTATTGTGGCGTTACCGAGGCGAAGGCTATCGAACAGATGGCTGAACTTCCTAATACGGAAATCAGAATATCATACAACTCCGACAACGAACGTCTGCATGCCAAGTCGTATATCTTTGTTCGAAATTCAGGCATGAGCACTGCTTACATCGGCTCCTCGAACTTGTCGAAATCGGCACAGACGGATGGCTTGGAATGGAATGTACGCGTCACTAGTGTAGAGAATCCTCACATCATCAAGACTGCGTTGGCCACCTTCGAAAGGTATTGGAACAGTCCTAACTTCGAGGACTTCAACGAGGGAGGAATCAAAAAGTTTAATGAGGAAATTCATCGAAGCACGTTTAGGGAAAATGGAAAAGGGTATTCTTTTCAGCGATATTCGTTGCTTCCTCATCAGAAAATGATTCTGGACAAATTGCGTGTGGAGCGTGAAGAAAATCACAACTATAGAAATCTGGTGGTGGCGGCTACGGGTACTGGTAAAACGGTGATATCAGCCTTCGATTATCTTGATTTTAAACACACCCACAGCCGGAGCAGGATCTTGTTTACAGCTCATCGAGAAGAAATTTTGAGACAGTCGCTCAGTACCTACCGAAATGTGCTGAACGATGCAAACTTTGGGGCCTTGTGGGTCGGTGGAACCACACCAAGGGATGATGAGGACTTTGAATATCTCTTCGTTTCGATATCGATGCTCAATTCACGATTTGATGAGTTCTTCGGAAGGTTGGACCCTACATTCTTTGATTACATCGTAATTGACGAAGCTCATCACAGCCAGGCGGATAGTTATCGTAAACTTTTAGGTCATTTCAAACCTAAAATCCTTCTGGGTCTGACAGCTACTCCAGAACGTATGGATGGAAGGGATTTGCGACCCGATTTCGGTAATTGCATCAGTGCTGAAATTCGATTGCCGCAAGCTTTACAAGCCGGACTGCTCACTCCGTTCCAGTACATGTGCGTGACGGATACGGTAGACTTGAGCTCAGACACATTGTGGAACGGACAGAGATACGTGATAGAAAAATTATCTAGTATGCTCTGTGATAAGACCAGAGCTAAGCACATCGTAAATGCTCTTCATAAATACTTAGCCAATGAATATTCATGTAGGGCACTTTGTTTCTGCGTAAATAAGAATCATGCTGATTTTATGGCTGAACAATTGTCGCTGTATGGATTTAATGCAAAAAGCCTTACATCGGACACTCCGAGTGATGAAAGAAGAGCTGTGGCCAACCAACTTAGAGAGGGAACGATCAATTATCTCTGTGTGGTAGATATTTTCAACGAGGGTGTGGATATCCCTGAAGTGGATACGGTGTTGTTCCTTCGTCCTACCGAGAGTTTGACCATTTTCTTGCAGCAGCTGGGCCGCGGACTTCGTTTGTCTGCGGGAAAAACAGAACTCACGGTGCTTGACTTCGTGGCTCAAGCAAACAAAAAATACGATTTCGGAAGCCGGTTCCGTGCTTTAATGTTAAGGCCCGAAAGAAGTATTAGAGATCAGGTGAAAGAAGGGTTTACGTTGTTGCCGTATGGTTGCAGCATCATCATGGAGAAAAAGGCGCGTCAGTATATTCTGGATAATATACAGAGTGCTATCTATAATAAGAACCGCTTGGTGAGGGAACTCCAGAGTTATGTAGCGGTCCCTACCATCTCGCAGTTCATTGAAAACAATGGCCAGGATATCCGAATCATTTATAAAGGTATGCAGTCTCGGGTATATTCTGAAAAGCAGAAACTGAATAGCAGAAGCACTGCGAATGATTTGGTTCACCGGTGCTGGAGCTCTTTGAAGCGGGAAGCAGGACTTCTGAATTATTTTGACGATGACATCACTGTTCGTCTGGCTAAGGGTATGGGTTATCTGATTCATCACAACACTGCCAGATTCTTGCATTTCGTAAACGAATTTATTGAAGGTAGTCTGGATTACCAAAAACCGGAAAAACATACGTATGCGTTGATGCTTTATTATGTGCTATTTCAGGATAAATTGGAAAATGTAGGTGTGCGTTCGTTGAATGAGGCGCTGGAATTGGTTCATAAGAAAAAATACGAATGCTTTAAAGAAGAGATGCGGGAGATTGTGGCTTATTTGCTGTCGAATCTGCAAATCCAGACGAAACCGTTAGAAGAAGAGGATGGTATATTCCCACAGATGGAGTTGTATGGATGCTACACGCGTGAAGAGATCTTCACTTTGGTGGGCAAACAGGATGAGAACACAGCAATGAAGGGCTCAGTACCGGGTGTCTTCAACTTGAAAGAACACAATGCCACTTTATTGTTTGTCACACTCAATAAATCGGACAAGGATTTTTCACCAAGTACGTTGTACGATGACTATGTGATTAATGAAAACTTCTTCCATTGGCAGTCGCAGAACACCGATGCTCACACCAATAATGGAGGTAAGAGGTATGTTGACCAGGCCAAAACTAGGAATAAGATTTTGCTCTTTGTGCGTGAAGAGAAGAGGGATGGTTTCGGGAATACCTGCCCGTTCCATTGCTTCGGATTCGTGGATTATGTTTCGTCGCATGGCAATCGTCCGATGAATGTAACCTGGAAGTTGAAGGAGGCTGTAATGCCGCAATATCTCAAAGCTATCTAAACTCTACCATTTATTTGGTCTTGGACCAACCACTCGTTCCTCCAAGACCAACGGGTGGTTCCTCCAAGACCAACGACCCGTTCCTCCAAGACCAACCGAAAGGGTGTTTTCAAGGAGAGAACGGGTCGTCCTGTTTTTAATACAAAAAAATCGCTGCATAGCGGCTTCTTTCTTGAAGGTGCGCTATTCAACGAGCTCCCCACCAATTTTCTTCACAGAAACACCTGTTAATTTTTCTGCCAGAGCTTCGCAATGTTTTAAGCGTATCCCTTATCTGAAAGCGTTGAACGACAATTTCTCAATGAACGAGATTCCATCCATCTGGATGTTGGTGCACATTATGTATTTCGATAAACGCTACATGAAAAGGCAAAGAATGGGAAAACCCCGCATCTTTTATTATATTTGCCTTATCCAAATATAGTTACTAAAATTACAGAGCACATAAATGGGAACAAACAAGATCATAAATCATTCTCACCTTTCGGCCATCAATCGTACAGGATTGTCAGAACCAGCAAAATTCATATTAGAGAATTGTCTTCTTAGGGGCCGCATTTTGGATTACGGATGCGGATTTGGCTATGATGTAGAACAGTTGGCTCGCGAGGGATATAGTATTCTACTCGAAAGAGCCATTATCTCTCGGACACGCTATAGTTATGCCCAAGCATCATGTCGCTTCTTATTTTGAATTATCAAGTCACGAACATGAAGTCTTGAATATGATGCTGAGATTCGCGCATTCAAAGATAGAGGAAAGGTATCACCCCGACGGATATAAAAAGTCCAATAATGAAAAAGCATATACTTTAGAAGAGAAAAGAGAAGAAAATAGAAACGCCTATTTACCTTGGGATGATGAAGCTGACGCATTGTTAATACGAATGTACGATGAGGGAAGAACCATCAAAATTCTCTCTGAGATGTTCGAGAGAACACAAGGAGCTATCAGAAGCCGACTAAAGAAACTAGGCAAAATAGATTAAAGACACATTTGCTTTACCTAAGAGCACAAGCAATTTTTGATTCAACCAACTAAAAGCTACAGATACTATGAACAACCATCCGAAGTCACGCATCATCGACGTGACACGCAAGCCATCGAAATGCCCCGTCTGCGGCAGCCGTGTAGTGGACATCATCTACGGAACAGGAGACATGACAGAACTCGAATTCTTATTGAAGTATAGAAAGGACGCCATCATGGGTGGTGACTATATCCCTCGACGCCCTCCTATCTGGTGTTGTGCCTGCGGATGCAAACGTTTCAGGAAGGTGAATCCCGATGGAACGGATGCTGCTGTAAAAGTGAAACTGCTGAAGAATGTGCGGAAAGCAGCGGAAACGACAATCTGTTGGACTTCCGGTCTGGCCAGCCAGGCGGTGGAGAATCACAAGAGTGACATCATTCATCAGTATCTCGTGGAAGTCACCACAGAACTGGACGAGCACGAGACCTTGAAGATTTCTGCCGTAAGCTGCAGCGATGCGGAGAATGAAGCGGAGTTGCTGATTATGAAAGGGTTGGTTGGGCTACACGGTGAGATATGTACAGCAGCCAAAGTGGTGAGTATTGAATAAGGCATTTTAACGGTTCATCCCAAGTGGATGGACGACAAACAACGAGAATTATGGAAGAAACAACCGAAAAACAGCTTATCTGCAACGCTCTGAATGAGAAAAGATACCAGGTGGAATATATCCCTGCAAATTGCTTCTTCGAAGGCAAAAAGAAGGACGGTTCAACATACTACGTTCAATGGGAGATGTCTCAATTAGGCGAAATCAGTGATATGGGCAGCTTCACTTTTGTGGTCGAAGCAAACAAGATCCATCGATTTATCTACGACATGAACGAGGGTGTATGGTCGGGCGACGAACTGGCTTCGGACGAAGATATTGTGGGGCTTCTGAAACAGCTGGATGAGTTTATCGATTATCAGGACTACCCCGGATATTACGATTGGCAGATTTATTGCAAGGTAAACAACATCGATGAGGAAATAGGATGCTACTGGTATGATGAGGAGGACTGCCCCTTCAATGTGGAGCTGGAAGAAGAAGAGGAAGAGGACGAGATCGCAGTGCCTATATCGTATACAATCTACAAGAACGTGCTCTCTTTTAAAACATTCTCCGATCTCAGTTTCGTGATAGACGAAGACGATTTGGCTGAGATGCGCGATTATGTCAAGGGTCATAAGATGAAAGGAACGAGATTCCAGCTCACTGAATCGGACTTATGGGAATTCACTCCCGACTTGTGTGATGAGATTACCGGTTTCGTAACTTATCATGCCAAATCCAACGGATACGATCCGCAAAACGACCGGCTGGAGTATCAGCTTTTGCTGTCAAAACAGATGTTTAAAAAGTATCTCTAACAAAGGTTCTACCCTACTTTTTCCTCATAAAACAGCTATTTCGCCGCATTTATCGTTAACATTCGTAAGGTTTATTAACTATATTTTCATGTAATCGAGATCCACGTAGAAAAAATTTTTACTCAACATTATTAACTCTATATATATTTGATTCTCCGCAGTTTATACGTTTTTAAGGTCGTATTTTACCACTTATTTAACCTGTTAAATAATGTGAACTTTTTGAATTAATTTGTAAAAATGACTATATTATATGTACAAACTGTTACAAAAAATAACGATATGGAGCTAATCAAATTTCAACTCAACCATTGCTATTCAATCACAAGTTCACAAAACGATCAAACCTACTTTTTCATCCTCAAAAAACGGACTAAAAAAAAGTGCACATTCTTGGAGATTTCACAAAACGAGCTGCACCAAAAGCCCAGACTACACACTTGCGCCATAGATGTGGAACTCGGCCAGGAAGCCAACAACGATCATGAATCGTGCACCCTCTCGCTCGACAAAACGGATCTCCACATTTCATCTACAGATGAAACCACAACTCCCCAATATCAATTCAACGACCAGGATTTTTACATCGCCAACGCTCATTCCGGCCGGAGAAAAATCTACTACCTCCACATTTTGAAAAGAGAGGGGAACAATGCTTATGTGGAACTCTATGGCACTCCCTTCAAATCGCTCTTCCACACCCGGATTTTAAAGCCGGTGAACGGCTATTATGAGCTCCTCAACCTTATCGTAGAGGGGGAACAGCTCTCCTTTAAATCCAACTACTACAAGCTTTTCCTTCATAAACCTTCTCCTCAAAAAGCGGAGGTTGCACAGGATTCGGCGGATTCCACCAATCAAAATGTAGCTAAAGCCTCATAATTCTGCTACGCCCTCAAAAGGCCTGCACTCCCCACCTTTCCCGTTCGGATACGGGAATGGTGTCTCCCAAGAACAACAAGAAACAAAAAAACACAACTTTATTATAATAAACGGATTATGACAGTAGATACCATACGTCAACGCATTAACAAGACTAAATCGAGAGAAGAATGGCAAGCAGAAATCAACCACCTTTCAGAATACTTCGCCCATCTGTGTGTAAGCGTTATCTTTGATTTGCCCGAAGATTGGGAAGGTATAACCATATTAAAGACATCAGAACCTTTTGCCCTGACCGAGAACGGGAAACAGATCCATTGCCAAGGCATGTGGAGGGAAGATGAAAGCAGATACAGTGTCTGCCTCGCATCGGAAGAGAAAACACCGCCTACGCTCCGACTGATACAAATCAAAAACATGGCTTCATATCAGACCATTGTCAAGACTCTGCTGAAATCCATCGACAAGGTAGAAGAGTATGAGAAATTTATGTTCGGTGACTGGTAGGCAAAACAGAAGGCGTCGCATACACAGAAACAGGTATGTTTCCGCATAGGGCGCCTACGATGGTACAAATTGTGCTTATGTTATCACAGTTTCCAGTCATAGGGCGGATTTTTGCTCTCCCATAATTCAATAATATACATTACATTTGACATGGACTTTAAAATCAAAAATATTATGAAAGGACTTTCAAAATCGAAATACGCCCTCTTTTGCCAATGCGAAAAAGCGCTGTGGATGCGTACCTATCATCCAGAAGAAGCAACTATCAATCCTAGTGTAGAAGCACGCTTTGTGATCGGCAACGAGGTAACCTTCGTGAAGCCGGACACTGGCTGGATTTGAGTCTATTATAGCCTGGACACCTTGCGATGGTAAAGGTGTGGGAATACTTGAAAACATTAATTAGAAAATATATTCAAACCTTTAAAACAATTATTATGGAGTACATTAATTCAGAAAAAGGAACCAACAACATCACACATGTTGATTTCAAACTCGATTACATGGCTAGATTATTTTATAAAATCCGCCACAAGAAATTTGAATCATACGTTATCCATCGAATGTGGCATTTGCTTCACGATGACAGAGTACAGTTTGTAACACAACAATACGTTCGTCGTAGCGATAATGGCAAGTATGCTCTAGCCGACTTATATTTACCTCAATTGAATATGTTCTTTGAAGTGAACGAACCCCAACATAAAATTGAGTCTAATGCAATAGCAGATACTTTACGCAACGAAACAATTAGAAACGTAATGAATGCTGATTTAAAGGTAATTGATTGCTGTGGTCCAATAGCTTACGTTCATCAGCAAATAGACGAATATGTAGCTATTATAAAAAATAGAATTGAAGAACTGGGAGAAGATTTCAAACCTTGGAGAGGAGAAGACAGCCTCACTGTTGAATATCATCAACAGAAAGGTTATTTAAAAGTAAGTGACCGCGAATATGTAAAAACCATTGATGATGCATTTGCCATATTCGGTGCAGCAGCAAAACATAGAGGATTCCTAAGAGTGGCTAGTGCCGATATGCCCAATGCAGATAACGAAATCATTTGGTGTCCAAATTGTAAAAATGCAAATTGGTACAACCAACTTTCAGAAGATGGTGAGACTATTATCGAATATCACAAGAAAGATGAAGAAAAACGGAAAGAGCATGTAGAATATCATGTTGCACATCCCGAAAAGCGTGTCACTTTCTTTAGAGAAGAAGACGACTTAGGATTTAATTTCTATCGTTTCGCTGGTGTTTTTGAAATTGACAAAGAGCAATCCCTTCTGGAACAAAAATGTATCTGGCGAAGGATTTCTGACATGTACGAAATTCAGAAATAAATATATCTGAAATACAAATTCCTTAGGATGCAACAGCCAACAGGTTGCTGCATCCATTTTTGGAGTAAGAGGCGGACTTTTTTCTTCATAATTCTTAAAAAAATCGTATTCTGTAAATGCAATTTCAGGTTAAGTGCCTGATAAATTTTGTATTCTTTCAACGAATATTTTTGCTCGATTCCCCCGATTTGACACCTTTGCTAGAGGTCGGGGGAATTTTTTATTGTTCACGAGATCTAAAGAATTCGAATATCGTTGGGCGTACGTAAATTGGCTGCAGTTAGAGAATGTCTTGATTGTACCCCAATTGGGCGTTCCGGAAGACGAAGAGGCTCTGAGACAGATAAAAGAAAATTTCATGCCAGATTATGAGGGCAAGATTGAGCAGTTAATGATAGGCAAGGAGTACAATGAAAATGGGACACACCTCAATCTAGCTGATTTGGGCGGATGTCTGAATTGTGCTTCATGGACTATAAAAGAGTAATACATGAAAAGAGCGGCTGTAACTATAAACTTACACCTTTATAGTGTGGATAACAGGTTTTGTGACCCAACAAATACAACTCCTCATTTCTTGCCGATATCGGCAAATAATGCTATATATACAACAAATATTTAGATAAAACTTGCCGATAGAATATGGAATATATATCTATTTTATTTGATGCATGAGGCATCACATCATCATCCTGGCCAGCAAGCCTATCAAGATGGCTATCGTAAAACTGGCAAGGGTGCCTATCAAAACATACTCCGTGGTTCGGATCTCGGAGGCTTTGCTCAACTCTCCGAAACGGAAAATCGATTTGGCAGCCAGCAGGAATCCGACGCCTTCGAATCTGCCGATCAACACAAATGTCAGAATTAGGATGCGCTCCAGATAACCGATGGTTTTACCGGCATTGGGCAAGGTGGTTCCATGGCTGTCCTGAGGGGTCCAACGCTTAATGAAGAGGCCTAGGAAGACTGAGGTAGGTTTGAGGATGAGCAGATAGGCTATGGCTACCACCCAAAATGCCGGACTGCCGAGATGTGTGAGCAGCATGTCGGCTTGAATGCCTTCTGGACAGTAAATGACATACCACAGCGTGAGGATCACACCGACGTGAACCAGCTGATCGAACAGGAAGGCTCCGACAGTCTTTGTCAGACGAGTGGTCTTGACAACATCCATCGCCAAATGTGTAAGGAAAATCACCAACGGAACAATCCAGTTGCACCAATCGGCCAAAAGGATGTAGGATACAACGGCATGAATCAGACTGTGCAGTAACTGATAGCCCAGCATGACGCGGCCTCGGCTGTTTTTCTTCCGGCAGATGGTGTCGGTCTGTAACACAAAATCGGACAGGACGTGTGCAAACAGCAGCTTTAAGAGTGGAACGAGGAGGTGCATCATGACAGTTTCTGTTTGAGAAGTGAATAATAGCGGTCCAGATACTGACGGACGAGGGACTCTTTTGCAGCGGTAAGGAGTTTGCTGACGTTCTGGGCACTCTTGTTACACTGTGCTGCGAGATCCTTCTGGGCAATATCGTGCAGCAATGTGGGATATACCACCTGTGCCTGAGCGCATGTCCATCCTGTAACGATGTCGTCGGCAAAAGAGGTGCTTACCTGGAGCTCATCGTTCGCCTCTTTCCACTTGGTATGTACCACTATCCGACGTTTGCCAATCTCATCGAGCCCTCTACCTGAATAACGGAAGGCTTCCCCATCGGATACGACCACACGGTCGGCAAGATAGGACACCTCCCCTACTCCTATAGAGATTCGTGCGTCCCACTGCACGGGGCTGTCGGCGGGTGTGGCACTGATCAATCCGGCACGAAGCAGGATGGCCATCTTCATGGATTCTTCGGGACGGTCTACTACGAGTTGGAAACTGTCGCCCCGGAAGAATTCCAACTGCAACGGACTGAGCTGCTGCAAATCGTCGGCTATGCGACGTATGGTGGCAACTAACTGTTCACGCCATGCTACGTCAATCTTGGTAGATTGAACGATATCTCCGGTCAATACGCTCTTGATTTTCATGCTTCTTCTGTTCTTTTTGATGTTTGATACAAATATAATCCTTTCAAGACACATAATCAACCAAAAATGGTTGTTTTATCGAAATCAACCGATTTTGGTTGTTTTACGGCAATCAACCGATAATGGTGGATTGTGGAGGGGCCTACGACAGCTGCTTTCGCCGGGAAGGGAGTTTTTTCGGCCTAAGGAGATGGTGTGTATGCTTTTTTGCAAAAGAATAAGCCGTAAAACAGATTCTACGAATCGTCTGTATTGGAATCCATTCAAGAAGGAAGCCTTATCGCTTTCTTTCTGAATGGATCTCTTTTATTTTGAGAAAAATGCTACCATAATGTCACTCTTTTGTGTCAAAATATCCTTGAAAAGAATTCATTTTCCTATTTTTGTACTAAAATTACTTTTGCCCGACTTATTTGAAGCCAGATGAAAATAACCCAACGCCCACTAATCGCCCTAATCGTTCTGTTTATCCTAATAGCCCTGTCCGCTCTAGGAAATATCACGATATCTCTTTTCAGCTTTCCGATAAACGCAGCCATCCTGCTTCTGCTTATAGGAATCACGCATGTGCTCTTTCTGGAAGCGCGACACACGAAGTTCATCAAGACATTCATGTCGGCGTACACCAGCGTCTGGCTGATTGCAGCAGTGTTCGTCTGTTCGCTCGTCATCGCATTTGCTCCCGACCTGCAGTTTCAGCACTCTTGGATTTTCAATTCCATCCTGATGCTGCTACTCGCCAACCTGCAGCTGGTTATATCCAACTACAAAGGTGCCTATCGCAAGCGATTCTATCTTACCCACATCGGCTTGTATCTGTTCGTGGCCGGTCTCGCGTTTGGAGCGCCCGACACGCACAAATCTCGAGCTATCGTTCACGAGGGACAGACCATCGACACGGCATACGATCTGGATGGGCATCTCAAGCCTATAGGATTTCCCTTGACATTGCATCGTTTTGAGATTACATACTACGATAATAAGGTTCCCCGCTCGTTTATGGCCGAGGTGAGCAGCGGCACCGACCGTAGGGTGATCAAGGTAAATCATCCGTGGACCCGCTCGTGGAAAGAAGACATCTACCTGGTGAGCCACGGGACGGACAAGGCTACCAACCAGCCGTATTGCGTCCTGGAATTTATAGTCCAGCCGTGGAAACACATAGTACACCTGGGGTTGGTAATGACTGCACTGGGTGCTTTTTTAATGATGTTAGGTAAGAAAAAATACAACACACTATGACTTGGAATGAATTTCCCCTCTTTGCCTGTGCCTCTATCGGGCTCACTCTTATAGGATCGGTGTTCGCACTCGCGAGTAAAAAGCGAAGCAGAATGGCCATCGCATCCGTAGTGCTGGCTTGCCTCGTGATGATGAGTTTCATCTTCGGTCTGTGGATCGGTCTGGATCGTCCTCCCATGAGAACGATGGGCGAGACACGCCTGTGGTATTCTTTCTTCGTGATGACCTCCGGACTGTGCGTGTATCTGCTCTGGCAATTCCGCTGGATTCTTCTGCTTACGGGCGTGCTGTCGTCGGTGTTCAACATCATCAACATGCTGAAGCCGGAGATTCACGACATCACCCTGATGCCGGCCCTGCAGAGCATCTGGTTCGTCCCCCATGTGACCATCTATATGCTCGCCTACTCCATTCTGGCATGTGCCACCCTGCTGGCCATCCTGAGTTGGACTAAAAACGACTTGAAATACTTTCCCTATATCGACAATTTGATATATATTGGCACTGGCATGGTTTTCTTAGGACTGCTATCGGGTGCCACTTGGGCAAAATCTGCTTGGGGCGACTATTGGGGATGGGATCCGAAAGAGACATGGGCAGCCATCACCTGTGCGGGTTACCTGTCGTACATCCATCTGCGATTCACCAGATGGACCAACAGCAAATGGCTGTTTGCACTCGTCGTCTTCTCGTTCATCCTTCTGCAGATGTGCTGGTATGGATACCAGTATCTGCCCTCGTCCGAATCGAGTATGCACATGTATAACATTACACAATAACCAATTTAAAATTCAACTACAATGAAGCTAACTTCAAAATTAATCCTCGCGGCAGTGGGATTGATAGCCGTAGGTGCAATCACCTATCGAGCGGTCAACACCACGCCCTCGGAAAGCCTCACGCCCAACGAGCGTGTGCTTGCCATCCTGGAAGATGGCGGATGTGCCGAATGTCACGTAGCCAATCCGAAACTTCCTTTCTATGCGAATTTCCCGATTGCGAAATCGGTTATTACAGAAGACATCGTGGAGGGTTACAAAGCCTTCGATATCGAACCTGTGATAAACGCCATCAAGAACAACCAGCCCATCAACGAGGTGGATCTTGCCAAAATGGAAAAGACCACTATGGACGGTTCGATGCCGCTGGCCAAATATTACCTCGTGCACTGGGGGTCGCAGTTGATGAGCGCCAAGACCGACATCGTTTTGGAATGGGTAAAGAATCACCGCATCCAGTTCTATCCGAACACATTGGCTGCAGCTGAATTCGCCAACGAACCGATACGCCCTATCCCCGATTGCGTGGAATACGACAAGGAGAAGGCTGCTCTCGGAAAATTATTGTACCACGACACACGCCTGTCGGACGACGGAACCATCTCGTGTGCTACTTGCCACGGCGTCAACACCGGCGGTGTGGACAATCTTCAGTATTCCGAAGGTATCGGCGGACAGTTTGGAGGTGTGAACGCTCCTACGGTGTATAACGCTGTGTTCAACTTCGTACAGTTCTGGGATGGACGTGCCGCTACACTGGCCGAACAGGCTGCCGGACCTCCCTTGAATCCCGTGGAGATGGGTTGCAAATCGTTCGACGAGATTGCCGCACGCCTGCAGCAGGATAAGGTATTCGCCAAAGCCTTTACCGAGGTTTATCCGGAAGGATTGAACGAAGCTACCATTACCGATGCCATCGCAGAATATGAGAAGACACTGATTACACCCAACTCGGCCTTCGACCGCTACCTGAAAGGCGACAAGACTGCGATGACCGACGAACAGATTAAGGGCTACGAACTCTTTAAGAAGTACGACTGTGCCACTTGCCATGCAGGTGTAAACATGGGTGGTCTGACCTATGAATTGATGGGACTGCAGGAGAACTATTTCCAAGATAGAGAGACCTTCAAGCAGGCCGGACTGACCGATGGTGACAACGGACGCTGGGCACAGACAGGCATTGAACGCGATCGTCACCGCTTCAAGACTCCTTCTCTCCGAAACATTGAGCTCACCTATCCGTACTATCACGACGGAAGTGTAGCGACACTCGAAGAAGCTGTTCGCATGATGGCTAAATACGAGGTTGGAAAAGATCTGAACACAAACGAAATCAATCTGATTACAACATTCCTCAAAGCACTGAACGGACAGTACGAAGGAAAGACATTGGTAAACGAGAACATGAAATAATTCATCGTTTTTAAGCACGATTAAAGGCCGTAATCATAAGAGGCCAAACAAAAAAAAGCATCGACTCCTGCGATTCACAAGCTTGAGTCGATGCTTTTTTTTGTAGCCTTTGTTATGCTCTTCGGAAGGGGCAGCCCTCGCGGGTGCAGACGGCAGCACATCCGCTTTGCAAGTCCTTTCCATCCCGAAGAAGTGTCAAGATAGAGCAAAGTTCGGATTCGGTCAGGATGGTCTCTTTGGGATTCCTCTTTCCCCGGCTGTGGAAGAGTTTCTTTCCGCGCGACAACATCAGCGCATCGTAGAAAGACTTGTTCTGATCGAACATAGCCTTATAGGCACCATTCACCAAAGCTTGAAACTCAGGGCTATGCCGGTGGATCGCTTTTCCTTTCCAATAAACCATTTGATCGACCTTCCAGGTCTCGGTGCCCATATTTTTCGCTTTCCTGCCCTTGCATTGGCACACCTGACGCTGTTTCTCCTCAGCGGGATGTTTCAAAGCCTGCAGAAATCCCTCCATGCTCTTACACAACACACCATCGTAGGTGAAGCTGTTGCCCCAAAAGTTGGACAGCACATTCGATGGATATTTCCCTCCAGAATGTATATCGATTGCCCTATCAAGACGGCAAAGTATCCGTATGTATATCTTCCTTATCATTACTGTAACATCTTTTGTATAGGTAGAATCATATTGAACCATAATAGGCATAGCAAAAATACAAAATATATCAGGTTCCCAATCTGAAATTGCGTTCGCTGCATGCAATTCCCAGGTGAATTGCGATAAACGTTTCAAGCCTATATCATATAGACGAATCTGCCGACCAATTTCTATCAGTAAGATGGTGATCGGTTTCGAAATTCCAGGCCTTTATTTCCTTCATACTAAAATATTTATTATCTTTCAATCGTGTGCACCAAACCTTTGTGAAACTGCCTGCCACACATCACAACGATGCCCCACTCATCATACCTGTGATTCTGGCCAACATGTATCCATAGATTTTTAAAAAAACACAACTTATAAAAGCGAATACTATGAAAGAAACATAAAAAATTAAAGCGGCAACCGGTTGTTCCTCTGAATACCGGTTGCCGCTTTCTTTCAAGATGATTCTTTCAGAAAAAGCATCTTCGCCAAGATGCGAATTGTGGAAATAGATTTGTTTAGAAAGTCAAGTCGGAATGTTCTTCCTGTTTTGTAGATATCGCTTTTGTATTGGTTTTTGTGATTTATCAGCAAAAGTAGGGCCTATATATGCGGACTTTCTGCACTTTTGGAGATTTTTCTTCGATATTTTGGAAGATTTTTTCAAAAGATTCGCCTATAAAGCCGAAGGTTGCTTTTCGAATTCTTTCAACGGGTGAGGTTTTTTTTATAACTTTGAGCGAAAACAATACAGAACAACATGAATATGAATAAAAAAACAGCACTGATTGGTCTCACCGCAGGCCTCCTTACCGCATGCTCATCGGTTAAGGCACCCGAACCCGTATATCCGATTCCTGAAAAGAAACAGGTGGAATGGCAGAAAATGGAGAAGTATGCCTTTGTGCATTTCGGACTGAATACATTCAACGACCGAGAATGGGGATACGGCGACAGCGACCCAATGACGTTCAACCCCGCCCGACTGGATTGCGAACAGTGGGCGCAGACTTTTGTGAAGGCGGGCATGAAGGGCGTGATTTTCACAGCCAAACATCACGACGGTTTCTGCTTGTGGCCTACACAACTTACAGAATACTGCATCCGCAACACGCCGTTCAGAGATGGTAAAGGAGATGTGGTGGGCGAACTGGCCAAGGCTTGCAAAAAGTACGGACTGAAATTTGCTGTATATCTCTCGCCGTGGGACAGAAATCGCGCGGAATACGGTTCGCCGGAATATGTGGACTATTTCCATGCACAACTCCGCGAACTGATGTCGAACTACGGAGAGGTGTTCGAGGTGTGGTTCGACGGTGCCAACGGTGGCGACGGATGGTATGGTGGTGCTAAGGACTGCCGGACCATCGACCGGAAGAACTATTATAACTATCCGAAGATCTACGAGATTCTCGATGAACTCCAACCACAGGCTGTGGTCTTCTCGGATGGCGGCCCGGGTTGCCGATGGGTAGGCAACGAGAATGGTTTTGCGGGCGCTACCAACTGGTCGATGCTGCGCAAAGGAGAAGTGTATCCGGGATACCCGAAATATCGCGAACTGCAATACGGACATGCCGACGGAAACCAATGGACGGCTGCCGAGTGCGACGTCTCAATCCGTCCGGGATGGTTCTATCATCCGGAAGAGGACGATAAGGTGAAGTCGGTGGATCATCTGGTAGACCTGTACTACCGCAGTGTGGGCCACAACGGTACCCTCTTGCTCAACTTCCCGGTAGACCGCAACGGATTGGTGCACCCGGTGGATTCTACACACGCCGTACTGCTCCATCAGGAGATTGAGAAACAGCTTGCCCACAATCTGCTGGCCGGCATCGTTCCCGAGGTTTCCGACGAACGTGGTGGCGACTATTCAGCCCAAGCCATGACCGACGACGATTACGACACCTATTGGGCTACCAACGACGGTGTGGTATCGGCCGACGTAACCTTCCGTCTGAAGGGGATGCAGAAGGTGAACCGCATGATGCTGCAGGAGTACATTCCTCTGGGACAGCGCGTGAAATCGTTTGTGGTGGAATATGCCGATGGCGACCAGTGGCTGCCGGTGGCACTCGACGAAGAGACCACTACCGTGGGCTACAAGCGCCTGCTGCGTTTCGCTACCGTAGAGACCGACCAGATTCGCATCCGATTTACCGATGCCAGAGGTCCGCTCACCATCAACAACATCGAAGCTTACTACACCGACTCGGCTATCGGCTCGAAACAACCTTCCGAAAAAATACCAAACGGATTTGCCTATACGGTAGCGGCCTTGAACGAGGCGGAAGCACTGAAGATGGCCGATGGTGACAAGACAACTTCGGCTATGGCTGAGGGCGATGAGATTGTGTTCGACCTCGGTGAAGTGAGAACCATCCACGCCTTCCATTACCTGCCCGACCAAAGCGAATACAACAAGGGGCTGATAAAGAACTACGAAATCGCTGTGGGCACCGAAATCGGCAACCTTTCGAACACTGTAAAAGCTGGCGAGTTCTCGAACATACAAAACAACCCGATGCTGCAATCGGTGTTCTTCACTCCGGTAGAGGCACGATATGTGAAACTGACGCGCACTAAGATGGTGAACGAAAACGAGAACATGCAGTTTGCCGAAGTGGTGATTGAATAAAGCCACCTAATGTTATCACATAAAAAAGCACATCGAACTATCATGAGAAATGACGAGACAGGGATGCCATAAGCTGGGCATTAAAGAACTCGGAAATAAAAAAAGGTTACTGCCCTATCCGGATTATCCATCATCCGCTTCGGGCAGTAACCTTTTTTTTATTTTTATCGAGGGGAGAGTCACTTCACCACAATCTCATCTAAGAATATCCAGCTTGCTCCACCGGCACTGCTGTGCCATGCAGGATTGATCTTTTGACTCTTGGCACGTACACGAAGGTAGCGTACTGCCTCGCCCGAGAGTTTCTTATCAACCTCGAGGGTACCCTTCTCGTATTTTCCTTCGGGGTTCTCGGCTGTGATTTCGTGCACCAGGGTGTAGTGTTCACCATCGGTAGAGACCTCATAGGTGACCTGCAGCGGACGGAACACCCAGTCGCTGATGTCGTAATACCAATGGGTGCTGATGAGCGACACCGGAATCGCTTCGCCCAGATCCACCACAATGTCGGCATCACTCTTCTCGAATCCTTGCCATTGGTTGAAGATGCCATCCACCAATCCGAAGTCGCCTCCACCGGGGTGATTCTCGGAATAGGGATAGACATACGACACCTGTTTGGCGATGGCCTTGTGGAACGACACCTCGCGGGTGGTCACTCTGCCACGGCTACCATCCGGGCGGAACTGGCACACCTTCACGGTAGCCGGTTCGGTGAGGTAAATACTCTCCATGGTCTGCTGCGATTCGCGGGTAGGTTCGCTGCCATCGAGTGTGTAGTACACCGGCTCTTTCAGTTCCGTTTTGAAAGCTATCTGGATGGTACCAGCCTCATCGCTCGGAAGCACCCGAATGCTCACATCATACGACGGAGCGCCATACTCCACTCCATACGAAGCGAGGAACGGCAGATGGCGTATGAGTCGCTGGTAGAAATCCTCCCACTCACGTTCGCTCTGTGCTGTCCAGGCCATCTCGGCCAGAGCAATGGCACGAGGATACTCCTTATATTCCAATATCTTCTGATTGGGGGTGCCTTCTGCCCACTGGCAAGCCTGCACACCGATGATGTTCGAGCGGAACTCCTCTTCGAGCGCTGCAGGCACCGGGTCGTATTCGTAGAGCGTACGCATGCTCAGCACATCGCCGTCCTCGGTCTGCTTGGTCACCGGGTTGACAGACTGCGGACGGCTGATGTAGGTATAGATGGCCGGAGTCATCACCACCTGATGTCCCGAGCGAGCCGCCTCAAGTCCCGGAATCACACCGCGCCACGACATGATGGTGGCACCCTCCACCGAGTTACCCTCCATAATCTCGTCCCATCCGATGAGTTCGCGGCCGCACGATTTCAGATAATCGGCAATGCGGGTCACGAAGTAGCTCTGCAGTTCATGCTCATCGTTCAAGCCCTCCTTGCGCATACGGGCCTGGCAGAGCGGACACCGTTTCCAATTGCGCTTCGGAGCCTCATCGCCACCGATGTGGATGCGGCGAGAGGGGAAGAGCGCCATCACCTCGTCGAGCACATCTTTTATAAAGTCGAAGCTGCTCTCTTTTCCGGCACAATACACACCGTCCGAAACACCACCGATGAGACGCACCGGAGCAGCCTCCGATGGGAAGCAGCAGAGGTGGGGATAAGCATAGATAGCGGCTGTGGAGTGTCCCGGCATATCAATCTCGGGCACCACGGTGATGCCTTTTGCCTCGGCATAACGCACCACCTCCTTAATCTCTTCCTGGGTATAGAATCCTCCGTAGGGCTGGCCGTTGTCGGTATTGAAGCCCTTCTTCTGATTGTCCTCGAAGCCTACCCGTTCGCGCCAAGCACCTTTCTCGGTGAGGAGCGGGTATTTCTTGATTTCGATGCGCCATCCCTGGTCATCGGTGAGATGCCAGTGGAAGGTGTTGAATTTGTACATCGCCATGAGGTCGATGAAGCGTTTCACTTCGTCGGCTGTAAAGAAGTGGCGGCTCACATCGAGGTGAAGTCCGCGCCAGGCAAAGCGAGGATAGTCGAAGATGTGCACATAGGGCAGTTCCACCTTTTCGGTAGGGCCGACCGGCAACAGTTGGCGCAGACTCTGGGCTCCGTAGAGCAAGCCGCGTTCGGTGGCAGCCACTATCGATACCCCTTTGCCATCCACATCGATGGAGTAACCCTCCGAGCCGTATTCCGGATGGTCGGTAAGCGAGAAGGAGATGTGATTGCCTGCTGCAGCCGACGAGCCGTTTTCGATGGTCAGTTCCATACCGGTGTGTTTGCGCACAAACGCCTGGGTCTGCTGTCCGATGGCCTCGATCGGAAGCGAGTTGAGTACAATCTGCGAGTGTTGGTCGAGCACCAGCGAGCCGCGATGCTGTTCCACCTGCACAGGCTTGGGAAGGATGTTGATGTCTTGTTCGCTCGAGCACGCCAAGACGAGGTTCACAAGAACCAATAATGCCACTCTCGTGAGCATGCTGAATTTTTGTGTCATACTAAAATTAATCTGGAAAAAAACTGCTACGAATATCGCAATTATCGCCCGAACGGCAAAGCTGTCGCCTATCCCATTCGCCTTCAGTGCGGTCGAAGTGTCAAATTATTGGAAAAAATCGGCTGTTCACCTATCACGAGCAACATTATTTTATAGTTTTGCATGCAAATAGATCTTACCAAACCCCGAAATAGGATTCGATAACATCTACACACATCAAGTCGGCATGCATACCTGTGATGCACGCCTTTGTTTATCCTGTAATTTAACCAAAAAGGAAAGAATGAAAGTAGGACTGTTTATCCCTTGTTACGTGAATGCCGTTTACCCTGAAGTGGGTGTGGCATCGTATAAGTTATTGAAACATCTGGGCGTAGATGTAGACTATCCGCTCGACCAGACTTGCTGCGGACAGCCGATGGCCAATGCCGGTTTCGAAGATGAAGCCGCCGAGATGGCCTTGCGCATGGAGGAGCTGTTCAGCAAGTACGACTATGTAGTGGGTCCCTCGGCCAGTTGCGTCTCTTTTGTAAAAGAGAATCATCCGCATATCCTCGAAAAGAAAAACCACCGATGCATGAACAGCGAGAAGATCTACGAGATCTGCGAGTTCATCCACGACGTGGTGAAACCCCAATCGCTCTCATCGGTATTCCCGCATAAGGTGAGTCTGCACAACAGCTGCCACGGCGTGCGCGAACTCAACCTCTCTTCGCCAAGCGAACGGAACATCCCCACCTATTCCAAACTGAAGGACCTCCTCGAGATGGTTCAGGGCATCGAAGTGTTCCAGCCCAAGCGCATCGACGAATGTTGCGGGTTCGGCGGCATGTTCGCCATCGAAGAACCCGAAGTGTCGGCCACCATGGGCCACGACAAAGTGCTCGACCACATGAGCACCGGAGCCGAATACATCACCGGAGCCGACAGTTCGTGCCTGATGCACATGGAGGGTGTGATAAAGCGCGAGCAACTTCCCATAAAAACCATTCACATCGTACAGATTTTAGCCGCAGGATTATGAGCACGAAACATTCATCAGCAGCAGCCCGTTTTCTGAAGAACAAGAAGAACGAGGTATGGCACGACAACACACTCTGGATGGTACGTGCCAAACGCGACATCATGAGCCGCTCGCTTCCCGAATGGGAACGTCTGCGCGAACTGGCTTCCGAAATCAAACTCTATTCGAACAGCCATCTCGACATCCTCTTAGAGGAGTTCGAGAAGAACGCACTGGCCAACGGTGCCATCGTGCATTGGGCGAAAGACGCCGAAGAGCACAACCGCATCGTATACGAGATAATGCAGAAGCACCAGGCACACAATCTGGTGAAGAGCAAATCGATGCTCACCGAAGAGTGTGGCATGAACGCCTTTCTGCAGGAGAGGGGCATCGAGGTGATCGAGAGCGACCTGGGCGAACGCATCCTTCAGCTGATGCATCTGCCACCCAGCCACATCGTGCTTCCGGCCATCCACATCAAGCGCGAACAGATCAGTGAGATGATGGAGCGCGAGATGGGAACCGAGAAAGGCAACATCGACCCCACCTATCTCACCCATGCGGCCCGCAGAAGTCTGCGCGAGAACTTCCTGCACGCCGAAGTGGCCATGACAGGAGCCAACTTTGCTGTGGCTTCTACCGGCGAGATTGTGGTATGCACCAACGAGGGCAACGCCGATATGGCCACCTCGTTCCCGAAAGTGCACATCGCCACCATGGGTATGGAGAAGATTGTGCCCAACTCCGAATCGCTGGGTGTATTCACCCGTCTGCTGGCCCGTTCGGGTACAGGACAGCCCATCACCGCCTATACCGCACACTATCGTCGCCCGCCCGAGGGACAGGAGTTCCACATCATCATCGTGGACAACGGACGAAGCGAGATTCTGGCCATGCCCGACCATGTGCGCACCCTGAACTGCATCCGTTGCGGCGAATGCATGAACACCTGTCCGGTATACCGTCGCAGTGGCGGCTACTCCTACACCTACTTCATCCCCGGCCCTATTGGGATCAACCTGGGCATGCTCCGCAATCCGAAGCAGTATGCCGACAACGTATCGGCCTGCACCCTCTGTCTGTCGTGCTCGAACGTCTGTCCGGTGAAGGTCGACCTGGGCGAACAGATCTACCGCTGGCGTCAGGAACTCGACGCATTGGGCAGAGCCAACAAGCAGAAGAAGCTGATGTCGCACGGTATGAAATACCTGATGGACCGTCCGGCCCTGTTCAACATAGGACTGAAGTTTGCCCCAATCGTAAACCATCTGCCCCGATTCATGGTATACAACTGTGTGAATGCCTGGGGCAAGGGAAGAGAACTCCCGGCCTTCGCCAAGGAATCGTTCAATGAAATGTGGAAGAAAAACAAAGTGAAATAATGAGCAGCAAAAATGATATATTGACCAGTATCCGGAAGAATACGGGTACTCGCTACGAGATGCCGGAAATCAGTCTCAATGCCATCACCTACAGCGACCCGCTGAAGAGTTTCGCAGAAGTGCTGTCACAAACCGGCGGTAAAGCCATCCTGCTGAACGAGGGAGAAGACGTGAACGACGTCGTCCGACGCGAATTCCCCGATGCCCAGCGCATCGCCTCCAACCTCGAGGAGATTTCGTGCGCCACGTTCAATCCCGACGTGCTCGACAATCCGAAGGAACTCAACGGCACCGATGTGGCCGTGGTGAAAGGCGAATTCGGAGTGGTGGAAAACGGTGCCGTGTGGTTGCCCAAAAAGGTGCGCCACAAAGGACTCTATTTCATCTCGAACGCACTGGTGATTCTGCTGGACAAGACCCAGCTGGTGAACAACATGCACGAGGCCTACCATCGCAACCTCAAGGGAGGCTACGACTACGGAGTGTTCATGTCGGGTCCTTCGAAGACAGCCGACATCGAGCAGGCACTGGTATTTGGAGCACACGGACCCATTCAGGTAGTGGTGGTGCTCTATTGAAAAAAATTCTACAAACCAACAGTTACAAATTATTTATGAAAAGAAAATGCGTAACGCCGATAGCCCTTTTATTCGCAGCTATCACCGCTACAGCAGCGCCTATCACACGAAAGCAGGCCGCTGAAAATGTTCACAACTTCTTATACGGCCAAACCGCACAACTCTATGCCGGAAGTCAGTTGAAGCTCGCTACTTCCGATGGGGAAAACCAGCCCTACTACATCTTCAACATCGGCGATGAAGAGGGATTTGTGATTGCTTCGGGCGACGATGCCACCCACACCATTCTGGGCTACTCGTTCGAAGGACATATCGACACGAACCACCTGCCCGACAACCTTCGCGCCTGGCTCGAGGGATATGCACGCGACCTGGAATATCTGCAACAGCAAAACCTTCCGGCACGCGTGGCTACCGTTGCCGCTACTAGCCGACGCAACATCCCCGCTATGATTGAGACCCAATGGGCACAGGACTTTCCGTACAACAAGTTCTGCCCCGACTTCAACGACGGCTACGGCAACCGCCCCACAGGATGTGTGGCAACAGCCATCGCCCAGGTGATGAACTTCCACCAATGGCCCGAGGCTGCCACCGGTAAGGTAGCCGCCTACCAGTTCGACGACACCTACTCGGGTGGCGACGGAAAGACCAAGCAGGTGGAGGGACTCGACCCTACCACGTTCGATTGGGACGGCATGCTGAACAGCTACAACGCCGACTCCAACAGACGTTCGGCCGATGCGGTAGCCAACCTCATGAACTACGTGGGACGCAGCGTGAAGATGGTATACGGTCCCTACTCTTCGGGTGCCTTTGCCACCGACATCATCCCCGCCATGACTGGTGTGTTCGGCTATAAAGGTGGAGCCAAACTCGAGTACCGCGAATACTTTTCGAGCGATACCTGGGACGATATGATCTACAATGAGTTGGCCAACAACCGTCCGGTAGTCTATTTCGGTGCCACCCGCACCCGTATGGGCCACCAGTTTGTGTGCGACGGCTACGAAGACGGATTCTTCCACATCAACTGGGGATGGGCCGGAACCAGCGACGGATTCTTCAAACTCTCGGTGCTCAACCCCGATGAACAGGGCACAGGCGGTGCCGGAAACGGAGCCAGCTTCTCGGAATATCAGAACGCCATCTTCGGACTCGAGAAACCCGTTACCACCGACCGCATCTACGCCATGGGCAGCATGACCACGAAAGACGAGAATATCCGCATCAACGTGAAGTTTGACAACGCATCGGGCCGATTCGTATCGGGTGCATTCGATGTCGTTCTGCCCGAAGGAATCACCCTCGAGGAGGGCGAAGACGGCACCCCGGCAGTTTCGTTCTGCCCGCTCCGTTCTGCGAAAGCCGACCACCAAGTGAGTGTAACCAAGACCGAAGGCAACACCTACCGCATCAGTTTCTCATCACCCAGCCAGTCGGCCATCCAGGTGAGCAGCGGTCCGCTGGTGCGCCTCAACCTCAAGGCATCGGCCCAACTTGCTGAGGAGAGCTATACAGCCTACATCCGCAACGTCGTGCTCAAAAACAAGAGCCAGGCCGAGACCAGCCTTTCCGACACCTCGTTTGCCATCAACTTCTACGAAGTGGCCGTTCCCCTTACCGGCGACGCCAACAAAGACGGCAGCGTGACACCCGAGGATGTGGCTTGCGTGGTAAAATACATCATGTATAAGTTCCCCAGTCCGTTCGACTTCACTCTGGCCGATGTCAACCACGACGGAGTGCTCGATATTGCCGACGTACTGCTCATCCAGGACATGGTGCTCGAAGCCTCGGGTGCCGACCGCAACATCGTGGCCACCGAGATCGACGAGACCGACGAACTCAGCCTCTCACTTGCCAACCAGCAGTTCACCCTCAACCTCACCCATACCACCGGGTACAAGGCCATCCAGTTGGACCTCATCCTGCCGGCAGACATCACCTTACAGGATGTTACCCCCGACAGTGAGCGCATGGAGGGATTCATAACCACCTTCACCCCGATTTCGCAAGGCAGATACCGCATGCTGGCCTACTCGCCTCAAGGCATGAACATCGCCCTGCAGAAAGGCGCCCTGCTGCACTTCATCACCGACGTACTTCCCCAACAAGAGGTAGCCGTCAACAGCATCGTGCTGGTCACTTCCGATCTGAAGCGTACCACCCTGCGCAACTTCTCGGATGTGCCGAGCGGAATCGACCGCATCTCGACCGATGATGAAGAGATGGTGATCTACAACCTCAACGGAGTGCGTGTAGAAGGTCAGCTCAACCAACTGCCCAAAGGCATCTATATCGTAAACGGAAAGAAGAGAGCGGTGCAATAACCCCACCCTCTCCACCATCCTGAAGAAAGGAGCCGGAAATGCATCGTCAGCCCGACGAGAGTGTTTCCGGCTCCTTTTTTTCAACCGTGCTGACTCCTCCCTACAGAAAAATAGTAGCAAAAAGAATTGCTTTAAGGCAAAAATGCAAAAAGGAGAAGCAAAAAACATCCAAGCCGCCGCTTTTAATGCTCGAAAACATGTCATTTTGTTTGGTCGTTACCAAAATATAGCATTCCTTTGCATCAGTACGGTTCAGCACAGTTGAACAACAGAACAGATGGAACAATTCTTCGGTAAACATACTACGAAAGTACAGCAGTTGGCCGATATTCTCGAGCAGGATATCGTGGCCGGCTTATACCAAGAAGGCGACGGTCTGCCGTCCATCAACCAGTTGAGCCAGTACCACAAAGTGTCACGCGACACGGTGTTCAAAGCCTTCTCGCTTCTGCGCGACAAAGGCTTCATCGACTCCACCCCAGGAAAAGGATACTACATCGCCAGCCGTCGGAAAAAAGTGCTGCTGCTGTTGGATGAGTACTCCCCTTTCAAAACCACCTTCTACACCAGTTTCATTCACCACCTGCCCTCCGCCTATCAGGTCGACCTCTGGTTTCATCAATACAACCAGCGCCTGTTCAATGCGATTCTCCGCGAGGCTACCGGCAAATACAATCATTATGTGGTGATGAACTTCAGCAATGAGCGCCGCTCCCCCCTGCTCGACAAGATTCCCTCGGGCAAACTTCTTCTGCTCGACTTCGGCAATTTCGACAAAGGCTCCTTCTCGTACATCTGTCAGGATTTCGACGGAGGATTCCGATCGGCCCTCAGCCAGCTGAAAGAGCAATTCAAGAAATATCAGCACAACATCTTCTTCTTCCCCAAAGGCATCCAGCATCCACGCGTGTCGTGCGACAGTTTTCTGCGGTTCTGCCGCGATAACGGACAGACAGGCACCATTGTGGAAGACGAGGCCGACCTCCATGTGGAGCGCGGCAACACCTATTTCGTGATCCGCCAGGACGATGTGGTGAACATCATCAAGCAGAGCCGGGCCGAGAAGATGCGATGCGGAACCGACTTCGGGCTCGTGGCCTACAACGACACCCCCGTGTATGAAGTGATTGACAACGGCATCACCGCCCTCACCATCGACTGGAAGAAGATGGGCCGGATGGCAGCACGCCAAGTGGTGAGCGGAGAGAAGATGCAGGAATACATCCCCACCGAGGTGCACCTGCGGCACTCCCTATAGAGCGAAGAGAGCGAGAACATAGATGGAAAAGAGACAAACTAGACATGAAACTTGAAAATATAAACTTGTAACAACTTAAATTGACATATCATGAAATATCCAAAAATCGGGATCCGTCCCACAATCGACGGACGTCAGGGTGGCGTTCGCGAAAGCCTCGAAGACAAGACCATGGCATTGGCTCATGCCGTAGCCGACCTCATCAGTTCTAACCTGAAAAACGGCGACGGAAGTCCCGTGGAATGCGTCATTGCCGACACCACCATCGGACGTGTAGCCGAAAGCGCTGCTTGTGCCGAGAAATTCGAAAGAGAAGGCGTAGGCTCTACCATCACCGTCACTTCCTGCTGGTGCTATGGTGCCGAAACAATGGATATGAGCCCCTACTACCCTAAAGCTGTATGGGGCTTCAACGGAACAGAGCGTCCGGGCGCCGTATATCTGGCTGCCGTATTGGCTGCACACGCACAGAAAGGTCTGCCGGCATTCGGCATCTACGGACACGACGTGCAGGACATCGACGACAATACCATCCCGGCCGACGTAGCCGAAAAGATTCTCCGCTTTGCACGCGCCGCACAGGCTGCAGCCACCATGCGAGGCAAATCATACCTCTCGATGGGTAGCATGTGTATGGGTATCGCAGGCTCCATCGTAAGTCCGGAATTCTTCCAAGAATACCTCGGAATGCGCAACGAGTCGGTCGACCTCACTGAAATCATCCGCCGCATGGAAGAGGGCATCTACGACCACGAAGAGTTCGAAAAAGCTATGAAATGGACCGAAGAGCACTGCAAAGTGAACGAAGGCCACGACATCAATACTCCGGCCAAGACCAAGACACGCGAAGAGAAAGAGAAAGATTGGGAATTCATCGTGAAGATGACCATCATCATGCGCGACCTGATGACAGGCAACCCGAAACTCAAAGAGATGGGCTTCAAGGAAGAGGCTTTGGGACACAACGCCATCGCAGCCGGATTCCAAGGACAACGCCAGTGGACCGACTTCTATCCGAACGGCGACTACTCGGAAGCACTCCTCAACACCTCGTTCGACTGGAACGGCATCCGTGAAGCCTTCGTGCTCGCTACCGAGAACGACGCTTGCAACGGCATCGCCATGCTCTTCAACCACCTGCTCACCAACCGCGGTCAGATCTTCTCCGACGTGCGCACCTACTGGAGCCCCGAAGCAGTGAAACGTGTCACTGGCAAAGAGCTCACCGGCAAAGCAGCCAACGGTATCATCCACCTCATCAACTCGGGTGCCACTACACTCGACGGTACCGGTCAGGCTACCGATGCAGAAGGCAACCCCACAATGAAACAGCCTTGGGACCTCACCGAAGAAGATGTAGACAAGTGCCTCAAAGCCACTACCTGGTATCCGGCTAACCGCGACTACTTCCGTGGCGGCGGTTTCTCATCCAACTTCCTCACCAAGGGCGGCATGCCGGTCACTATGGTCCGCATGAACCTCGTCAAAGGTCTCGGCCCTGTGCTCCAGCTCGCCGAAGGATGGACAGTCGATATCGATTCTGAAATCCACCACATCCTCGACCAGCGCACCGACCACACTTGGCCTACCACCTGGTTCGTTCCCCGTCTGTGCGACAAACCGGCCTTTAAGGATGTCTATTCAGTGATGAACAACTGGGGCGCCAACCACGGAGCCATCAGCTACGGACACATCGGTGCCGACCTCATCACCCTGGCATCCATCCTCCGCATCCCGGTATGCATGCACAACGTTGCCGACGAAGACATCTTCCGCCCGGCTGCATGGAACGCATTCGGTATGGACAAAGAGGGAGCCGACTACAGAGCATGTGCCACTTACGGTCCGATTTACAAATAATTAAGAAAACAAACCACCAGAACAATGATTACTGATTTACATATTGAAGAATTTCTCCGTCAGGCACACCGCGTGGGCGATGCCGGACTTACCATCTGCAGCAGCGGAAACCTCTCATGGCGCATCGGCGACGAAGTGCTGATTTCAGGAACAGGATCGTGGGTACCCAGTCTCCCCGAGAAGAAGGTATCGATCTGCAAACTCGAAACAGGCGAAGTGCTCAATGGTGTGAAACCGTCGATGGAAAGCGTGTTCCACCTCGGTGTGCTGCGCGAACGTCCCGAAATGAACGTAGTGCTCCACTTCCAGTCGCCCTATGCCACTGCAGTAGCCTGCATGGAAAACCGTCCGACCAACTTCAACGTCACAGCCGAAATTCCCTGCCACGTAGGCAAAGAGATCCCCATCATCCCCTACTTCCGTCCGGGCTCGAAAGAACTCGCCGAAGCTGTGGTGAGAGAGATGAAAGAGCACAACTCGGTGATGCTGCTCAAACACGGACAGGTGGTGTGCGGAAAAGACTTCGATGAGACCTTCGAACGCGCCATGTTCTTCGAGATGGCCTGCCGCATCATCGTGCAGTCGGGCGGAGCCTACACCGTGCTCACCCCCGAAGAGATCGACGACCTCGAGGTATACGTATTGGGCAAAAAAACCAAATAAGCCCGAACCCCACAGATAAATAGAAGACCTGAAAGGAAGCCCTTTCTTTTCAGGCCTTTATCATGATTTCAAACACAACTCCTACAACATGAACAAACCAACCTATCTTGCTGCCGATTTTGGAGGAGGCAGCGGTAGAATCATAGCAGGAACACTCGATGGAGATGAGATCCGACTGGAAGAGATCTACCGGTTTCCCAACCGACAGATACAGTTGGGCAAACACCTCTATTGGGACTTCCTGGCTCTCTTCGAAGAGATGAAGAACGGCCTCAAGCTGGCCGCCCGCAAGGGGCTCTCCGTGAAAAGTATAGGTATCGACACCTGGGGAGTGGACTTCGGACTGATAGACCGCAACGGCAACCTCTTGGGCAATCCCGTGTGCTATCGCGACAGCCGCACACAAGGCCTCCCCGATGAAATCTTCCAAACCATCGACCTGAGCAAGCACTATTCCGAAGCCGGCATCCAGGTGATGGACATCAACACCCTGTTCCAACTCTACAGTGCATGCCGCGAAAATGCAGGGCTTATCGAGCAAGCCGACAAGTTGCTCTTTATGCCCGACCTTTTCAGCTACTACCTCACAGGCAACGCCAATAATGAGTATTGCATCGCATCCACTTCGGAACTCCTCGATGCCCGCACACGCCAATGGAACCGTCCGCTCATCCAGCAGTTGGGCCTTCCCGAAAAGCTGTTCGGCGAGATTGTGATGCCCGGAACCGTGCGCGGCACCCTTACGCCCCAGATAGCCGAAGAGACCGGTCTGCCGGCCGATGTGAAAGTGATAGCCGTAGGCTCCCACGACACCGCCAGTGCCGTACACGCTGTGCCCTACCGCAACCACACCAGCCGCGGCAAAGCCTATCTCAGTTCGGGCACCTGGTCGCTGCTCGGTGTAGAGCTCGATGAGCCCATCCTGAGCGAAGAGGCCCGACTGGCCGGATTCACCAACGAAGGCGGCGTGGGCGGCACAATCCGATTCCTGCAGAATATCACCGGACTCTGGATTTTGCAACGCCTCATGAAAGAGTGGGAAGCACAAGGCAACGGCACCGACTACCCCACACTGGTGCATGAAGCCGAACAAGCCGCTACCACCTGCATCATCGATGTCGACGACCCCCGATTCCAGAACCCCGATTCGATGGAAGAAGCCATCGCGCACTTCTGTGCGGCCCACCAGCTCACCGCCCCACACGGACGCGGCGAGACAGCCCGATGCGTCCTGGCATCGCTGGCCGAGCGATACCGTTGCGGCATCGAAGAGATGAACCGTCTGCTTCCCGAGCCCATCCGCGAACTCCACATCATCGGCGGAGGATCGCAGAACCAGCTGCTCAACCGCCTCACCGAAGAGGCCACCGGCATCCCCGTGATAGCCGGACCGGTAGAAGCCACTGCCGTGGGCAACATCAAGGTACAGATCGACGCCCTCAGTCTCTGAAAACTTATTTAACAACAAACATTCAAAAAAAAACAGACACACGTATGAAAAAGAAAACAAGCGCCCCCTTGCTGGGAGGCACCGGAATACGCTATATGCTACCCTTCATCCTGCTCACAAGCTGCTTCGCATTGTGGGGCTTCGCCAACGACATCACCAACCCCATGGTGAAAGCGTTCTCGAAGATCTTCAACATGAGCGTCACCGACGGAGCCCTAGTACAGGTGGCCTTCTACGGAGGCTATTTCGCCATGGCATTCCCTGCAGCCTGCTTCATCCGCAAGTACACCTATAAATCGGGCGTACTCCTCGGACTGGGCCTCTACGCCCTCGGAGCCCTGCTCTTCTTGCCCGCCAAAATGACTGGAGCCTACTACCCCTTCCTGTTGGCCTACTTCATTCTCACCTGCGGACTCTCATTCCTTGAGACCAGCTGCAACCCCTACATCCTTTCGATGGGTCCCGAGGAGACAGCCACCCGCCGACTGAACCTCGCACAGGCATTCAACCCCTTCGGTTCGCTGCTCGGCATGTTCGTGGCGATGAACTTCATCCAGAACAAGCTCAACCCCATGGACACCCAAGAGCGCATTCAGCTCAGTGCCGATGAATTTGCCGCCGTGCGCGATGCCGACCTCGAGGTGCTGATAGGCCCCTACCTCACCATCGGAATCGTCATTCTGCTGATGCTGCTGGTAATCCGTATGGTCAAGATGCCGTCGAACAAAGACAGCTCGCACGAAGTCAACTTCATGCCTACCATCCGTCGCATCTTCAAGATCAAGCACTACCGTGAAGGCGTACTCGCCCAGTTCTTCTACGTGGGCGTACAGATTATGTGTTGGACCTTCATCATCCAATACGGCACCCGTCTGTTCACCTCGCAAGGCATGGAAGAGCAAGCCGCCGAAATCCTCTCACAGAAATACAACATTGCCGCCATGGCCATCTTCTGTGTGAGCCGATTCATCTGCACTTTCATCTTGAAATACATCAACCCGGGCACTCTGCTCAAGATTCTGGCCATCTTGGGAGGCATACTCACCATCGGTGTCATCAGTTTCCAGAACATCTACGGCATGTATTGCCTGGTAGGCATTTCAGCCTGTATGTCGCTCATGTTCCCCACCATCTACGGCATTGCCTTGGGCGGTCTGGGCGAAGATGCCAAATTCGGTGCAGCCGGCCTCATCATGTCCATCCTGGGTGGTTCGGTGCTCCCGCCGCTTCAGGCCAGCATCATCGATATGGGCACCGTGCTGGGCATGCCGTCGGTCAACGCATCGTTCATCCTGCCGTTCATCTGCTTTGTAGTGATTGCGGTGTACGGAAAGCGCACCGCCAATCGCGAACGGTTGAGCGCTCAAGCAGCCTGATTCCGACTAGCGGACAGAAACATAGGTCACGCACCTGAACACCACAAAAAATGGCGTGTTGCTCACCAAAGCAACACGCCATTTTTTTTGATATCACATTTTCCGTCCGCACAATCCGCCTATTCAAAAAAGCCGGGCACCTTCTTCACAGCAACAAGAGCCTGTTCCGATTGTTCCGGCAGGGGGTGAAAATCAAGATATCGTCCGCTGACATACGCCTGCTGCTGTTTGTAGCGAATCCTCACCCAATCGTTCGAGAAAAAGGATTCCACATACACCTCCGTACGGGGAGCAAGCTGTCCTATCTTATTATACGACGGATCCGGTCCCGACCTCATATTGAGCGTGGTTGTGGTGACGCCCATACACGGTGTGTCTATTCGGGCTTCAGCCACCAGCGAAAACACAGAAAAAAACAGTATCAGTAAGCAGCGCATAGTATTTCTCAGATTATACCCATTCGCGCTACACTCAAAGATAGTGTTTTTCATCAGAAAATCCTTTTTTAGTACAAGATTGTAAATCAGAATGATAGCATTCTTGATTTTTATTACTTAGATTTGTACAAAACAATCGATACTATGAGAAAAATAAAACAAACCAACGGTTCACTCACCGGGCAGCGTCTCGAAGAAGAAGTGGACAAATATCGGAAAGTGATCGAAGAGACCCCCTTTTGCGAAGAGGAAGAGGTGCTGGCCCTCTATATGGACTACCTCCGAGGTCTGGCCCTGATAGCCGAAGACCACCTCTACAACCACGAAAAGGAGTGGCAGATCTCTTCGCTGGCCAAACGCTTCCTCCAATACGCCGTACTGCTCGAGCCCTACAACAGCTATCTCGACGACCTCTACCAGGCCACCAGCCGCATCACCGACGTGCTCTACAACCATCCGCGCATCAAGGTGCAGCTGCTGGAATTCTCCCTGCTCATCGTCCAGCGTCAGAATGCCATCAATGGGCAGAAAGAGATCGAATCGGCCCAACTCGCCGAAACCATCCAGCAGATGAAAGATAACATTCGCCATGCCGACCACAACGAACTCGACCAGATAGTGCAGTTGGGAGTGCTCAAAGCCGACCCTCTGGAATGGACCCAACAATGGGAAGATGTGATCGACGAAGTAGAGAAAGAGGCCTGTATGAAAACAGCCGATGAGCCCCGTGGCATGGGATTCTGCCACCACTATTGGAGCGTGAAGGAACACATCCTATGGGAAAAAGGCATCAACTGGCGCTCACCATCGGCCATGAACCCACGTGTCTTGTTCGACTGAACGTTCGTGCGAAGCGCACCATCTGAGATGCTCCAGACGCGCCAGATTCAGAATGATTTCATTCTCTTTCGCCGTCAGTTCCGATAAACAATGTGGTCGTAGTGCCCCCTGCATCGGGGCTTCCCATCCTCGGTGAAGTAGCGTTGCAGGAAGTCCTCCTTATTGAAATCATCCGGCAGCACACTGCAGAGCAGGAACATCTTCGTCTCCACATGGAAAGCATTGGCTTCGTCCTGCGACTCCTTTCGTCGGAGCGACCGCATATTGTCGATGGAAATCTTCCGTTCACCCACCGGCACCTTCACTATCCGCTTGTTTCCCTGCTCATCCTTCACCTTCTTGATCAGTCCCATCAGCAGTTCGCGGCGTTCCGCCCAGTCGCTGTTCTCACCCTTGAGTTGTGCATAGCGCACAAAGAAATTCCGGCCCTCCTGGATGAGTCGTTCTCCCACAATCATGCGGTAGCTGTAAATCTCCTCCATCTGTCCGAAAGGAATGATGATCTTCTCCGTCCGGTACTCCTCCTTGGCATCCAGATTGTAACCCTCGTTGTAGTGTTTCGCAATGCAATGCATCAGCATCTCCTTTTCACGATGATACACACGCACCAGGATGCGCAAGTTCTTCAGGTTCTCTCGATGCTTCCGCACATAGTTGAAAATTCGGATGGCACACGTCATGCCCACCTCCTCGTCGCTCATAGCCAGCACCACATAATTCAGTTCCTTCGCCTCCTTCTGCTGTTCGAGTTTGAGCAGGAGCGCAGTTTGGTAAGATTCATTTCGGTGAGGATATCCGATATGCCGTCGTCCTCCCGCTTCAGGTCGCAGAGTTGTGCTTCGGTAAAGGTCACCCTCGCATCGATCTCATCCACCCCCGAATACACCTGTTTTCGTTGTGCAAAGAATCCGATGATGGCATTCCATCCATCCTGGTTTTCCTCGTCCATCTGGTTGTACTCCACAAAGATAATCTGCACCCTTTCTCCCTCCTTCTCACGGATGCTCCTAGCCAGCACCTCTGCCGGTTCGTTCATTCCGAAGAACAGATACATGTGGTTGTGGTGAGCATCCACCTTTGTCTGTTGGTGCAGTTTCATATAAGCCCTGAGGCGCACATACACCAGATTGCCCAGCAAAGCCAGCGTACACGAGAACGAGAGCACCGCCTGGATGGCAATCACACCTCGCAGCATCTCGTGCACAGAAATAGCGTTGAGAATATCCACCTCCACATCGAGCATAAAGAGGTCGATGCAGCAGATGGCCGCATGCAGCAGATAGTCGGCATTCACCCAATACGGGTAGCCGTTCATATCGATATTGATGAGATAGAACGTGTGCAGGAAAATGGCCGTTCCGGTGGCCATGAAAAAGCCCATCAAGCTGAGCAGAAACTTCAAAAACCGTTCCTGCTTGGCCACACGGCTCATGCGGTTCTTCCACCAATTTCGGCCGTACACCACCAGATAGCAAGAGCTCACCAGCAGCGCACCCGCCACAAACACCCACGACACCCGTACATCCTTCGTTGTCTCGAGGAAATAGAAAAAAAGCACCAGCATCAGGATCAAGCCGATCACTTTGCTCGTTCTGAGCACATTCGAATATTTACTTTTCATAAGAGCCGTTGTTTAGGAAAGCATCCACATCGCTGTAGAGTCGGCAGATACGCTCCGCTTTCTCCACATCAAATTCCCTCGTTCGGATTTCGTACGATTTCTTTTCGTCCTTTTCATCCTTACGCATCTCCGTTCTCTGCACTTCGCAATAACTGCAGATCTCTCTCAGAGTCGCGATAGTGCGATTGTGCATCTCCTTTTGCTTATCCCAATCGGAGAATTCCTTCTGCTCGGGACTTTTGTGTTCCGACGCGTCGAGCTGTTTCTGCAGTTCTTCATTTTTGCGGAGCATTTCCCAATTCAAGCGGTTCGTTTTCTTAATAGCAAAACAAGCGAAAGTGGCCAATAAAGCCAACAGGAAAATAGTGCCGCAGATAATCGACACAACTATGACTGCAGTAGTGGAATAAGTGGCCGACGCCTGTTCTGCCATTTTCTGTCCGCCACCATCAAGAATCGAATTCAATAAAAAAAGGTATTCATCTCGTTTAGATTAAAATGTTTAACAAATTTAAAAAACGCCAAATAATTCGATAAATACACCTCAAACGGAGCCTTATGGAAGCTATTTGTCTGTTTCAAGGGCTAAGGTTAACATTATTTTCATAAAACGATCAGACCTACCTACACAAAAATCAAGACTATGGATAATAAGACTATAGATAATTTGAACCTGACGAAGAATTTCATCAAATAAAAAGTTAACTAGCAAGTCTCTCCAGAAAAGCGAAAACCTGTACTTTATCGAATGCTTACAAAAAAAATCTAGCCCTAAATAACCAGAACGATTATTTAGGGCTAGTTGGCAGATTCATAGCTATCGCAGCCTGATCTGCATGCTACTCAATGATAACCTTTTTAACCTTTCCATTTTTTGTCTTGATGATATTGACACCCTTGACCGGTTCTTGGATGCGCATACCGTCTATAGTATAGTATTCTGCATCTTCGAAATCTTCTACAATATTGTCGATACTTGCGGCTGTACCATTTTCATCAACGATATTGCGGAAATTCTTCCATCCTTCAGCAGCAGCGTATGTATCAGCCATTCCAACTGGAACTACCAGCTGTGCATTCTGATAAACGTTTCCGTCGAAGTTAGGAACCATTTGTACTGGATCGGCCATCTTGGCAATGACCTTAGTAGCAGTGGTGCCGCAATAATCATCGTACCATACCGACATGCCAGGACCGAATGTGAGTTCTTCTACGTAATTCTTGTTCCAACGGACGAAGTTCTGTACTTCTCTGCCGATATAGATATTCTTGAGTTTGATATCTTCGAAAGCACTTATTTCACCATAATTGCTCATCATTTCGCTCTCGAGTACGCATGGGGTTGTTCCATCTTCGAAGCGCAGTGTTTCGATCGGACACAATTCGAAAGCGTTGACACCGATATACTGGACGTTCGAACCGATTGTAACATTTGTTGCAGCTTTACAGTTGCTGAATGCATACATTTCAATTCTTTCTACCGTTTCTGGAATGACGATATTCTTGACTGACTTGCAATACAAGAATGCAGAACTAGGAATGACCTTGATCTTTGATGGCAATACGATTTCCTGCAGGTTCCAGCATGATTCAAAGGAACCTTCACCAAGTGACTCTACACTTTCGGGAAGTACGATGCTCTCAATCTTGCTACATTCGCTGAATGCATAGCCGCCTATAGAGGTGAGGCCATCGTGGAATGTTATGGCTTTAAGACCTTCGCAACCTTTGAATACGTCGGCATCGAGTGTGGTTGTCTTTTCAGGGAATGTAATGGACTCAATGGCTGAGCAATAAGCAAATGCTCCTTCTTCGATGGTGCTTACTTCGTTAGGTATGTTGAATTCTTTCAGTTGATAGCAACTGAAGAATGCATGACGTCCGATCTTCTGCAAATTGGCAGGAAGTGTCACTTTTGTCAGACCGTAGCAAAGTTTGAATGCACTTTCACCGATGCTGTCGATTGTTGCAGGGAGTGTGATTTCGGTAAGGATCTTGTCATATCTGAAAGCGTCCTTGTCGATGCCTTTGACGGTATATTGCTCGTTTTCGAATGTGATAGCCGAAGGTATGTTGATGATTGCTTTTTCATATTCAGGAGTGCATTTGCATTCTTCATCGTTCTTGTTGCCGTAAGTAACTACAGCAGTCTTGTTTTCCGGATAGAGTTTGTAGTAAATACCATCTACAAATACGGGCTTGTTCAGATCTGTCGGATCTTCACCTTGTTCTTCCTGTTCTTCTTCAATGTTCCAGAATGCACCCCAACCGTTACCTTCATTGTCGATTGAATTCTTGTAAACTTCTATGCAGCCTTTCGGAACATAGAGGTGGGCGCTTTCGTAAATATAGGCAAACGGTTTCTTATTCCATGATGGAGGTGTAGTGGCCTTAACGTGGATCTCTTCGATTGCATAACATAATGAGAATGATTTACTGCCTGTATCGTTGAAGGTAGAAGGTAAGAATACCTCCTTCAGAGCTTCGCAGCCGTAGAATGCGCCTGTTCCAAGTGTTGTCATACCTTCTGGAATTTTGATCTCCTGCAGTGATTTACAGTTCATGAAAGCCATTGATTCAATGATTTTCAAGGTAGATGGCAAAGTTACAGAGGCAAGTTTCGTACAAGAACTGAATGTACTCATGGCAATCATTTCTACTCCTTCAGGGATGTTGATTCTGCTGATGCTTGTTTCGTAGAATGCAACACCGCCAATTTCACGCACTTTATTGTATAAAGTGACTTCTGTCAAACTTTCTACACCGTTGAATGCTCCATCACCGATCACTTCAAGTGACTTCGGAAGGATGATCTCTTGCAGACCGTTACAATAATTGAAAGTATAGCCTGTAAGGGTGTTGTCTGAAGCGGCGCAAACCTGGCCGTCAACGAGATTGTTTTCACCACCTGCAACGATGTCTACATCTTGCATGTCGATGAACGAAAGATTGTATTCTCTCTCACCGGTGATATAGTCGGCTCCTCTTGTCATGGTTGTAAGGACCTTGAGGTCGTCGTTGTTGATCTTACCCTTGATGGTGAGTCTTTCGATTGTCTTGAGTGCTCCTTCGCCTAAGAGGGTCTTGAGTGTTCCAGGTTCGGTAACGGTAACGGTTACATCGCGCTTGCTGGTGTTGAATTCTTGGATGTTGACAAAATCAACGAAAGCTGGACATTCTGAATAGTCGTTGGCCATTCCTGTGGGAACGTACACGATACAGGTATTCTTGTCTACGCCATTGAATACATTTGCTCCGAATGTCGGGATATTGATTGCATATTCATAGATTTCTGCCAGACTTTCACAATTGGAGAATGCCTTTGCTTCAATGTTTGAAAGGGATGCGGGGAGCACTGCTTTCTTCACTCCTTTGGCATTGAAAAATGCTGCCATTCCAAGGGAGATCATTCCCTCGGGAAGTATCACTTCTTGCAACATCTCGCACGACATGAAGCTCATTGTTCCTATACTCTTGAGATTAAGAGGGAAATGAATGTTGCTGATGTTTTTGCAATTGGCGAACGAGTTGTTTCCTATTTCTTCGATGTAATCAGAAAAATTCACTTCTGTAAGTTGCTCGCAATAATAGAAAGCATACGGCTCGATTGTTTTGAGCTTGGAACCGAATGTTACGTTTGCAAGCAGCGGGCAGCTGTTGAATGCATATTCGCCAACCACTGTTGCTGATTCAGGAAGTGCAATGCTCTTCAGGTTGCATTGGTCGAATATATGTGCTGGTATCTTGTTGTCTTCTGTGTACCAAGGTGTTCCGTCTGAACTCACATCGTTTGAACCACCGCCTGCTACGATGTTGGCATCTTTCAGGTCGAGGTCTCTGAGGGCTGCATACGTTAGGGTACGGAGAACCGCTATGTCATCACCATTTATCTTACCTGTAACGGTAAGCTTCGTAATCTCTGTTTTCTTGTCACCGAGCAAAGAACCTAATGTTCCAGCATCGACAACATTTACATTTACCTCACTTTGGGCACTACAAATAAGTACTGCCAATAAGGACATAAAGGTTAAGACTAACTTTTTCATATTAGAAGTTTAATGGTTAATAAATACGTGTTATTTCATGATTTTTCTTACTTCTTCTCTGCCGTCCGAATAAACGGTGCGTTCTATGTATAGTCCGCTTGTAAGCACTTCGGTCTTTGTGCCTACAATCGTGTAGTATTCAGTCGTTACAATGTTATTGTCGGCCGACTTCCCTTCGATACCGGTAGATGTACTGAACTGGATATCACGGGCATTCTCTACAGCGCATTCGGCGGGGTTCTCCGGGTTGTAACTGCTTACGAAGGCGGTGATATGGAGGTTCTTCTTTATCCAGTAAGGATCTAATGCCAGCTGGCACTCATATTCGAAACTGTTTTCGTTCCATTCGATCACATCTCCCCATACACTGTTCCAGGCACGAAGTACATAATTGTGGATGTAATTGTCGCCGCCACCGTTCTGGCGTTTTGCTTTGATGTTGTCTTCAAGCAAATAAACGGTGATTCGTTCGTCGGTCTTGCTGAAACGCTTGTCGCGTTCGCCGGTAATCTTTATGGTTACGGTTACTTTGTTGTCGTATTCGGCAACCATGTCGAAAGATACATGGCTGAAAGTTTCAAGGCGCTCGTCAACGTATTTCTGAATGTGTTCTTTATCGGGAACACCGCCAACCGGGGTAGGATTGCCCTTGTCGCCATCCGAGAGGAAGAATGCATGGCGGTCGTACATCATAGCGGGGGCAAATGTTCCGTTGCTGTTGTAGAACCAGGTGTATTCTACGTCGGCCGCACTGGTGAGCCAGTCTTCATAATAGCCTGAATGGTGGACCACGGGGATAATCTTATCTGCATAGTTCTCGTCGGCAATGAGCTCTTCTAAAGCCTTGGAAGCTGCCGGGCAGTTGCCGCATCGCTCGCTGCTGAACTCTTCAATCAAGACGCATTTCTTGTAGGAATATCTTACGTAGGTCCCATTGTTGTCGGGATTCTCGTCTTTCCCGTTGTCAACAGACGATATGGTTGCAACAATCTTATTGCTTGTTCCGGCTTCGTATGCTTCGGGAATCAGTTCGTTGTATTTGATCTCTACCGATTGACTGCTGGGCACTGCAACGTCAAAATGGCGTACAAAGGTGTCCTGATAACCTTCGACAGTTGTTGTAATGTCAAAACCACTTATGTCGGAAGTACCTTTGTTCTCAATTACAGCTATGAAATTAATGCCTCCCTTATTGGTTCTCATGCCGTAAATATCGTTTAGAGCCAGGTCGATATTGGCAAAATCACCTCCTGTAACGACCGCTTCGATACTCAAAGCTCCGAAGGAACTCATGTCTTCCCAACCTTCTCCGCGATTGAGATAGAACGAGTTTTCTACCGGTGAACCTACTGCAGAGATTACATCGGCGTCTTTCTTATGATGGAAAGAATATCCGAGACAAATGTCGCAATCGGGTTCTATCTTTATTGGCTTGTCTAAAGCAATTTCATTCCATCCTCTTACGATACTTTGGCCTTCACCAAAGACAATCGTACCGGTAGCAAGATCGGTGCTGTCGAATGAATATCTGACCCATACCTTAAGAGTATCCATATTAAGGCGGGATGCCAGGCCTACTCTTATATGGGTAATTTCACTTCCGAAATAACTGGTAAGTAAATCGGGGGTAAGTACTGCTGAGGCGTGTTTCCATCCTTCTCCTTTAACAGGTACACATCCGTTCTTCGACACTGCTCCTCCGCAATATCCTAAGTTTATTCCAGCTGAGACATTTACTACTCCGATAAACAGAGAAATCAATAATAATAGAATGTTTCTTTTCATACGTTACAATTAGATTTTACGTAAATATACATGTAACGTTTTAAAAAAGAAAAAATGAGCGGCGAAGAGTGTATCAAATCATAACAAGGACCAAAATACACCCTTTTTCTGTATCAGAATCTGTCTAAACACCAGAATTTCTTTCAATTGCTATCTTCCTATACTCTGAAGGAGATATCCCGACGATCCTCTTGAAGTTGGATGCAAAACGTGTCCTCGACTTAAATCCGACACTTTCTGAGATGGCTTCAATGGTATACATGCCATATTCTTCCATATCTGAAAGGCGGCGACAGGCCTCTTTTATTCGATATCTGTTGAGAAACACATTGAAATTGCATTCGAATTTCTCGTTGATCACTTGCGAGACATTCTTGTAGCTGGTGGAAGTAAGCCCGGCAAGACGTTCGGCTGAGAATTCGTTCGAACAGATTTCGTTGACATCTTCCATCACTTGAAGAATCCGGGCTAATATCTTGTCTTTCTCGTCCGACTTCAGGCTGCTGTCCTTGTATTTCGTCGTGGTCTCATCTTCCGGTTCTGATTCTGTCTTCAGTCCTTTTTCTTTCTTGTTGGTTTCGGATAGGATGTGCTCGATCTCTTTATCCTTGGTCTTGATCAGCTCGTTGTAGTTGTCGTAGAGGATCCTGTTTGCTTCTGAAAGATGCTTGTTCTTCTTATATAGAATAAATGCCGAGCTGAGCACAATGAGAACGATCAATACCATGAGAATGAAGAACATGCTCTGTGTATGTGCTCTGGCCCGCATCATAGCAAGGTCTTCGTCCATCTTTGTAATCTCGTTCAAGAAGGATATTTCATTCATACGAGTAATCTGCTTCATGTTCAGCAGCGTGTCTTTCAGCAGAAGATATCTGTTGAGATTATCCTTGTAGGCTTCGGTATCTCCTAATTTCTGATTGCAGAAGTACATATCCTTGTACATCTCGAGGGTACTGCGCTTGTTGATGTTGGGATTGCGCAACAAGATCTCATGTACTACATTCATACACTCGAGTGCTTTCGAGTAATCTCCTTTTTTCTTGTAGATGTCGAATTTTACACATTGGGCTATATAAAGGAACTGATCAGGGTATTCCCCGGATATGATGTACTCCTTTATTTTATCTGCCAGTTGTAAGGCTTCGGCGTATCTGTCGTTGAGTATGTGGTCGTACAGCCCATAAAGAGCGACATTGAACTTCTTGAAAAAGGATTGTGACTCTACCTCGTGATTTTTATAGTCTGTAAATATTTGCTTCGATTCGTCGCTGAATTCACCGTATTTATAGGCTGATGTGATATAATTGACGAAGGCACGGTCTAAAATCCCAGTGTGGTTGTTTTCGAGTGATGAATAGAAGGCCTTACTGCAATGCTGCATGTTTTTAATCCGGTTGGTGTTGTCCTGTATGTTGTCCTCAAGAGTTTCGTAGAAATAAGCAAAACCCATTTCTATCTCGGGATCTGTCTCGCCTATGTTTTTAGATATCTCCTCGGCTTTCGTCAGATTTTCATATGCTTTGGAAAAGTCGTACATCTTATTGAAATAGATGAGCCATCGGTTAAAATAGGCATCTCGGCATAATTTCTGTTCGCTGAGAGATAGGTCCTTGTTGTATCTTCCGGCTACAATACTGTAACATACAAGTGCGCTGTCCGTATTGTTCTGTTTCATATACCGGCGGCCCATCTTCGTAAGATTTTCCAAAGAATAGTCAATCCATATCTTGAAGTTTCCTGTCTGCTGCAATGAACTTATCGGTATCATAACCAATGTAAGGAATAATAAAGTAGCCGATATTTTAAAAGAACGTCTGTTCTTTAATAAATCTTTATTTGGAGTTGAGTTCTTCACGTATTTTAGGTTTTATAGAATACCCTTATTAAGGGTTATCATTCAATAGCATATTGCAAACTTAATAAAATTTGCCTTAATAACGGTTGGATTTATTAACCTAATTACTTGGAATAACCCACAAGCAACACATCACCCCAAAACAATACTGCGTCCGCAAAGCACTACACAGCTCTGCGGACGCAGTATTATTATTGATAATCTCGATTATTTCTTTTCACACACCTGCTTCAGCACAGTGGCATCCTCGGCAATCATCTCGCCTAAATCGATGTGCAGGCACGTCTCTTCTGTGAGGAAATGCGACGTAGACGATTGCTTACCCAGATTCCAGGTGAGCAGCACCACCCTCGTCTTGATGGCTTTCAGCTTTCGGATCAGCATTTCATGGTCGGCATCTCCTGTCATCAGGATCACGAAGTCGAACTTACGCATCAGGGCACGTTCGTAGGCCTCGAGGGCAAACCACACGTCCACCCCTTTTTCAATAATTACCTGTCGCCCGTTGTTCTCCACCTGACGCAGATGCTTATAATGGAATATCACATCGTTCTCAATCAGCGAATCTTCAAATTTCCGTTCATTGAACAGGATGTTCATGCGACTCTCGGCACCGGCACGGAAACGACCTCTGAAGTAATGGTTCTCCACTATCTGGCAGTCGTCTTCATCGACATTATAGACCGATGCAATCTTCTTCTTCAGATAACTGAACAGAGCAGCGATGTCCAATTGGAGTCCCATCTGCTCTGCCAGAGCCTCGTTTACTTTGGCCAGGTATCCACCATCGATGAATACTCCCATCGAAATATATGGGTTGATCATATCATTTAGGTTTTTAAAAGGTTGTTTTTAAATTATTTCCGTCTAAAAATACAGATAATCTTATGATTGACAAAAAATTGCAGGAAAGTTTACATCTGACAGAATAGAATCACCTATCCAGGCATCTGAGACGGGCGTAACGCAAAGGCTCCGACTTTTTCAACAAGGGGGTAAAGAGCCGGTATTTTTCATCAATTCGAGCACCACCGGCTCACAGTTCGCGGGCGACAACATCATTTCAAAATCTGGATACTGGAAGTCACGAAACAGGCTGCCCAACAAATCGTCCACCCGATCGTAGACATCCGCCCCTCGTCACCCACCAAATCCTTCGGTTTCACGCCAACCTCTCGTGCTTGGTTCCTCCCTTTTTCGGTCAGTCCTATTCTGTAATCGGGTATTTTCGAGAACTTATATACATCGATATTCGCTTCCGACTCTCCATGTCGGATCAATACAATTCTTTTAGGTTTCATATCATCACAATCTAAATGTGAAACAATCCGACCGCCGGTGCAATGATGAAGCACAGACGGCCGTCCTTTTTCACCTCCTAAATTATAAATATTCAAGCATCGCAACCAAAAAACGGAGGGAAGTAAGCATTTTAGTTTAAAAAGGTTAATCGCTTGATAGTTAAATTTCTATATTTGTAAGGTTAACCAGCAGCCTGTAATCAAACGATACTAAAAAAAAGAAAACACGACATGAACACATACAGTTACCATATTTTTTACTTCCCCTTCAAATGGGATTTGAAAAATTTCAAGGACACTACCCTGTCCGAACAGATAGATATGGGGAAAATCAACATCAACCCATCATCAGCTTGGCAAAGAATCGACTACATCAACGACGACGAAGCGCAATCGATCTACAACGAAAAGAACTACTACTACCAGTTTGTACACAAAGCGCTTTACGATGAAAAAAACCGTCCGGACAACATCATCACGCACTATGAGCGAATGGAGTGCAGAACGCCCGGTGCCGTGACCTACAACATCAAGATAAAGAATAGAGATCTCCCCCTTACGCTCAATGTGGAAGCTATCAATATAAACATCTATTCCACGGGCGTGGGCCTACTGTCGTTCTACCTTGCCAACCAGCAGGAAGACCAATCCGACCCTCAATCCATCCTTGCCATCAACCAATATGGCCGACGCATCATGCCGCCCTTCTTCAACGACATTGCATTTAGAAGAGAGACATCGGAATACATACGCATCGATGGCCTGAAAGACGTGGGCCGTTATTATGAGGACTTCAAAAAATATACCACCAACGACACATGGCAACAGGCTTCCTTCATCACCAACCTAGTAATGGATCTTTCACCGAACATCGACGTAACACCGATTGTGGACGACCGCATGTTTGTGTCATGTTGGTATAAGAACGACCAGTTGGCCAAAGCGTTCACTTCGAAAGAAGATGCTTATTATTACCAAGGAGAGCCGACGATAACAAGCGAAGAGGAAGAAAAATTATTTTCTAATTTCTGGCATAAATTTCTCTACATCGACTATGGAAGTGTGACCTGTCAAAACAAGGAGATGCGCGAGAAACTGCTGAAAGAACACACCTATCCCCGATGGCAGAATTGGTCGTCGCTCTATGGATGTACCCGTTATTCGATGGTGTACCTCACCGACAGCAACTGTCCGGAGCATCTCACCACGACCTTTCAAACAATCTATTCCCGAATGATCGAGTTGGTATTGGTGCAACGCATTTCCACGCTACGCTTTTCGGAAGAGGTAACCAAAGTGAGCAATCTTTCCAACCAGGAGGTGACCAACATCTCCATTCGAGTGAGTTCGCTATACAAGGAATACATACGATTTGTCAATCAGATCTATTTCCGGAGTGTAACTGCCCAAGAGCAAGGCATCGAGATATACACCATGATGCAAAACAACCTGCATCTGCGAGAATACATCAGCGATCTCGACGAAGAGATCGGCGAACTCTTCAATTACGTATTCCTAAAAGAAGAGCGTACACGAAACGATAAAGCCACTTTTCTAAACGACATTGCCGTATTGCTGCTTCCCGTTTCCATCATCACGGGATTTTTCGGTATGAATGCATGGAACGCAGTCTTCAATCAGGAATCGGGTATCGACAAACAATTTATACTCTTGACCCTAGGAGTAATTTTTGCAATCTTTACAATCATTAAACGAAAGAAGAGACTATGAATTGGAAATCAGTGGAGTGCGTTATAGCACTAGTTTTAGCAATAGTTGTGATGACATTATTCAGAGATGCCAACCTTACCAACATCGTGATGCATAAAAGAGAGACTGATATAGCTGTCAGCACTTTTCAAGAGAATTCCCTTACCGGCACATTCACATCATGGCTCGTTGGGCTATTGATTGCTCTCTTTGTGTTCTTTATCGCCAGATATTTTTGTGAACTTTATACATCCTACAAGCTAAAAAAAGGAGAAGAAATAAACAGAAAAAACGAAGAAATCACAAGATTAAAACAGAACATCGAGAGTCTGTTACAGGAGAAGAGCACTCTGAACAACCAGTTGGAAGAAGAAAAGGCAAACAAGATGAGGTCTCCTCGTACTTTCTACATGTTCCTGCAGATGAAGTATACACAAGACGACAGTATCCTGAAAAAGCCCTTTAAGGATTTGGAAAAAGAATACAATGATTTTACCCAACAGCTGAAATAACGCTCCCTTTAAGAAAAGAAATGCGTGTCGGTCACCCATAAGAGAGTGAACGGCACGCATTTTTATGACAGGTTCTTTTTATTGCACATTTATAAAGTGCCCGTATCCAACATTCGTTTTTGCGCCGATACCCACATCCAACAATATGTCCTTGAACAGTCTCAACTTGTCCACCTCTTTGCCTTGGATAAAGCTGCGAGTTACCCGGAAGAAGAATGTAAATTCCACACCAGGAAGAACTTTCAGGAATTCAATTGGGTTCGGATCTTTAAAGGCTTCTTTATGCGGAGTAATGAAATCATTCTTCAAGAACTTCCCGTTGTTACGATTCCCTGTAATTACAGCATCCATAAACACATCGAAATGGCGTTGGTTCTCTTGATTGTGTGTAAAGATTTCGTTAGTCAGCCTTATTACATCTTCATCCCCACTATTTTGAATGCCCTGGCTGCGTAATTTGTTTTTTATATAATTCAATCGCAATTTCGACTGCAGTTCCATCTCATTTTTCTGCTTCTCATCTTTTATAAAAGAGAGATCGTCTATACAAGGGAACATACCACGTATCGCTCCTTTTACTGACGATCCAGGTATATACGGAAGTCCTGTAGAGTGATCGAACTGCATGCCACATTTGATATCGTTATCTATAGGTGTACCATGATTCAAGCCCATACCTACCAATAGGCCTGGATGCGAAGTTCTCAACGTGAACGATTTGAATGAGGGGCTCAATGTCTCTCGAATCTTATCGTTTCCCATCATCATAGTTTCGCTCAACTCCGATCCCTCAATATATGGATTTTTTTTACGATTGAATATAAGTTCCATCACCCTACCTCTTTTTACTTTTCCAGACGAACTATAAACGTATCTGTCTTTCGTATATCCTTGATAGTAATCACGATAGTACAACCAACCAACATTCGATTTTCTGTTGGGCTGTGCAGGAAGGGCAAATTCCGGATCGGACAACCGAACAGGACGTTCTGCACCATCATCCGGCATTTTGGGTGCTTCCATTTTCTTATAACACTCCTCATCCACCCTCTCGTACATTCGTAGTGCCATTTTCAATGCCACTAAAGCCTCCTCAACCTGGTTCTCGAAGTTTTTCCGTTCCCTCGAGTTATTCCCAAAACCATCGTAAATATCCGACAAGACCTTCTTTTCGTCCGTAGAATTCAACATCCTTTTAATGGCTTCTGGCACTAAAAACCTTTTGCTTTCTGCACCCGAACTTTTGTATTCATAGATCATCATGGCTGGATAAAGCCCCATTTGAACAATCGAAGCAGCAAAAGTAGAGATATACCCTTTGAAAGCCTTGGGGCATACCCACTTTCCCTCCTTCTTATAGACTATACCTAATTGTCGAAGAGCGTTATCGGCCGATTGTATTTGTTCTCGATTAATTCTATACATAGCCTCACTTGTTTGATGATGAAATATTCGCTACCTTACAATATCCATATCCCACTGTGGCGTTAGCTCCCACTTGAACGAGACCGGAGGTAAGCATACTATCGAATTTATTGAAATACTGATCGTTCTCATTCGGAACCATTACTGAAAAATACATCCGTGTAAATCTAGGCAACACCTGTTCGTACCATAGATTCTGACTCTTGCCGAAGAGCAATTGATTACGTGCCAATATCGGCAGGTGTCTGTCATCGCATAGCAACTTAAAGTTGCAATCGGATACCATCGCCCAATTTTCGCCCAGCAACCGGGTAATAAAATCGCCTCCATTTAGACCTGATTTTGCTTTCAGCCTGAGTTCTTCCATTGTCAACCCCTGTAAATTCTGGTTAGAAACAAAAGCTGAACTATCATCCAACTCCCAGTTAGGTATCTCCATTTTCCGATTAGAATCCAACAGATTCAACGTATTGTTGAAGTCATGGATTATGCTGGGGCATGTCACCATTACATAAGGCAGTTTATCACATCTCACCGGCAATCCTAATATCCGAGCCTCAAAGAAACGATACTTGCCAGCATTGTGTTCTCTCTTGTTTCGAGCACCAGGAACCTCATTGATGGCATTTCCAAATATATGGCACAATTCTTCAGCCGGACATTGTTCCGAAAAGAATTCCCTAAACGCCCCTTTAAGACTTGAAGAATTCACAACCGGCAAACCTGTTACCGAGTCTCTTTGAATGAGAAGATCCACTACACCCTCGTTTGCTTCTCCGCTCCCTACATGCAAATTGCTGATAGCTTCGAGTTGATAAAAATATGCTTTCATAAAATGTAATCTAAATAAAAATAATCAAATAAAAATGTTCAGCCCCACATTGGTCAGATACTCTTTTGCCGGAATCTCATCTTCGCAATCGGCCAGGACCACACCACCACGCTTAAGAAGTTTGAACAACTTCTCTGTCTTAACAGGCTTATCCCATTTCTTTGATGTGGAATAGTTCGTGATTATATATCTGTTTGCAACAGCACAACCCCAGCAGAAAGGCATAGACTCTCTCTCTTTATCCGTGAAGAATGCGTCACCCAGCAATAACTTGCGTCCATCTTTTTTCAAAGCTGAGAACGTAGTCTTAAAATCGTAATTTTTCTTTTCGATCTGCATCCTAAACATTGAGCGATTGCCACCCATAAAGACAAACGAATCGGAAACATCCAAATCATAGTCTAAACTTACAGATAATGTAAAACAAAAGCCGTAAGCCATCCGATAGGACTTCTGCTTGAGAAATGCATCATTTTCATCATCTCTACGATTGTTCTTCGTGATGCCTACTTGAGTCACCTCTTTAAAGATAGCACTCTCCTTAAGTTTTTCCTTACCAGAATTGTCAATCCAATACTGGTAGTTATCGTAATTTTTACAATCGAACTTTTCTATTTCGATACCTTTTTTCTTGTAGGCAAAAGCCTCTGTAAGGAATTCAAAATCCTCATCACTTCGAACATCATAACCGAAATCCAACGGCATAGGCATGTAGTATTTATGGTCGGCATAATTTTCTACAAATACTGGAGAAATCTGCTTTATTACACCATAATTTGTGACTTTAGGATCCATGCAAAAACCTTTTTCGCCGATTAAAGACTTCACTCTTTCAAAATCATCTTGACTTTTAGCGGCCAAAAGATTCTCTTGCCGCAAGATTACATAGCGCATCACTCCCAAAACGGTGGATACTTGTGGCAACAGATTCGATTCGACCAGATAATTTTGGTTAGTTCCCTCACCAAAAGTCACTTCACCACCAAAAAAGTAGCTATCAATCGGTGTAAGTCGGACAATATAGTTATTCATAATCGTTCTTTTTTATTAATAACGTGATATACCTCAACAACACATGCAATCTCCTCAAGCCACTACCTTTCTCAAAGTGCAACAAATACTCTTGCGCCCTTAGTAAGAACGATTCATAATTTCCATGTATACCTTCATTGAAATTATTGTTCATGAAATTTTGCAATGCCTGCTGTCTGAAATCAGCATCTTCATTCTCTAAAATATACGAGAGCATCTCGAGTTGGCTATCAAGCCAATAAGTAACCGAGTGCAAGAACAGACTATCACGGCCGAGACTGGCATTTATCAAATCTACAGACTTGTTCAATTCTTCAGGATCGTTCTTGTCGATCATTGCTCCGAAGGTCTGTCCGCTATGTTTCCGTACCTTCCAATTAATTTTATTTTTATTTCCCGTTTTCTTTGCTTCTTCCAACAGATTTTCCGACATGAATTTAGTTTCAAACATCGGATATTTATAATATGATACAGACACTCCAAACGAAAGAGACGGGCGCAAAGACGACGGTTCTATACTCTCGAACCTTGGCCATTCTTTAATCATTTCATCAAAGCAGGATCCCATTCGGCTAAGCAACCCAAACAAATCCCCTTTTTGGTTTCCTTCCGGACAATAGAGAGGAGCGAAGAAGAACATATCATCTCCACCTTGATAAATCATTTTTCCTCCAAACTCTTCTACCATTTGAGGAAGATTTCTACTGAATGCATCAAAAATATCGCCTACTTCTTCACCATATTGTGCAAGTGTACTGCCGAAATTATCTCCATCTGCCGAAACCAGGGCGATGTATTTCTGCCTTGTTCTCAGTTCAGCTATAACATTGTCACTCTCTTTCAAGAGAAGTTTCTTATCCCCTTTATACTCAAAGCCAACAGAATATTCTAAAATGGTGTTGAACGGTCTACGACAGTGTTCGTTTCTATCTCTCATCAGTAAAGTGTCGGTTGACGTGCTTTCAAAATACAATGCCAGATAATTACACTCTTCCTCGGCGCAATATTCATCCTGACATTCAAGCATAGACATCATTTGCTGCATATTGTATACTATCTGACCATCCGTCAAATCACTCATTTCTTTCTCAATCAGCACAAGCCGTAAAGCGTGTTTCAAATACGCCCCTATTCTTACAAGCTCGTCGTCACTCTTGCCAACTGCTTTACAAATATCTTGTGCCAATAAGATAAGTATCTCTTCCCATTCAGTACGCAAGCCTTCCAATGAAACCTCATTTTGGGCATCATCCGATAACTCAACGATATATTGGTCGGGGAATCGTCCCACACCATCACGTGTTTCAAACATCTGACTTTGCATTCTGGGCTTTAGGAACCGTACTTTATTCTCCTTGGATAGTGCATAGAGGGAAGTTACAATCTGCTTCGCTAAATACGAGAACAAATAGCTTGAGGCCCAAATTGCCCGAGTTGTCTTTGCGTACGAAAGTACGTTGTGTATCGGGCCTAATGTAATTCCTATATATTTTGCCATTTCTTATATATTAAAAACTATTAGGTTGCTCAATTCTTGTGAATCTTAAGCGAGATATAAATCTATCTGGACGTCCTTCAATTTCATCTCTTATATCTTCATAATTATCAGCAATAAAGTCAAAATAATCAAAGAGATCAAAATCTTCTGCAATATGCGCTGACAATTGCCTATGGCTCTCGCTATTGGTTATCAGCAAATCTTCATTTTTCAACCGTTCCAAATCAGAATCATCTAAATGAATATACACATCGCAAAAAGTTCTGTTATTTCGAGCATATCTGTTAGGACGATATAAAATAGGTGATTTGAATCTTGTTTTATCTTTATCATCGGCGAAACCCACATGAATTGTATCATCATATTTTAGCCACATCTGATCGGAAGCAAGTCCCAAGGCATCCCGATACAACTCAACTTCTTGTATTGCATGCCTATCCCCTAACTCACATCTATTTTGTGTAAGGTGTCTACTACCATTCTTATAATTGGGATGGTCGAATTCAAAATAATGGCGGATGTATGGTTTGTCCCATTTTTTTTCTAGCACCTCATCCACATAAAAATACATCAGAGATTTATAGTAAGTAGTTCCAAAATTCAGGCCACTCCTTATCCATTTATGAAACGAATTGATATAATTGAAAATCTCTTGGAATTGATCATTATCATTCCGTCCTGTCAAAGAAAAAGACAATTTGAAATCTGCTCCGTATGGCTTAAAATATTTCCCATCTTTTGGGAAAAAGAATCCAAAGCCCTTATCTTGTCTTGTGCCGAAGCTATGCGTAGCAAAAAACTCACAACTACATTTCTGTATGATTTCCAGCATGTCGTCAAAAAGTGAAAACACCTTCATCCGGATGGGTTGTTTGAAAAAAACCAAATTCTTTTTTTTACTACGATCCTCCTCTCCCATATTAGCAAAAAATATAGGGTACAGATTTCTAGTTCTTGGCCTTCCTCTCCGGTCCATCTCTTCTCGCTCAAACTCTAAAGATAAGGATTGGTTACAAACCGGTTCGAATACAAGTTTATAATCTAAACTTGTAGGCGTATTGAAGTGAAGTCTTTGGTCATCGTTACCATATTTTCCGATTAAAAATCGGTCTAATTTAGGTTTCACTTCGGTTGCCCTCAAACATCCTCCACACACATCCGATTGGAAATGCCACATAGGCGTCTGCTGTATTAATTCAATAGTTAGCATACCATATGTATTAGATTGTTATTTAAAAATTCATATATTCATTCGGAACATACCCAAACCATAATTGATATCGTTTCCCACTCCAAAAGCAGTTCCGAACTCCAACAGCGACCGGTAAGATTTCAGCACCGAATCGAAAATCAAGTTCCCTACATACCCCTCCATCACATACACACGATTTTTCCCTTTCTTGGGTGTGCTGTAGCGATTGGCATAGAGGATATCTGCGTGTAGCAACACAGCCTCTTGTGCCGGTTCCAAAAAACGGTCGATGCACTGTTCCCAATCATCCTTACTGCTGAACGTGGCATCGTCGGCATAGAGCATACTGAGTGTGGTGAGGCGATAGATAAGCGAGCGCATCAACTGGTAGAAAGAGGGAAATCCGTTCATTTTATTCTGATAGCCGTTGGCCGATACGCTCTTGCTGTGCACAAGGCATACGGGTGTCACCAAATCAAGTTCTGCGCCCATCCTCTCCTCTTCGGCTTCGAGCTGTGGCATCGTGGCCTCCACATGGACATTCCAATCCAGCAGCTGCACACTCTGTATGGGATGTCCGAATCCCTTCTCGAACATGCGTTCCATCGCCTGGTGAAACTCCTCTTCGTAAGCGACACATTTTCCTATCAATGTTAAGTATCCGATATAGATCCGGTTCTCTTCTAAAATAAAACCCGGATGCTTATAGGGCAGATAACTGCAATCTATCAGAAAGCCTTTTGGGAACCCACCGCACAACTGCCGGTAAAGGAAATGATCCTGATTCAAAGGCAGGGTATCGAGAAGGGTTCGCAGACTCACGCCCTCTGGGGTAATGACCTGTTCCGCAGCCCATAAGAATCGGTTTCGCAGCACAGCACCCGAGAAATAGTTCATCTGCAAACGTTTCGGTACGGTAAAAGTGAATTCGATGCTTCTGTAGCCCAGCCCCTGCAAGCATCGGTTGAGTGTTTCTATAGTATCGTCTAGTTCCATAAAATCTTGGTTGTTAATCATTGGTGAAGCCGGATAATTCCGTCCACCAGTTCTTCGATCTGCTCCGGTGTATAGAAGCCCTGAGCAATGCCAAAGAAAGAATCCTTACCTCCATAATACATAGCATGACGTTTCACCTCCGCTTGGAATTTTTCTTTCAGCACCGGCACTTTTTCCCCGTAGTAGGTGGCACAACCCGAGGTGTATACCAAGAGATTGCCATACGGGAACAATCGGTCGTTGATGGTAGAGAAGAAGGGAGTCAGCGAGTAGACCACCGTCAGATTGCCGTAGCGCTTGCGATGCTTCGCCAACGACTCTTTGGCCAACTTTTCATCCTTTTCGGAGGCTCCTTGCGCCTGCCGGTCCATACGTCGGATTTCGTTCACCTCTTCGGGAGAAGCATCCATGGCCTGCATGCCTGGAATATAAGCCACATCGTTGGCTGCCACCAACCTTTCGTGTCGTGACAACGGATGGCCCAAAAGTTTGGCTACCTGTTCGAGCGACGCCTCTCTCCCGGTATAATCGTTGTGATGGTCTATCCGCACATAATTATCGGGAGGTGTGATGTCCTCTATAAGTTCGATGCCATAGATGGTGCCACGACCATTTCGGGCATACTCTTGCAACACCTCTTTATATCGGCTCAAATAGGCTTCTTTCCATTGGAGATTCAAATCTACCAATCTCTTTCTATAACGTATAAGTAAATTTTTGATGGTTATCATCTCTAAATCAGAGCCACCTAACAGGAAAAGGTCTCCATCGGTTTCTGTGTCTAACATATTATAAAGAGTCAGTCTTCTTGTGTATTGTTGATTGAATTTTCTCCCAATATATCGCTTAATTATAACATATCCTAAACATTACTCTAAAATACTTTTCAATTTCTCAATTAAGCGCTGTCACCATTTTTTGCCACTGCAAAAAATCAAGAGATCCATCCAGACCGACGTAAAAATCGAAGGAATCTTCATACGGAATCAAAATAAAAAAAAGACAATGGAATGCGCTAACCCGGGTCCTAAGCCCATTGGGCACGTTTACCTCCACTGCCTTTTCCCCAAAATTATACATTTTATTTTAAATAGCAAGATTACCCAGTGCTTTATTGTATTACGGTTCAATCACCCCGAATGGTTTCCCTGTATTGCTTGTCTTAACAGGGAACAAGGTAAAGATTGTAGGCGAATTTGAAGCCCTTGATTTACTTGACAGACCTCCTAAACCTTGAAGCAAACTTTGGGTTTATGATTTTATCATCAATCCGCAAGATCCCGATTAAATCATTCCGCATTCTTTTGTGTGCAGTTTAAATCTTCCGTGGAAATCCAGTCTCAGCTTTTAGCCAAATATAGTACATACACGATACAAGAAGAATGGAATATCAGCTATGCCGTGCAACTGTGCTCTGAAGCCTTTTATCTTAGAGTTCAGTGATTCTGCTGCAGCATTGGTTGATCTGTTTAAGAAATAGTTCAGAATGTGCTCTTCCTTTCCCTGGATTGCATTCCTTGCCGCTTTTACTTCTCTGAGTGTACAGGCATTGACTTCCTTGTACCACTCATGTAGTTTCTCTTTAGCCTCTTCTCGCGATATTTTCATCTTGAAGATTGCACGCACTTTACAGACGATAGAGTATGCTTCTTTCATCTGTTTCTGTAGATACGAAGAAAGACTCGGGTCATTTAGGCCTATTGAAAATAGATGCAAGCTGTGCTGACGCAGAAGTGCGCTATCCGACAGATTTAGATCTGATACATGACGGTGTTGAAATCACGGACCGTATCATAGGCAGAATACCCGCAATGGCATCAGTTACAAAACCTAAGACTCATGTCAAGGAATATCTTTTGACCTGGCTTGGTCGTAACATATACCAGTGCGTTGATTTGATTGCCAAGACTTCAAGCGAGTATTTTGAGAAACTGAAGCCCAGAGATAGGAAATTGTTCTCGACTGTTATTAGGATGTACGAGCAACAAAAGGAAATGTTGAGGAAACGTACTCATCAGTGCGCAAATCGTATAGTAAGTGTTTTCCAGCCTCATGTCAGGCCAATTCTTCGTGGTAAAGCACGAAACTACAATAATTTTAATAATAATCAGATTATAACGATTCCTCAATATATCCTTCCTGTTCATATACTCGATGATATTGATGAATCAAATTCACGAGAGGGCCTAATCGTTCATCGCAAATTTCCATGTTCACGAACTTTGCATATTGCTTATCATATAAGTCTTTATTGCCCTTCATAATTCTTGCTTCGATATCATTAGGTATGAAAAAAGAAGAACGGTTTCCTATATATTTGAAGATTTCAGTTTGATAAATATGAATCCCTGCCAAATCAAAATCACCGAAATGAATATATGAATTAGGAATATGAGTTAACCAATTCCGTAAATCGGTTGATTGTGGATAACGTGAGACAAATAATACTTTTTCTGAATGGAATAAATTCCGTTGCAGACGGATTTTACGGAAGTTCTCCCCATTCTCAATCCCTACAACAACCACGTCGGGAGGAATTCTAAAAGTTTCCGGATTTTGAATAAAGGTTGCTATTCCTTCAATTGGTGATAGATTAAAAGTAACATTATTTACCTTAATTTGTATTGGTTCACAACTATTTACGAGGAACCCCCTAAATGTTCTCACAGACAACATTTTGGAATCTCCAACTTCTTTGACTAGGGTTGCACGAGAAACTGTTTCTTCTGAAGAATTCATCGTTTCGATCCAGTTCTCGATAGACTTACCATTAAGATAGTAAGTCTCAATATATTGTCTGGATGCTTCCCTATTAAACAGATAATAAGATGACCTGCTACCATGTGACACAACTCCAAGCAATTCTTCATTCCTTAAATTTGTCACTACTGTTTTAGGTAAAGTGCTTGAAGGGAGTTGATCCCCTTCAAGCATTTTCAATAATTTTTTTGCCGTTGCTACGGATATCTTTTCATTAGCCATTTTCTATCTTTTACGAGTTAACAATGGAACGACTTTCGTATTGCTTTTTTTATCCTTAGTCAACAAATAAGTATACCGATAATCTTCCACGTTATAAGTGGTAGGTGAGCTATTGATCAACAAGATATTACGACAGTTGGCGAATGAAAGAATACCTTTTACATTAGTTGGGTGCAACTTTCCTATTTCGTCCATCATACAATGTAATTTGAAATCGCCGAACTTACGTGAAGCCTTTTCCTTAAACACATTAATTAGCATAATATTTACCATGGCTTTGACTAGAATATCAGTTCCATCAGAGCCTACATTAGCAATCTTCTCTATCCATCCGGTATCATTGTCATTCTCAACAATGCGGAATTGCAGATTAAAGGCATCTGAAAGCACAATAGACTTACGACCAGGTTCGTCATTAAGTTTCACACTTAATGAATTTAAGAATCTCACAGCCCTTTCGTTGACATCAGTACGCGATTCCTGCGAGAACAAATTTACCGATCCCAAATTGAGTAAGTTCTCCTCATTAAAGCGTTTTATTTCAAGCAACAATTGCATTAACTTATCGTTAGTTGGTTGAGCACGCAACTCAATGCTGCGAATTACACCGGTGAAGTTTCGCTCTACAAAGTCATTATTAATGGCTAGGATTGTCTTGTTTATTTCACCCTCGTTTCTAGTAAGTTCTCCTGTTTCTTTTGAAATACGCAGGATGATATTCGCATAACGTTCGCTGATACGGGTCTGAAATTCTTCTATTTTATTTTCTTCTATAAATTCAAGAACATTTGCTGCGTAGTTAGAATAATCTGCATCTGTAACCGGAGTTGTAGGGAAACTGAATGTATTTTTCGCTGAGAAATTACCACTAAAGGCATTGACCGCTTTCTTGAACGCTTCAGATTCTTTATTGTACCCGATGATTTTATCTTTTAACATCTTTATAATGTTTCCACTAGAATCTTTCGTTGGACGTTCTTCCAATACAGCAGACTCAGGTGGACAAAAATAAATATCCTCCTTGAACTTACGCAATTCTTCGCTATCATGTTCTATCGTTTTCTTTTCATTTCTTTTGTCATCGAGCTCTGTCTTTGTTTCATTAATGTTGTTTTTTAATTTCAAAGCTCTTTGGTTGTATTTTTCATTCTGTTCAGCTAGCCGGCGACTGATATCTTTCTTTTTCTCTTGAAACTCTGGTTCCATGTCAAAATATTCACGTTTATCTTTATCATATTCATAAACATGATGACGATTCGAGCGAATGAATTCCTGCTCCTTCTGCAAGGTCTCAATTTTTTGTTCGTAATTGTTGATTGCGGTTGTATCAACACCTTTCCCACTCAATTCGCTGTTTTGTGAAAGTCGAAGTTCCTCCTTCTGAGTCTCTACCCCTTTCTTTTTAATAGCAATCTGATGTTCAATTTCTAAGATAGCCTCATTTCTGGCTGTTTCTTTTTCTTTTAACGCTTTATTAAATTCGTCGGAGATACTTTTCAATCGTCTCTGAAGATCATTTTTGGCCTGTTCTAATTTAACCTCAAATCCGTTGATACTATTCTGCTTTTCTCCAATTAATAAATCAATGCGATTTATTTCCTGCTTTTTCCATGCTTCTTCTTTATGTTGCCATTCCACAAGCTCAACCTTCAACGCTTTCCGATTAACGGGTATTCTTTCCAGCTGTGCCTCGAATAAGTGTTGACGTTCTTTTATATCACGAATTCTCTTATTTGCTTTTTTCTCAATAGCTTCTTTTGCTTCCGCCATCTCTTTGGCAAGTTTGTCTAACATAACAGAGAGTTTCTCACGTTCTGCCTCTTTATCTGATAGTTCTTCTTGTATAATAGCAGGTGTTCGTAGCTCACGACTAACATGCGAGAGATCTAACGTCACACCAAAAAGATTTTGATCATTATCAGATGCCATTTGAGGATTAAGATGTTGATTATAAAGAATATTTCCTTCGTCAATCACCTTCCCGATATTTTTCTGCCAGTCAGGCTTATGCTGTTCCAACCATTCACACAGAGATCCCTTACGTTGTTCCAGCAAGCCACGTAACTGTAGAAGTTCCTCATCCAGTGAATCTCTATGTTGTCTAACTTTATTACTACGTGTGTTATAATCCCATTCGTTTTGTTTTATTTCATTAACAGCATTGTTTCGAAGATTATTTACCTCTAACTTTAGCTGACCAATATCTAGTCTCAGCTGACCTTCTTCGCTTTCGAGTTTTCGAAGTCCTTCTGTTTTCTGTTCTATTTCATCTTTAAAATGAAGAGTCGTCCGAACGGTGTTCTCACGTTCCTTTAATGCAGCCATTTCTGTAGTCAGCCTCAGAATTTCAGTATGCAGATATTCCTTATGTTCATCGCTTCGATTCCGCTCTTCTTTTTCATGTTCAGAACGCTTCTGATTCAATAGCGATTTATCATCCGTAAATCGTTCCTTTACTTTCAACATCTCTTCCTTTTTCTCCGTCTCGAATTCCTTTAGATTAGCATCCAATTCTCTGAAGAGTCCATTATATTTATCCATGATGTCCTGATACAGTGAGGTCAACTTATTTAATGCCTCTTTCGTACTGATTAAGTCTGAATTGACATCCTGCTCGCTATTCACACGGAGTATAATGTTGGAGATATTCATCTGCTCATAATAGCTTCTTTTTTTTCGCGATTCTTTAAGCTTATCCTCAACGATTCCATATTCTTTCGTCAGCTTATCATGTTCCTTGTCATATTTTTCTTCTTCCTCGTTAGAAAGACGACTGAAATTGCTTAACTTTTCTTCCAACTCTTTGATTCGTTCTTCAAGTACCGGAAGATATTGAGTCTCTGTTTTTTCTGCAAAATTCAGTTCTGTCCTGCTTTCATGAATCTGTTTTTTCAGATATAACAACTGACGATATCTTTTGATAACATTATCTGCCTGCTTTCTTACCTCTACAACACCACTTTTATTCGGTTTGAGCCACAACATAACATCAGTATATTCTTGTTCAAACGCACCAATCAGCGAACGATAAACATTAAGATCGATTGCTTGTTCTTCTTCATTCATGGACTTTATAATGGTGTCCTTAATGAAATCAGCATCAAGTTTAGAATTCAGAAAAACATTTTGGATTGTTCTCGGTATATTCTGATAGTTGGAACTTTCCACAATGGCATATTTCCTAAATGGTAATAACTCTTTACTTTTATTGTTCCCAAATATAATATCACGGAAAACGTAATAGTCATTGACTAACGAAGAAACAGTTGAGCTTGTCGGAATTCTTTTTCTTATTTCAGGCCACTCAGCTATCGCTTCATTCCGTTCATTCATGAACCAATCCTTACAATAAGGAGCATCAACAAAACGAAAAGCCACACGTTTCATCGATTTCATAGCCAATACGCAATACGCGCCATTTTCACGCATCACCTCGTACACAATATACGAATTATCGTATGGGAAATAAAATAAATCGAACCCCTTCTTTTCTTTAGGAATACCCAGGCGCAACTTATCCGCATTATAAAAGAACAAGATAGCTCGCAACAACGTACTCTTACCAACTCCTTGTGTGCCAATAAAATGCACATTTCCATCCAATTTTATTTCAGCGTATGGTACATGTGCGCTATTTATAAAAACTATTTTATTTAGGTATCTCATCTTCTGCCTCCTCCGTAATCGTTATACTGTCTACCATATCCTCCATGTAATGGAATGAAGTAAGCACTTTATAGCTTTGTTCGTGTTCGTTTTCCAATTCTATTAATCCTGCTTTTTCTAATTCAGCTACCAATTTGTCGACAATCTCGGGATATACATTTTTTTCACGGAAAAGCTTAGCAGCCTTCTCTTTCAGTTCCATGTTGCAACTTATCGCTATAACGATATCCGCTGGACGAAAAGTATATCCTGATCCAAAAACAGGATTAAAAGTCTTTAAGAAACTCAAATAATCAATCCAGCGCATAGCAGCCTCCAGTTTCCTCTCTAAATCGATTTTAGCCTCTTTACGTGTAAAAAGGAAATAGCCATCACCAGACTCAATATAAAAGCCGATACCTTTATAATAATCATAATAAGAAGCGAAATCTTCTTCAATGGCGTCATAATAACGCTTCACGGCCAAGTCTCCGCTGTTAGATGAAATAAATCCTCCTTTGCTGAGAAGATTGAATATTTCCTCCGTATATCTTAAATTGTTTTCCATATTTCTCTGTGTAATCAATTGTTATGAAAGTAAATCAAAGGGTATTCTACATTATCTGCAACCTCATAGGTTGTTGTAAAATCAAGATTATCCGTATATAGCGAAGCAATCTGACAGAAAAATAATATTCTGTCTGTTTTTTCTACCGGTTTTCGAAAATCATAATTCATAATAAAACGAAACAAATGTGTACTTGAAGCAGAAAAAGCATTATAAAGTTCTTGAAGATTTATAGCATCGCTTATCATGCTGTCACCAGAGAAGTACTCTTCAGGAATTGCAGCCGCTAGATTCGTATTGACAACCAATTTATCTTTCCGCTTAGAAAGAATTTTACGTATCAGACCCAAACTTTCAGGATTTGACTGAAGCTGTTCTATTGAAAGTTTTATACGATAACTTGATTGCGGTTCCATCCAAACCGGATTTTTACCTGCAATCACCTGTCGAATATCAGTATTCTCGGTAAGAAGGAACTGATCACGAAGATATTTTAATCTCCTCACCTTTTCAAAGATCCTGTTTTGGTATGCAATCAGATTCAAATAATGAACAATCTGCTTTTCTATTTCCAACAAATTATGATAAGCATCGTTCAACTGAAGTCGCACATCATTTACCACTTCCTGCATCTGTGAATCCATAGCTACCTTAAAGAACACAGGCTGTTGGTAGTCCATAACCTCTTCACTTTTCGTAATAAGTAAAGCTATATTTTTTCGTTTTTCGTCCAATCGTTCCAGCTTTGATAATTTTACCTGATAATTGGGCTCCGTCTTATAAGTAATATCCAGTTTACGCTTCAAATCCAAAACATTTCTCACTGTCGTAAGAGCTATTTGTTTTAAGCATCGTCTTACTTCCCGCAGATAACCGTATTTTCTTTGCTCATTGTTCTCCTTTAGATAATAATCTATATTCTCATTCAGGTTCGAAAGGTAATCTTGAACATATGAAACATTTATTTCATCGTTTACCTGCAAAACTTCTTCAAAGAATTTCAAATATATATCTTCTAATTCCAAGAAATTTCCGCTCTCACGTATTACACCATTTTCTATAAGATGCTTGATACGTTCTTCTTTGTAATCCGTCAGTTCCTGTGCATAGTCATACTTAAACGAAGAAGATTTTCGTTTATCAAACATCGCTTTCAACAAAACCTTCTCTCGTTCAAGAGTCTTGACTAAATCGTCTATGGACCGGAATGTGTTAATCATTAGCTTTGTTTTTTTAGATTAGAAATATGTCTTCACTGCAAACTCAAATTGGTCTATGAAGATTTTCTTGAAAGCAGCTATGTTATTCTGTTCATAGAACATCAACATCGCTTTCTTGTAATCAATAGAATCAACTGTGCGGAATGAAATTGGACAATACCCATTTGCAATGAGAATTGCATTGCTTGTTATACGGGCAGTTCGCTTGTTACCATCTGCAAATGCTTGTATGTAAGAGAGTAGAACTAAAGCCAGCAAGGCCTTCTCAAATATATTTTCTTTTTGATTTATTAATGTACAAGAATCTTCAAGGGCTTCACGAATCTGAAATTCATTATCCAGAGGCCTATAATTGGTACCGGTAATACCCACACGTCTTTGACGAATATTTTGGTCAACGCCAAGTTCCTTGGTTAATATTGAGTGTATATCCTCTATATGATGGATTGTTATCTCTTTAAGATAATCCGGATAGTCTAAAATAAAATCCAAGGCATCCTTATGATTTAACAGCATAATAGCTTCTTCTTTGGATTTACCAGAAGCTTCCTGCTTCTCCTTCAACAGTCTTTCTGTCTCAAGCAGTGAGTAAGTATTTCCCTCAATCTGTGAAGATTTCCAAGAAAGGTCAACACCAAGACGTTCCATTTCCTTACGATATTCCAAGTCTGTCATTCCTTTCAGATTATCTTGAAAAAGATTCTGTGCCTTGTTTAATTCTGACAATTCTTCCTCTGTAAATAGATTTACCTTTGGAAGTATCTCATTGATCAGTTCAAAATTAAAGGAATCCTGTATCTGTCTTTCGTCCACATCATCCTTGAAATAAGTATTCAGATCAAGCGGCATAGTCACATGGGCTTGTGGAGACAAGGAATACTTTGTTGCCGGTCCTTTCCCATGTACGAGGATAAGCTCCTTTCTTACAGCTTCAGCTATAAGTCTCTTAACGGTACTATCACTTGGAGCTTTAGTTAGCATAGAAACAATTTCATTCCTGCTGGATAAAGGGTGATAATGTAATATTTGTAATATTTCGGTTTCTATCGTCATCTTTATAATATTTAATCAGGTCAAATATACTCAAAATATTCAAGTATTCAGCTCAAGTTGAGCTGATTATTTGAATAAATAACGATTTTTTGAGCCGATTATTTTATTATTGATGGATGTGTCAAAGGCAATCAAGGTAGAGAATTTATGATACGAATTGATTTCAGTGATAAAGTCTCAATACCGCCGAAGCAGTAGAATCTCTACAGAAAGTAAAAGACTCAAGGGATTGTTAAAGATTGCAGTCTCAATACCGCCGAAGCAGTAGAATCTCTACAGTTAATTAAAAAATAAAAAGATGAATGAAAATATATTTGTCTCAATACCGCCGAAGCAGTAGAATCTCTACAGTTCCAATTTGGAAAGACCAAGAAAAACTACTAAGTGTCTCAATACCGCCGAAGCAGTAGAATCTCTACAGTGCGAAAATGACTGGACGTAAGGTTGTCATTACTGCGTCTCAATACCGCCGAAGCAGTAGATTCTCTACAATTAATTGTGGCACAGAAAATGTTTAAGATCGTCGTCTCAATACCGCCGAAGCAGTAGAATCTCTACAGAGATTGATTTTCAGCCTTTTACCGTTTTCCACGCAGCACTATAGATTACATTATATCATTCTATCCCAACAGGATAGACTCCATTTCAGCCATGTTTTCGCAAATGTATCTTTTTAAAATTACAAAAACAAGCATTTTACAGCCGAAGATTTTATAAAGAGATTGAATGACAAAGGTTTAGCGTCATCAAAACTTTCGCAATTTATTTCGCTACGATTGGGTGAGGATCAAAAAAAAGACAGCAATCCGTTCCTCTTGGACCAACGGGATGGGCGGTCCAAGAGGAACTAGCATCTGTTATCGTAACAAAAAATTTGAAGGAGGGAAATCAGAAAAGTTCAATGGTATGGATCTTGCCCATCTCAATGTCAACATCCAACGAAACGGCCGTGAGGATATACGGATAGAAATCGAGTGCGAAGGTCGCCCCTTTCGCTGTTTCAACCACATGGTCGTAGTATTTTCTCGAAGCCTCAGCCAAATAAGGTCGCTTCGCCGCATCTTTTTCCTCCGGCTTCTCGGGATAGAGGGCGGTCCACAGAGCATCGTAAGCCTTTTTCTCTTCCAGATTGAGCAACACCTGCACAGAGGTCTGCTTCTTTTCCGCTCTATCTCTCAGTATGCGCAAAGCTCGTCGCAATCCGTCGTAGGGTTTGGCAACAGGCGTATCCCAATCTGGAATCACTTTTTCGAGCCACAGGAATTTCTCTTCGCTCAGAGATGGGATGTTTTCTCCTGCTTTCTTAAAATGTTCTGTTGTGATAATCTTCGCCGCATGGGCCACTATTTGTCGCTGCTTCCCCTGCCGTGTGCCGCTCTCCATCGTATCTATGATGCCCAAAATAGCATTGATCAGATAGAAAGGCTTGAACGTCAGCGTATCCAAGTCGTTCTGCAACACTGCATTCGGTATCTGCTTGTCTTTCAGATGCATCATCGCTGTCTCTATCTCCACATCGTAGTTTCGCAGCAAGAGTTTCAGTTCGTGCATCTTCGCATACACGGCCTTGTCGTGGTTGTAGCGGTCAAGATGAAGCACGTCCTCGGGCAGTACCTTGAGTTTCAGCAGGTGTTCCTCCGACGGATATCGCTTATGCTGCTCGTCCTGCAGAATCACCCTGCTGAATGCCAGCGAACATACCAGGTTTCGATAGAGGTGACGGATGAGGTCGTCGAACTGGGCCAGCTGCACATTCTTCGACATGCGCTTCACACTGTTGGCGGTTTTGAACGTGAACAACACACTGAAACCGGAGAAGAGGAAGGCCAAGAAAGAGGTCCAGAAATTGATCCAATCGATTTCGCATCCGAACAGTTCTTTCGGAATGGTGTGTTTCGACACCGAGTCGACATTCGAGTTGATCGACTCCACGTTCGATTTGATATACGTTTTGAAATCTGCCTCGAGGAGACGTTTCAACTTGGCCTCAACAGGCACCGATGAAGAGAGGGAATCGTCCTGCAGAGCAGGTGAAGTGGATTCCGAAGAGTCCGATGGAACGGAGTCCGAATGGTTGTCGGCAAAACAGAGGCTGAATCCGGCCAGCAGAAATGCCACAAAAAATACCTTTTTCATATCAGATGATGTTTTTACAAAAGCACTCCGCTAAATATAGGGATTATCACCGAACCAAACAAATATGCTGCACCCGACACTTGAAAAATTCGGAATCTGGCGGTTCAGACTTCGGACGCTGCGGGCAGCACGCTGGGCGAGGCAAAGCAATAGGTGAATGTTCGGATGGTGCCATCGTCGAGCCGGATATCGTAGCTCTTCTGGATGGGGGCTTGCAAAGCGAATCGGATGGGATGTGCGAAGATGGGGCCGTCGAAACAGAAGGTGTGGTATTCGCCGTTCTCACCGTTGGGATCGCATCCGGCTGGGAGAGTGTCGATGAATTCGCGATCGATGACGCGTCCCAATGCCGACATGCCGAGCCCGTCGGCCTCGGTGGTGACAACCACAGTCTTCAGACCTGTGTGGAGATAGGCCTCGATGATGTCGCGCGAAGTGGAATCCCACAGGGGTTCTACCACGATGATGCCGAGGGGCGTGAGTTCGGCCTCGCGATAGCTGCGGATGTCGTGTAGGAAGATGTCGCCGTAGATGAAGTGCGACACGCCTTGTGCCAGGAAGTGTTCGGCTGCCCGACGGATGGCCGCCGAGTAGTCGATGGAGTTCCCCTTGGGCACCAACGGTACCACGTAAAGGGGAATTCCGATGCTCTCGCTCTGCGCTTGGAGCAGAGCGAGGGGGATGTTGTGCATGGTGGAGAGCTGGGTGTCGCTGTTGGTGGTGGTGAGCAGTGCCACGATGTCGTATTCGCCGCTCTGCATCACCCGCCAAAGAGCGTGGGCGGAGTCCTTGCCTCCACTCCAATTGAAGACTGCCTTCTTTTTCATAGCGGGGTTATTTCGCCACAAATGTCTGGCCGTTCTGGATGTAGAGTCTGCATGGAGAGCCAAAGGAGCCAACGCAAGAATCGGAAGGAGTATTTTCTTTCTCATAAAATAAACATAAAGGTAGATCACTCTTATTCACTGGGGATATGAGCCCTGAAAAAAGAGTGTGCTAAAATACGATTTCTTAGTGAAATACAACATCGGTTACAAAAAATGTCCCGCGAAAGTTGTGCTTTCGCGGGACATTTCATCGGAAACTGGATGAAGTGATTAGAACTTCATCAGTTTGTGGGTGCGCTGTCCGTTGAGCACTACGAGGTAGGTGCCGGTGGGCTGCTGACCCAAAGAGATGTGAACACTGCCTACGGCTGTCTGCTGGCCCACGAGGGTGCCGCCCAGATTGTAGACTTTCACAGAGAGTGGCTGACCGTCGGGACTGGTGCAGACCACGCTCTCGGAAGTGGCATCGTAGCGAACGTCGCAATCGTAGGCTGCCGGAGTATCGATGCTGACATCGTCCTTGAAGCTGCCTGCAGAAAAGCGCAGGGTGTGAACGTAGGTTGAACCGGTAGGACAGAAATACTGATATTCTGTGCCCGGGCCACAACTTCCGTTACCGAGACCACGCTGAGCATAGTCGAAGGTAGCGAAGGTGACATCGTGTTCCTGCAGATCCCATGGATGGAGCTGAGGAGTGAGGAAGTCTCTCTGATCGTAGTGAAGGAGAGAGAAGCATACCTGACCCTCGGTTTCTACCTTGATGTAGTTCTTGGTATCGGGGTTCTTCAGCACGAGTTCGCGCAGGTCGAGGCGGTTGGCCATAGACTGCGGATGTGTGTAGTGTTCGAAGAAATCGGTCACGGTAGATGTGTAGCGGCCAAGATACGAACCTGTCTGACGGTCGACGTAGTTTTCCCATGGACCCTTGGCGTAGTATTCCACGTTCTCGAAGCCGGCCGGGAATACCAGGTCGAGACCGATACGACGGAGCTGGCCGCTTCTCGGACGGTAGCTCACCTTCATGTCGACGGTACCGTTGGCATAGATGCTGTATACGATGGTGTAAGGACAATCGTAGTCGTTGGCATCGACGGTTACATCGCATTTCTTGTTGTCGGCAGAGAGCTTATGAGTGACTTTAGCAGAAGAGATAGAGGCCTCTCTCTCGCCGAAGTTGTGGTTGCCGTAAGGGCTTTCGTTCTCAATCCAGCGGATGTTGCTGCCGATAGGATGGTTGTATCCCTTGGCCAGAACGCTCACACCTTTGCTCACCCACTCTTCGACGCGTCCCTGGTTGGTGATCTCGAAACGGATGTTGGCATTGCTTACCACGAGGTTGGTACTGTTGTCCACCGCAAGGTCTTCTTCCTGCGAAGTTACAGCAGCCAAGTTGGCCGGACGTTTCTGAAGCACTACCTGCTCGGTGATGAGCGGATAGCCCTCTTTACTCCATTCGTTGCTTTCCTTCAGACTCATCTCTACATTGAGGCAGTATTCTTTTCCTTGCTCGAAGCTGATCTCAACAGGAACTTCGATGTAAGCCGATTCGCCCGGAGCGATGGAAGGAACGTTGGCAGTATAGGTCTTGAGCGGAGTTCCGTTTTCAAGAACGGTATAGCGCAGGTTGAAGCGGTCGAGGTTGATGAAGTTGTATTTGTTCTTCAACTGGATGGAACTCTTGTTCTCGTCGAAAGAGATGACGGCATACTGGTATACCTTCTTCACTTCGGTGAGTTTCGGGGTCCAAGCGCGGTCGGCGGTCACCACACCGTTGTTCAGGAAGTTGCCCTGGTGAGGTCCCGGATAGTCGTAACCGCTCACATAGTGGTCGTAGCCGTTCTTCTTGAGCTCGCCTTTGAGGATGGCCTTCGGATCGTAGATAGCCTGGTCTACCCAGTCCCAGATACAGCCACCGATACCCAATCGGCTGCTTTCGATGATTTCCCAATAGTCTTTCAGGTTACCTACGGCATTACCCATGGCGTGCGCATATTCGCACATGAAGAATGGCTGGTTGCCGTTGTTGTTGTTCGATTTGGAACGCACATAGCTGAGGTCGGGGTACATCTTCGAGTTGAGATCGCTGCAGTCGGTCATGCCGGCATCGGATGTTCCCTCGTAGTGGATAGGACGCGGGTCGAGGTTGCGGGTAGCCTCGTAGGAAGCCACAAAGTTGCAGCCCACACCCGATTCGTTACCGAGCGACCAGAATACGATGGATGGATGGTTGCGGTCGCGGAGCACCATGCGTACGGTACGGTCGACAAACTGGCCTTCCCATTCGGGCTTGTTGGAGAGAGCTCCCCAACGTCCGTTGTCGCTCCAGTTCTTATGGCATTCCACATCGGCCTCGTTCATGATGTAAAGGCCGTAGTAGTCGAACATGGCATACATCTTGGCTTGACGCGGATAGTGGCTGGTACGTACGGTATTGACGTTGGCCTGCTTCATCAGGAAGATATCCTTGAGCATGGTCTCTTCGTCGATAGAACGGCCCTTAAGCGGATGTGTATCCTGGGTGTTGACACCCTTGAAGAAAATGCGCTGGCCGTTGATATAGACAAGGCCGCTGCTGATTTCGATGTGGCGGAAACCGTGTTTGGTCGAGAAGGCCATCTCCTCTTTGCCGCCTTCCAGCTGGCTCACCTCTACGGTGTAGAGTTCGGGAGTTTCCGACGACCACAAGCGGAGGTCGGACAGACCTTCGAAGGTAACGGTCTGATGGAGCACGCTCTCCCCTTTGGCAAAGGCGAAGTCGGCTTTCTGAGCAGATACGAGTTTGCCATCCGGGTCGATGAGTTTCACTTCGACACTCTTCTTGGCTGCTTTCGCTTCGCGGTTGTCCATCTCGAGCGCCACACTCATGCTGCCTTGGCGGTAACCGCTTTCGGGAGTGAGCGTGCTGCTGAGGTAATGGTCGCGCACGAAGGTCTTCGGAGTGGCATAAAGATATACGTCGCGATGCAAACCGCTCATGTGGAACATATCCTGACCCTCGAGGTAGGATGCATCCGACCAGCGGAACACCTGCACGCAGATGTTGTTTTCGCCTGTGCGTACATACTTGCTCAAGCAGAATTCGGCATCGTTGTTACCGCCTTGGGTGTAACCTACGTACTGGCCGTTCACCCATACATAAGCTGCACTGTAGAGGCCATCGAAATGGAGGAAGACGTTCTTGCTGTTCCAACCGGCAGGGAGGTTGAAGTTGCGGCGGTAAGAGCCCACGGGATTGTTGCCCACGCCATCTACCTTGTTCTGGATGAACGGAGGATTGTCGACAAACGCGTATTCCACGTTGACGTAGAGCGGAAGGTCGTAGCCTTTCATCTCCCAACAAGAGGGTACTTCTATGTTGTCCCAAGCGCTGACATCGGCCTTGTCGCCGTAGAACTCGTCCCTGCCCGGGCGCTGTGCCGGTTCGGGAACGTATTTGAACTTCCATTCGCCGTTGAGTGTGAGGTAGTCGGCCTGAGTCGGGGTAACCCAAGGTTTGTCGTAGTTGGCATCGGCCTTCATCTTATCGGAAGAGACGTATGGGATGAAGGTGGCGTGACCAGCCTCCTTGTTCTCTTCGTAGAAGCTCTCGTCCTCCCAGTTGGCATTCTTCAGCGGAGCCACCTTCTCCACGAGGAAGATGGTGCCTTCGGCCTTGCCGTCGACGGTCTGTTTCACCTTCTGCTGGCCGTCCACAAGGAGATAGTGCTTCTTCTGGTCGTTCTCGCCCACAGCATAGAGACGGAAGCCGTTGGCCTTGCCCGGCACCTCTTCGAAGTAGATCTGCTGGTTGACATTCTTACTGTCGGTGGTATACAACAGCGGATCGAGCGGACCGTTCAGAGCCATGTCGACAGAGAGGCTGCGGTAGTTGGCATTGCTCATCACGAAAGCACTTCCCACACCGGTCAACTGCCACACCTGGTCGTAGTTGCCCTCTTCGTAGGTGAGAGCGAGGAGCGGACTCGAGGGTTTGCCACCTGCTTCGGCAGCCAACACCAGCTGGCTCTTCTCGTTGTGAACCACATAATACTTATGGCTCTGCAACTGCAAGGGAGCAGCACCCATGTCGTTGAATTTGAAATAAGTGGAAGGATCGTTCGATGCATACACCATGGCCGGTTTGCCCTGCCCGTTGATGCCTAAACAGAGGGAGGTGTTGTCCGCTTTCAACAGTTGGAAGAGGCCCGGCTTTCCTGCTACCGGAGCAACTTTGAACACCTGATTGGGGTTGGTGGTACTGAAATCCCACTGCAACGGATAGCCTGCTGCAATGGCCATGTCCAGCCCCTTCTTGGAGAGAGAATTCTGGAAAGCGTAGTGATGATCGCCTCCCAGATCGTGGAGGAACCATAACTGACCTTTCTTCTCAGGTTGCGACTCGACGTAGAGAATCGGAGCATCGTTCTCCATCTTCTCGCCGTTAGAAACCGCCTTGCCCGTAGCGTTGTGGACAATTTGGTAAATCCGGTCTTCACTCAGATTCTGTGCCACCAGAGAGAGCGGAAGCACTCCGAGGAGGAAGAAACAGAAACACCGGAATAACATTGGAATGTGTTGTTGTGTTTTCATAAAACAATTGTTATTATAAAATGTATTTAGTTGTCTCTAGGTGGCATACAAGGCTTCTAGGCAGGGAGTGCATGCCACAGTGACCGCGCGGGAGATGCTGGGAAGGGTCTGTTAACAAAGAGCGGAGGAATCATCAGACGAGGGAAAAGTCAATGGGGTTTCTTGTGCAGGAAGGGAAAGCTGTGAGCAGGATGATTTCAAAACTTCGAAAAGCCGACATCAGCCCAAGTTCTCCATCTCGAGGCAGCCTCACAGGATTTACGAAACCGAGATAATTTCCATCAAATATTTGTATGCTTTATGGTATTTCAAGAGCCTCAGGAGTGCCTCCATGTCAAGTTCGGGCAACCTGCGGATATCCATATTGTCCTCTATGTCGTGCAACTTGACCATGCGTCCGATGGGATTGACGGCGGCACGCTTCACAAAAGCCTCGTAGTCCTCGCCCTCGCGTTTCGTGACCGACAATACCGCCTCGACTATCCGGTGCGAGAACCCATCGCACAACAAATCCTGGGGAGTGATCCCCCCATCTTCGATCGTGTCGTGCAAAATCGCCACGACCTTTTCCTCGGTGGTGGAACATCTTTCGGCCACCCTGAGCGGATGCATGACGTACGGCATGCCGCCCTTATCTTTCTGACCGTCGTGCACTTCGTATGCCACGTCGACCGCTTTTTGAATCAGTTCTGTATCGTTCATCATCGGTAATATCCTTTTATTTCTTCTTAAAAATAGTTCTCAGCAACAACACCCCCTCGTGCAAGAGAGTCCAGCAGAGGCCGAGCATACCGAGGGAGAGGAACCAGAAATCAACAAAATCGTCGGGATGGTAGCCATAGGCTATTTCTCCAGATGCATAGGGCCAGGGAGCGGATGCAGCCGTGCCGTAATAGGCCCAAGTGCACAACGGGAAGACCACCAAGAACATGAACCAATGCACCCAATTGAAGGGTGCGAATATCCGGCGGAGCCACACCGGCTTGTAATCGTAGATGGGAAGTCGCCACGAACGTCTTTTCCATTGCAGAAAAGGCAAGGCGTTGACTACCATGATGGCCATGCTGACGAGAGCACCTTTCAGCTGTCGCTTGCTCCACCCCATTTGCGGCTCATACCACCAAGCGTCTGCCGAGCCATCGGTAGTATATGCCACCTTGTAGAAATACGTGGTCCAAAGCACTCGCACGATGCATGCTGCCAATACCACAATCACCGCGCCATACAGCAACTTCTCTTTTTGTATACCTTTCTTTATCATTGTGTTCAGACTATGTAATTGGTTTGCTGGGCACAAATATACTATTTCTTGGGAAAGAAATGACACCCAGATGCTTACTCTGTGAGACAATCTTTGTGGAGCGACTTCAACAGCGCACAGTTTTCCTCGCCTTTGGCCCATCCCAAACACCGTACCGTTCCAACCGATAACGAGTAATCGAAACAATCGTAATCTTCTATCTTATCACCACTATCCGAGAGGAAATCCTGTATCGCCAATCCAATCTCCCTATCCTCCTCGTCACCCATTTCCATCGCCATTCTACTCAAACATTCCAGATCCTGATATTCGTACACATCGTCTATAATCCGATCCGCTTCTTCTTCCTGAAAGAAGTATTTCTGGGTACCAAACATGCCCGAAATTTCGATAACTGCAGCCACAGGAGTTGTTTCTTCGGTAGCCTTACCCACCTGAAGGGTTCTCTTTTTTCTACTATCCATAATGCATCTTTTTTTAAAATTTCCATAAAGTTAGGAAGATGCTGTGCGAAAATGCTGCACTCTAAAATAAAAATGAACTATTTGAGGATTATTTCCACCTATCGGCTCATATATTCAGCACTATAGCAGCCTAAAATTTGCTTATTACACGATTTTTACCCACCTTTAGAAAAACGTATTAAAAAGAACAACTCCTAAATCTATTTTTCTATGCTTACATTCAAATCATTGATCACGGCGTTTGCAGCCGTGCTAATGGGCAGCACCGCCATTGCCCAAGAGGTGAAGACCTACAACAAATTCCCCAAAGTGACGGAAATCGAGGCCGAACAGATTGATATCGACAACAACGAAGAAATCCAAGGTATGTATCTTACAGAGAACAATCTGATATTGCATCTCGTGCCATTCAGTTACGACCATGATGCTGATTATAAGGTCTACAGCTATCCCGAGCTGGAGAAAAAAGGGGAATTCGGCAAACATAAGGATTTTTATTTTGCCCGAAGCAATCCGGCATCGACCGGCAAGAACAGCATTACTGTGGCCGATCGGGACAAGCTGAAACACATCAGTTTCCAGGATTCCAAGCCCACCATCACATACGCCACCATGGACACCACACTGAGTGATGTGCTGCTGATGAAAGACTCCGTGCTCTGCAGAGAGTCCGATCTCAACGATGATTACGAGTTGAGATTCTACCAACGAGACGGTTCGTATAAGAAAGCCGGCGAGTTTCCAGAAACCTTGAGCCCTCGTTTCGAAAACAATTACATGAGATATTGTGCCTACAACCGTATCATTGCCGGCAAGCCCAATGGCCAACAGATGGCACTGTTCTACAGGTATATCCGAAGATACAAGATATTCGACCACAACGGTGATTTGCTTTCCGACAACATCCTCCTGATACAGCCATCGATGGACAAACCTGCTTTGAGTGAAGAAGAACAGCTGGTACATCCGGAAGCAATCTTCACTACCGATAAGCATATCTATACGCTCAATCTAGACAACCGATACGATTATACACCAGAAGAACGGACCCCGCAAAACATACAGGTATTCGACTGGGACGGCAACCCCGTGGAACAGTTCATCCTACCCTACGAAGCCCCCATCAGAACTTTTGTAGTCGACGAGGAAAGAGGAGTCATCTACGGAGCTTTTTACGATGAAATCTATCGATTCAAGCTATAAGTTGAGATAAAAAAAAGAGATGTGAACCAATAGATACGTATGGGTTCACATCTCTTTTTTATCGGCCCAGCTATTCTTACTTGTTTATCAGTTTCTGAATGTATTCGTAGGCTTCGCTACACCATTTTGTATCCGAAAGATGTCCCAGTTGTGTCGGTTTGAGATTATAGATCTTACGCAGAGCGCTGTGGTCGCCCGAAGGCAGGATTTCACATTTCACCACACCATCGTTGTCGACCAACGACAATCTCTCTCCCGCGTCGGTTATCTTTCCCTCTTTTATTCTGGTTACATCATCCAGCCGGATATAGTTACCTCCGTGAATTCCCACCACTTCCGAATAGATCATGCTCGACGATTTTGCCGGACATGCAAAGAAAACCCTGCTCGTGTTTCTTTTATAGCTGGTTCGTTCCTTCTTATCCACCAGTTGAGAGATGGGAACTTTAATCATATTTCCGTTTTCATACACGATAACGAGGTATTCATCCTCATTTCGGATGCACAGAGTGAGGTCGGTCTCTTCCCAATATTCATCCTTCGTGATGAGATATTCCCCATTCGGGAGCAGATGCAAGAAACAGACGGTATCCACGCCGAAATTATCTTCCCACGAATGTAACGGATTGTCTCTCAGTGCCGATGTGGTAATCTTGGAGATTTCGCTTTTCACCTGCCGCGTATCCGGAACAGGAGTCTGCTGAACAGCCGTATCGGTGGTTGTCACATGGATGGTATCGCCATTTTCCTGCGGCGCGGATGCTGACACCTCCGAGCCCTTCTTTGCAAGAAGTCTGTCGACCTCTTCTTCACGTCCTGCCTTAAACAATTCAAGGTCGTCGCCCAGCAACGGCCAAGTAGATGTCCCCTGGCGCTGATAACAGATGCCGTCCAACTCTACAGGTTTTGCAGATGGCAGAACGTCCATCGCATAGACAAACTTGCCATTGTTTTCCGACGTACGCACCTTTATCATCGAATTGGCATAATTTCCAAACTTCTGCACAATGTTATTCCGGATGTGCAAATCGAGTTTGTCCTTTCCATTGAAGAACTCAAGATCGCTCTCTAATCCAGCAGCCACACCCTCGTTGTTCACTCCCAGATAGAGCGTACCGCCATCCGCATTAAGGAAACCACAAATCACCTCCAACAGCTCATGGGTCTGTGCCTTGACATCCACACGCATGTTGTTCGACGCCGGATAGACGGTAGAAGTCTTGAATTCGCGCTGTTGGTTCTCGTCGCCAAAGTATTCGGGTTCATCACCCTCCACCAAGATATTCAGTTCCTCATTGATCTTCTTTCGGATCGATTCACGCTCGGTATGCATTCCGAATCCTTTCAATGTGTTGTAAGCCAGGACAAGATTACACAACTTGTTGAGGTGGTCGTCCTTGGTCTTTGTCATAAGTTCCCACACCTTGTCATTTCGTTCGGGCCAGTCCATGCATGCCATGAGCTGGAGCTCATAGAACTTGCCCTGCAGCATCGGATAGTTGTTGAGCATGATGCCGTAGTTGCTTGTAAGTTCTTCCAGTTTCTTCTGTTCCACACTTCCGTTGATGGCAAAATGCTGAAGCATCTGCAACAGCCGCATACGTTCGTTGTAGTAAGCCGACGAGTCCATATCCTTTACCAACAGCGACAGCAGTCTTGCAAAGGCCAAGTAGTTGTATGTACGGATGTAGTCTGTCTCGAGCACCGCCATACGGTCGATGATGTTGATCAGTTCCACCACATATTCGTAGTCCATCAGCACCTCCTGCTGTTGTTCGTCCACATCACTGGCTTCTTTTGCTGAAATCACTTCATACACCTTTTCTTCGGCGTAATTCAAAATCAGACTCTCGAACGCTTCATTAACGGTGAAATTATCCATCGTTCGGAAGAGGTACGTACCCTCGATGGTGCCCGTAGATCGGATGTTTTCAATTTCTACCTTTATATAGTTACCTGGTTCCAGCCCCTCCATTTCAGCAGATAAAGGCAATTGAAGTGAATATCCGTATTCGCTGATACACAAGCAGTTGACACAATTGACATCCGTAACCAGACAAGTAACCTCTTCGCCAACCGAAATCATATCCCTCACATAGTTGTTCATCATATCCGTGATGGTGAAGTTCAGATTTCCCTCCAAATCGGTGCTCAGCACCTTCGCCTTGAGCAGATACGGTCTTCCAGCGGTATCGCAGAAAGCCCTTTCGTCGACCATCATATTGTAGCGCACGATATTCCTCACGGAAAGCGTACCCTCACCGCAGTATGTCTCATCCTCTATTTCGAAGATGAAATGGCTGGGGTTGTCGAGGTCCTGATGTTTCACTCGGATGACAACCTCATCCCCGGCCTCGGGTCTTAATTTCTTGTTCTTCGTTTTAGGCAACACCGTCTCGGTACCGTTGATGGTGGTATACTCAATCTCTCTCCAGAATTTCTGGTAGGCCGAGAGTTGGATCTCTTTCGCCTTCAACGGACTGATATTTCCATCGCCATAAATCTGAATGCTATGCCAAGGCAGAAGATTATCAGGCAATAGCGGATTCTGCCTCCTTCCTGTCTCAATGGGGTGCAGTTCGATCTTTCCCTCGAACACCTGCAGCTTTGAATGTTTACTGTTATACGACTGCATGAAGGTAGACTTCTCGCCCGACTGGGACAGGATGGACGACGTGCGGATGGCAAGCATGGTGAGGTCGGAAATCTCGTTCCAACTGTATTCCAGTTTGCTCTGTTCGGCCTCCGTCAGACATCTGAATGCCTTCTCGAAAAGCACATTGCTCTTGCTGCCCTGTACATAGGTAAGATAGCGATAGAACATGGCACGAATCAGCTGCCGGTCTATCTCATCCTTCTCGTTCATCAGCAGCAGTTGGATGGCCAATGCAGCCACGAGTTTCTTCAGGTCGGCAAATTCCTTATCGCTGGTAATGGCAGCCAATCGGTCAATCCTGCTTCTGTTTTGGTTGATAAAGAGTTCGAGCATCGAGATGAAAGCGCTTCTGAACGGTTCCCGCATCCAGTTATCCTTGTTACCCTTGATGATGATATTGAAGATGATCAGCACCTTAGACTCCATCAAGTTCTTGTCGAGCGCGAATAAGCACATCAGCACCTTCAATCTTCTGTCCGGATTATACAGGAATCCCGACTTCTTGATTTTGGTAAGAAGGATGTCTGTCTGTCGTGTATGCTCGTTTCTCTTCACCAGATCGATGGCCTCCAAGAAGACATCTGCATGCTGTGCCGCATTCGAAAGCATCCGCTGATATCTGTCCCTCTCTGTCTCCGAACAAGACAGCAGGATATCCGAGTCCTCGAGCAAGTAGATACACACCCGCCTGAATTTATCAAGCAGATAGCTGTTGCCGTTCCTCCTCGACGTAACCCAGCTGTCCATGGTATTGTCGAAATACTCGATAGCCATAATGACCCACTCCTCGTTTCCCGCATCGTAAAGATCCCGGATATCCTTGAGCGCCTTATTCTTCTGAAACAGTTTCTTAAACCAGTTGATGATCCGTTGCTCCGTATCCGATTCCAACAGCAACTCATCGATGGTTAGAAATGGCAAACTGGAGGTCCTTGCCTCCTTTTTAATGAGTTCGAAAAAGATTTTTCCCTCAACAATCTCCTTCACCCGGCACTCGATGCGCTGATGCAACGAAAGCTTGTCGGCTCCCATAGCGGGAAGCTTGAAGGTGAAGTTATACAGGTCGGAAATCTCATAATACGGGCTGGGCAGATTCGTACAGTCGGCTTTCACCCAGAACGGATAGACCACCTTCTCCTTGTACAGCCTTAACAGCAGCGGCTTCGTATCCTGAACGAACATCGGCTCGCCGTTGTGGATACCCTTCACTATACAAGCCGCCTCTTCAGGCTTCTCATCATCTTTTTGAAAGTCGAAAAGAAGGATGTTATACTCCTTGCCATTCGCTTCTACTTTATAAAACTTCCTCTTGTTCTCAGTAATCACCTCCCTTACCGGAAGCAGATAAGATTGACCTAAAATGTATTCCATAATAATTTAGTTTTTGGGTAAACAATTGTATTTCTTTCACGCGACGTCATCACTTCGGGCGACATTCAAAATAGAGTATGATTCGTCAGATATCTCCGATTTGAAATTTGCAGCAAAAATAGAGCCTTACTATGCGATAGTTCTGCACTATTCCAGCTTATTTGTAATCTCGATGCCATACCGCTGCAAGTTTTCTTCGATAATTTCAATATACACGAGCAGATCATCCGATAGTGTTACGCTATCCGCTCCTTGAATACGCTTTTAAAGGTAAGGCAAATAATTCACAAAGTATCCTTCGAGACGTCGTAAAAGCCCGAGAAACCGCAAAAACATGTCGATGTTTCGTATCTGGATACAGAATTGATTACATTCCGATGGAATCGCACCATTATCCCCACACCTGGAAAGCCAACTCTTTCGCCTTTAGCTAATTTTGTGAGCAGAAGTTCAAAGAGCTGATAAAAATAGGCACAGTGCAACTGTACCGTGTTCCAAACGATGTCAATGAAGATGTACAATCGTATGGAAAAGGCTCCCTGACATTCATAAAGAATAAGGCTGAACGCATTCTGAATCGATTCGACATGATGTCTGATGCAGACTTAGAGCAGCTTCAGACAAAGCTAACCAAGGAGATATCCAACGCTATCAAGAACTTC
>SAMEA104404100__coassemble_122_pt1 | contig 104589 bp, 102 predicted proteins | sample SAMEA104404100__metabat2_low_PE_010 | metagenome-assembled genome bin SAMEA104404100 (sample SAMEA104404100) | Balaenoptera acutorostrata | reverse complement strand
CCAGCAGATTTCCTCTGCTGGCTTGGGTTGGCGGAGAGTTAGGGATTTGAACCCTAGGTCCCTGTTAGGGGACACGAAATTTCGAGTTTCGCACCTTCGACCACTCGGACAACTCTCCAAATATTAAATTAGAACTCTTTAATTTTATCAAAGTAAAAAGTTTTTGTCAAGGATAAAGGTAATATTTCGCCAATTATAAAAAGAGATATTATAATATGATTACAGCCTCACCAGTTGTTATATTTTTTGTCCCAAACATACCTGCGACCTTTAATGAGCCGTCGTTGTTTATATCTGTTGCACGTCCCTTTAATTTCTTGCCGTCGCACTCAAATTCAACCATTTTTCCTATTGTATATGAGCGAGATTTTAAAAGCTCTGTGAGCTTTGGCTGTGGCTTTTCTAAAATTTTTTCATCAAAGAACATTTTATCAAGCTCTAAAACTATAGCATTGCAGACATCCTCACAGCTTATTTTAACGCCAGTTTGAGAGTAAATTGAACCAGCCTTTGATTTTAAATCGTCTGGAAAATCATTGTAGCTTGAATTAACATTTAAGCCTATACCAATTATTGCATGGCTTATTTTATTTTTCTTTGTGTCCGTCAAAAGATTCGTCAGTATTCCGCAAATTTTTTTGCCGTCTATGTAAATATCATTTGGCCACTTGATTTCTAACGGCTGAATAAATCTTGGCAAAAGACTTTCACACGCACGGCATACAGCGAGTCCTGCAAAAGATGTTAAAAGCGGGAGATTCTCAGCGTCATCATTAAGCTGCTTTATATATGATAAATATATACCATTTTCCTCAGGTGAATAAAAGCTCCTGCCGAGTCTGCCTCTTCCGTCAGTTTGTGTATCTGCGATTATTACATGAGCATCACCAGATTCTTTTGCAATCTTTTTTGCCTCTATATTTGTAGAGCCTATGCTCTGATAAGCTGTTACTCCATATTTTCGAGAGCTTAAAAGCTCCTTAGATTTAAATGCGTATGCCATAATTATCACTCCATTACATTTAATATAACATTATTCTTTAGATTTTTGCAATAATCAAAAAGAAAAATATTTTCAAAATACCGTATTTTATATACTATATATAATATATAGATTAACTTGCTTAAATGAATTATGATTTGTTGCTTTTTTAGCGAATAAAAAGCTCTAAACATATTGACAAATAACATAATAACTGTTAAAATAACTAACTGTTGCAGTATGCAACAATCCTTGCTGTGAACTATACTATACACAGCCAAAGACCAGAAGGAGGTGCTTTTAGAATGTCAAAGTATGAAGCAATGATCGTTTTCTCATTAAAGAACGGTGAAGAGGAAGTTAAGTCACTTATTGAGAAGTTCAAGGGTCTTGTTGAAGAACATGGTACACTCGAGAGCATTGATGAGTGGGGTAAGCGCAAGCTTGCTTACGAAATCAATGACGAGGCAGAAGGCTACTATGCTCTTTACAACTTCGATGCTAACCCCGAATTCCCCGAGGAATTCTACAGAATCGTAAAGATCACAGACGGTGTTCTCCGCTCACTTGTTATTAAGAAGTAAGTTAGGAGGAAATCAATAATGATTAACACTGCTATTCTTATGGGTAGACTTACAGCCGACCCGGAACTGCGTACCACAAATACAGGAGTTGCTGTTACAAGATTTGCTGTTGCAGTAGATCGCCGCTTCCAGCGTGCTGGAGAGGACAGACAGGCAGACTTTATTAACGTGGTCGCTTGGAGACAGACTGCAGAGTTCGTTTCACGTTATTTCCACAAGGGTTCTATGATTGCGGTTCGTGGTTCAATCCAGACAAATCGCTATGAGGACAGAGACGGAAATAAGCGTACAAGCTTTGAAGTTGTTGCTGACGAAGTTTCTTTCTGCGGCTCAAAGGCAGAGAGCAACACAGGCTCACAGGGTTCATATGCACCCAGTGCAAGACCTCAGGCAGCATCATCATTTTCAACAGCAGCAGCAGACGATTTTGAAGAAATCCCTGTAAGCGACGACCTGCCGTTCTGATTTTATTCACCTATTTTAAAAGGAGGTTACAATCATGGCATACGATAAGAATGATAGAAGATCCAACCGTAAGGGCCGCAAGAAGGTTTGTGCTTTCTGCGTAGATAAGGTTGAGACAATCGATTATAAGGATGTTAATAAGCTTCACAAGTATATTTCTGACAGAGCTAAGATTCTTCCCAGAAGAGTTACAGGCAACTGCGCAGCTCATCAGAGAGAGCTTACAACAGCTATTAAGCGTGCACGTCACGTTGCACTTCTTCCTTATACACAGGACTAATTAATAGTTAGATTCAAATTAACGCCAAAGTGCATTGCACTTTGGCGTTTCAGTTTTAGAGGAGCAGTTATGAAAGAAAAAAATAAAAACAGGGAAGTCGATCTGGGCAAAGATAGAATTGGCGGACTTATGTTTAAGCTCGCAATGCCGTCAATCGTTGCTCAGATTATAAATCTTCTTTATAATCTTGTAGATAGAATGTACATAGGCCATATTAAAGAGGTCGGTGACGCTGCTCTTACTGGCGTTGGAGTTACCATGCCCCTTATTATGGCAATCACAGCTTTTGCTTGCCTTGTCAGTATGGGTGGCGCTCCCAGAGCTTCAATAGCTATGGGCAAGGGCAACAACGAAGAAGCTCAGAAAATTTTAGGCAACTGTTCAGCAATGCTTGTCGTTATAGCTGTTGCAATTACAGGTGTTATTGAATTTTTCGGAAGAGATATTTTAATGCTCTTTGGTGCAAGTGAAAATACAATCGGTTACGCATGGAGCTATATGCAAATTTATGCTTTAGGCACAATATTTGTTCAGCTGGCTTTAGGCTTAAACGCTTTTATTAACGCACAGGGCTTTGCAAAGACTGGTATGCTCACAGTAGTTATCGGCGCAGTATGCAATATTATTCTTGATCCTATTCTCATTTTCGGCTTTAATTTAGGCGTTAAGGGTGCAGCTATTGCAACTGTTATTTCACAGGCTGTATCTTGTATTTGGATTATTTTCTTCTTAACAGGCAAAAAGACAATATTAAAGCTAAAGATTAAGAACTTTAAGCTTCAAAGAAAAATTGTAGTTCCCTGCATATCATTGGGACTAGCACCTTTTATTATGATGTTTACAGAGAGCGTACTTTTCATATGCTTTAATACAAGTTTATTAAAATATGGCGGCGATATAGCTGTTGGCTCAATGGCTATTCTTTCAAGCATTATGCAGTTTGCAATGCTTCCTCTTCAGGGCATGACACAAGGGGCGCAGCCTATTGTCAGCTATAATTACGGAGCTAAGAATATAGACAGAGTTAAAAAGTCCTTCAAGCTTCTTTTAGGCATGTGCTTTGCATATGCAACCCTGCTTTGGGCAATCGCAATATTTGTACCAAAGGTTTTCGTTATGATTTTCACAAACCAGTCAGAGCTTACAGAGTACGCCTGCTGGGCAATGAGAATTTATATGGCAGGAGCGTTGATGCTCGGAATACAGGTGGCTTGTCAGCAGACCTTTATAGCTCTCGGCAACGCTAAAACATCTGTTTTCTTAGCACTTTTAAGAAAGGTTTTCCTTTTAATTCCGCTTATATTCATTCTTCCGCTGCTTTTAAAATCAAATCAGGTTTTAGCTGTTCTTTTAGCTGAGCCTATTTCTGACTTTATCGCAGCTATTACTACTGGAATATTGTTTGTTCTTGAGTACAGACAGTTAGAGAGAAATATATAATTTTTCATCGGGCAGCATATTTTGTGCTGTCCGAATATTTTTTTGAAAAACTCAAAAAAATTAAAACTTTTTCTTGACAATGCGATGCTACTTTGCTATAATATCACTTGCAGTCGCGGATGTAGCTCATCTGGTAGAGCGCCACCTTGCCAAGGTGGAGGTAGCGAGTTCGAGCCTCGTCATCCGCTCCAGAAAAGACAAGCTTTGTAAAAAAAGCTTGTCTTTTTTTTATGTGTATAGTAGTTTTATTATAGAAATATTTGTGCGGGGAGTTTTAATATGAAAAAGTCAGTTTCATTTTTCTTGATATTTGCATTGTTTTTCACATTGTTTTCCACATCATGTTCAAAGATTGAGGAATATAAAGCACCTGATGTTTGCCTTGACGCAGGTCATGGCGGGGAGGACTACGGCTCAGTTTATAATAACAGATATGAGAAGAATGATAATATGAAAATGGTGAATGCAATTAAGCGTGAGCTTGAAAGGAAAAAGATAAAAACTGTTTTGACAAGGCATGATGATGAATTTGTATCCTTGCAGGAAAGAACGAGGGTTGCTAATCAAAGCAATGCCAAGCTCTTAGTTTCAATACACAGAAACAGCGGTGAGGGTGCAAAGGGCGTTGAGGTATGGATTAATTCAAAAAATATCTGGGAGGACAGAGTCTTAGCCGAAAATATTTTAAAAAACCTTAATGATACAGGCATTAGCAAGGACAGGGGAATTAAAACAGATTTTCAAGCAAGCGACAGTGATGATTATTACATAAATGATAAGACTGAAATTCCATCTTGCATTGTTGAGCTTGGTTTTATTAACAATGCACAGGATAATGCGATGTTCAGTGAAGATAATATTGATAAGTATGCTGAAGCGATAGCGGATGCTATACAGACAACGCTCAATGACATAGGCGCAGCTTGACTTGAAGTTTTTTGAGTAGTATAGTAATAAGTTGAAGGAGGAATAATATGAAAAATTTAAGACGAATAATAAGCCTTGTAATGGCTTTTACAATTTTGATGTCGCTTTGTGCGTGTGATGTTAAAAATGATAATGAACAAACGAATCCTGCCATTCCTGCGACTGATACATATGAATATGATGAAACATTGTCCGATTATGAAGACGATTATATAGACGATACTGATAACGAAAATTCGGCTTCAATGCCTCAAAATATTAAGCCTAATACTAGTAATAACAAACCTCAGTCAAATTCTCAAGCCAGTGAGCCGGAAAACTTAACACCCGAAGAGGGCAGAGAGATTGTGAGGGTAACGATTCCCGAGGGCTATACATTAACACAAATTTTTAAAAAGCTTGAAGCTAACGGCGTTTGCTCCTTTAATGAGCTTATGAATACCGCTCAAAGCTATGATTACAGCTATTATCCATTGATTGCTCAAAGACCTAATAGAACCTATGCCTTTAAATTAGAGGGCTATCTTTTCCCAAGTACATATGAGTTTTATAAAGACGAAAAGCCACAGGATGCAATCGGCAGATTCTTAAGAAAGGGAAAAACAATTTTTGATTCAAGCGACGAAGCAAAGGCGAGAGCATTAGGATTTTCAATCCACGATATTTTAACAGTTGCATCAATCATCGAAAAAGAAGGCTCAAATTCTGCACAGGTGAGAAAGATTGCAGGAGTTATATATAACAGACTTGAAAAGGGCATGAAGCTTCAAATGGATTCGGGCATTGTCTATATTGAAAAGAGAGTTAAGCCGTTTATCAGCGGAGACATCAACCGTTATAATTCGCTCTATAATATGTATAAGTGTGCAGGGCTTCCGAATGGCCCTATATGCAATCCCGGATTAACAACCATAAATGCGGCACTCAATCCGGACAGAAGCGGCGGCTACCTCTTTTTCTGCCACGATAGTAATGCAAACTATTATTACGCTGCAACATATGAGGAGCATCTTGCAAACTTAGAAAAAGCAGGACTTGCTTAAATAGAAAAATCCCCGATTGATTAAATCAATCGGGGACTTCTTAATTTAAATTACTTGTGGCACTTTGACTTAAGAACTGTGTCATAGAATGCATCAACAGCTGCATAGAAATCCTCTACGCCGCCATCGTTCTTGATAACATAGTCAGCCATTTTTTCACTTTCGCTTGTGTGGAAAATTTCCTCTTCGTGAACATCGTTTTCACGAAGCTTTTCAACTGACTTGCCGTCACGCTCAGAGCCTCTTGCAAGCATTCTCTGATAACGAACCTCGTCGTCAGAAATGATAACGTCTACAAGGATGAAGTCCTCGCCGAAAGCCTTCTTGAACATCTCAATGTCTGAGGGGGGACGGATACCTGAAACAAGGAAGTCAGGAGAATCTGAAGCCTTAATCTTCTCAATAATTTTTTCAGGGAAGAAGGTCTGACCGAATTCACCCATGTACTTCTTGCTTGTAGCATGAAGATTATCACGAGTAAGCTCAAGACCATCCTGAGTTGCAAGCTCACGAACAACATCGCCGATTGAAATCATCGGGAAATCATATTTTTTTGCAACATACTCAAGGAAGAAGTCCTTACCAGTACCATTCTTACCAACAGCAGCTAATACCATAGCATTATACCTCCGTAAATAATATTTGTTTTACCAAATATTATTTTATAAGAGAGCGAACTTTTTGTCAATCCCTTGCTTGAAAACATGGCAGTTTTAAGCTATTATTATTAAGTAAATTTGATGTAGGAGATGATATTTTGAAAAATACAAGAGATTTTATTTTAACTGCCTTTAATGAAAATGTTAATAGATGTATTTTAAGTAATCCCGTTAAAAATGCAACTGAATATAAAAAGATTGTAATTGAGCTTGTAAAAGATAATTATAGAGTGGAAAAATATACTCAAAAACAGGTTTTTCATTCAAAAATGAGCAGAGAACAGGCTTTGGATTTTTTGAATAATTCGCTTGCAAGCGAGTTCAAGCAGCTCAACTCGTGGGATGAAAAGCACGAGCATATGATTAGAATCAGTACCAAAGGCAAGCCCTCCTATTCACATAGAGCTGCAGCTTCAAAGGTTAAGATTAATGAATCCAACAATCGTAAAAAGAATTATATCTTGCAGGAGGGCGTTGACATAGAGCCGCTTCGTGATATGGGTATATTTACCTCTGAGGGCAGAGTTGTAAGCTCAATGCAGGACAAATACCGACAGATTAACAGATTTATAGAGATGATTGATGACGAGGTTTCAAAATTACCTAAAAAGGATGAGCTTCGGGTTATAGATTTCGGATGCGGAAAATCATATCTCACATTTATTCTTTATTACTATTTGACAGTTGTCAAGGGAATAAAGGTTAAAATGACAGGTCTTGACCTAAAGGCTGACGTTATAAAAAAGTGCAATGAAGCAGCAAAGAAATATAATTATGACGGACTCAATTTTGAGTTGGGCGATATTAACGGCTACACCCCTGAGGGCGATATAGATATAGTAGTAACTCTTCATGCCTGCAATACGGCTACTGATTTTGCACTTTACAATGCGATAAAATGGAACTGTAAGCTCATATTTTCAGTCCCGTGCTGTCAGCACGAATTAAATTCACAGATGAAGAGCGAAAAATTAAACATATTAACTCGCTATGGAATTATAAAGGAAAGAACAGCTGCCTTGATGACTGATGCAATAAGAGCAAATCTTTTAGAGGAATGCGGATATAAAACACAGCTATTGGAATTTGTCGATTTAGAGCATACACCTAAAAATATTCTTATTAGAGCCGTTAGGAGAAGCAGCTCAAAAACCGATCCTAGATATTTAAAAGAGGTTTTAAATATATGCGAGGAGTTTAATTTCGAGCCGACGCTTTTAAAGCTCTTAAAGGATGACAATATGTTAAAGAATTTATGATTAGAATATATAAGCTTGATTTTTCATTGAAGCTTTGCTAATATTATGAATCGTACGGCATATTATTGTGAATGTCTGAAATGTGGACACGAGCATATTTATGCTGTATAATTGATGTGAGGGTAAATAAATAACTCAACGAAAGGATTTAAAAATGAGCAATATAAAAGAGAAAAGCGATTTAAAGTTCTATAGATGCTTTAGACCTGTAGTAGCAGGACTTTTTAAATTTATATTTCGTCCTACAGTAGTTGGCGCAGAAAATATTCCTGAAAATACAAGGGCAGTTTTAGCGGGTAATCACACAAGTGTATTGGACTGCTTTATGCTTGCAATAGCCACAAAAAGATGTGTTCACTTCTTAGCAAAGGCGGAGCTTTTTAAAGGTAAGCTCTTCAATGCCTTTTTTAGAGCCTTAGGTGCTATTCCGGTTCATAGAAAGACTAAGGATCACAATGCACTTGTAAGCGCACTTCATGTTTTAAAAGAAGATAAACTTATCGGTATTTTCCCTGAATCGACTCTTAACAGGGGAGAGGGTGTAATTCTTCCGTTTAAAATTGGTGCTGTGAAAATGGCATCAGATACCAAGGCACCGATTGTTCCTTTTATAATTTCAGGCGAATACAAGGCTTTTAGAAAGAGTATCAAGATTGAATTTTTATCCCCTTATTATACTGAAAATTCTGATTTGAAGCTTGAAAATGAAAAGCTTATGCAGATAGTCAGCGACGGTATTATAAGAGCTAAGGCAGAAAGGAAATGAATCTGATGGCTGAGAAAAAGAAAAACAAGAAAAAAACTAGAAAAACTCCTCCAACATGGGGCTTTAAGCTTTTCACATTTTTTATGAGACCTTACTTTAAGCTCATATATAATCCTAAGATTATCGGCGCAGAGAATATTCCTGCAGAAGGTCCGGTCGTTATTGCAGGCAATCATGTACATATATTAGATCAGTGCCACGCAATCAATGCTACAAAGCGTGCAATTAATTTCATGGCTAAAAGAGAGTATTTTGAGGGCGGATTTACTTGGTTCTTTAAGTTTACAGGATGTATCCCCGTAAACCGCAATGGCACAGACTTTGAAGCTATTAAGGCAGGACTCGGTGTGCTTAAAAAGGGCGGAGCTATCGGCATTTTCCCTGAGGGTACAAGAAATAAGACAGATGCGTTTATTCAGCCCTTTAAGTCCGGCGCAGCTGCTATGGCTAAAAAGACTGATGCGTATATTGTTCCGTTTGGAATAACAGGTGACTATAAGTTTAGAAGCAAGAATCTTGTTGCTCGCTTCGGAGAACCCTTTAAGGTTGGTGATATGACAGTTGAGGAGGCTAACGATAAGCTTTTCAATGCTGTTAAATCACTTATGGAAGAAAACTTAAGAGAACAAAATTGACTTTAAAATAAATTTGAGGGCATTGAGCAAATTGCTTAATGTCCTCTTTTTTACTACAGTTTGGGTGGATTTTGTTGACTTCTAATATATATTGTGCTAGAATGCATATGTAGAAAATTATTCTTAACGATTTAAATACACTTATTGAATTATATATTTTTGACGATTGAAAAAAGTCGAACAAAATCGAACATTTGTATTGACAACACCTTTTTATGTGCTATAATGAAGACACAGACGAACAAATGTTCAGATTTTAAGGAGGAAACAAAAATGACAACTACATTTATTATTTCAGCAATATTAGAAACCTTAGCAGCAGTACTTATAGTTTTAGGCTTTGCCTTTGAGGATAAGGTTATAGCTTTTGAAGAAAAGTGCGAAGACAAAATTGCACACATGATTGCACGTTTCCTCATAAAAAATAGATTTACTAAAAATATGGTGAGGAAAAGCCCTGCGAACATCCAAAAAAGAGCAGAAACTAACTTTGTATGCGGCACAGCACCCACACCGGTTAATGCACCTGAAAGAAAGAGAACAGGCAGAGTTGCCTAAGACAGAGCTTAAGCTTATTAAAAAGAAATGAGCATTTAAAATTAACTTAAGTATTCAACCGTTTGTTAAATAGAGAAGCTCCGAGCTGAACAATACAGCTCGGAGCTTTTGCGTTTTTTTGAACAGGCATTTGTCTGTTCTTTTTTTATTTAGCAGCAGCCGTTGCCGCAGCCGCAGTCGTTATTCTTCTGGCACATATTGTCACAGCAGCAGTTGCAGCCGTTTCTATAACCATTGCCGCAGCCGCCTTCAGACATAAGAAGCATAAGAACAAGTAAAAAACACCAGTTGTTTGAGCATCCCATAATAAGATTGCCTCCTTGAAATAAATAGGTACTGTAGACTTTTCTTGCTGCCTACAACACCATATTATGTTACTGTATAAATTTTGTTACACTCGTTTATTATAAATTTTTCATAACTGCATAAACTGTTTACAGAATGTTTTGAAAGGGTGGTTTCTTTGATGCATTTTGAAAATAGTCGTGAGCAAAGACTAAAAGACTATGATAACGATTCTGACCTTTACCTCGAAGGTCAAAGTTTTAGAGATTATTTTGACTATTGTTCTGATTATAAAATTCCTTCATATGTTGAAAATCAAAAATCAAAGAAAACAGAAGAAAATAAAAGAACGAATGAGAAAAGCTGAGATAATTTAACTTATATGTGCATAGACAACTCCGATATGTGTGCTATTGACCTTTTCTGACCTTTGACAGAAAATAGCGGAGTGCTATAATAATATCAAGGTCAAAGAAAGTCAAAGTCAAATTGAATTTTGGAATTATGAAAAGAGGTGAGCGCAATGAGCCTAAGCAATGAAATAGCAAACCTAATTCTTGAAATGCTCGATGACGACGGCAGGGCAGAGATTCAAAGAAACGAGCTTGCACAGACAATAGGCTGTGTTCCAAGTCAGATTAACTATGTAATATCTTCCCGATTTACTCCGGAGCAGGGTTATATAGTTGAGAGCAGAAGAGGCGGAGGAGGCTACATAAGAATCCGCAGGGCGACGATGGATCCAAAGAGAATGATTATGCACGCAGTAAATTCAATAGGCGACAGTATAGATGAAAATACAGCCCGAGCGTTTGTGGCTAATCTTCACAATGCAGAGGTAATAAGTACACAAAAAGCGAGAATGATTCTTTGTGCGCTTTCGGATTCGGCACTGCGCCCCGCTCCTGCAGAGTTTAGAGATGCGGTTAGAGCATCAATTTTAAAACATTTGTTGATAACAGATTAAGAGAGGATGAAAATATAATGTTATGCGAAAATTGTGGTAAGAACGAAGCAACAACACACATTAAGCAGGTTATAAATGGTGATACAGCAGAACGTCATCTATGCTCTGAATGTGCAGAGCATTTAGGCTATGGTGATGCATTTTCAGGTTTCGGATTTAATATGTCCGATATATTCGGCAGCTTCTTCGGCGACGCAGTTCATGCGCTTTCAAGCCCGAAAAAGGTTACACGCTGCCCCAAATGCGGTTATTCTTTCAATGATATTGTAAGAGAGGGCAGAGTTGGATGCGCAGAATGCTATCACACATTTTACAATGAATTAAGACCTTCTATACAGAGGATTCACGGTCAAGTTCGTCACAACGGCAAAATAGCTTCAACTGTGGAGCATGTTGAAAAGGTTGACGAAAAGGAAAATCAAATTCAAGAGCTTAAAATAAAAATGGATGATGCGATTAAAACTCAAAACTTTGAGCTTGCAGCACAGCTTCGAGATGAGATAAAGGAACTTGAGGAGGGCGAAAAGAATGAGTAAATGGTATATAGATAAGGGTGAGCAGGGAGATATTGTTTTATCTACAAGGGTAAGACTTGCAAGAAATCTGGAGCAATATCCTTTCCCCGGCAGACTCGATATAGACGACAGAAACAAGGTAAATGAGATAGTCAAGGATGCTATCCTCTCACAGAGCGAAAATTTGGGACTACACTATATTAAAATGACAGACTTGAGCCGTGAGCAGGCAATTTCGCTTGCTGAAAGACACCTCATAAGCCCCGAATTTGCATCATCAAGGGATGGCAGAGCGCTTCTTTTAAATGAGGATGAAACAATCAGCATTATGCTGTGCGAGGAGGATCATGTCCGTTTGCAGGTTATAAAATCAGGACTTGCACTCATGGATTGCTACGTTTTAGCAGATAAGATAGATTCAATGCTCGACAGCAAATTAAACTATGCTTTCGATGAAAGACTAGGCTATTTGACACAATGCCCGACAAATTTAGGCACAGGCATGAGAGCATCTGTTATGCTTCATCTGCCTGCACTTAGAAGAAGCGGTCAGCTTGCAAGACTTTCGTCTACAATTTCAAAGCTTGGACTTGTACTGCGCGGTGCATACGGCGAGGGCAGTGAGCCAAGAGGCGATATTTATCAGCTTTCTAATCAGATAACTCTGGGTATCACAGAGCAGGCAGCTATTGAGAATTTGCAGTCAATTACACGCCAGCTCGTTACTCAGGAGAGAGCGGCAGCACAAAGACTTTGCAGCTCAATAGTAGAAGAGGACAAGATTTACAGAGCGTTGGGCATACTTCAAAATGCTAGAGTGCTAAGCTCATATGAATGTATGGATCTGCTTTCACTTGTAAGATTGGGTGCTGCAAGAGGAATACTCGAAATCCCGATTGAAAAGATAAATGAGATAACGGTCAGAGTACAGCCTGCAACAATAAACGCAGCAAGAGGACAGGTACTCGATGCGCCGCAGAGAGATTGCGAGAGAGCGCAAATGGTAAGAGATATTTTTAAAGATTATTAAAACTTTTATAAAAGTATTATTGTAAAGGGAGGAAAAGACTTTTATGTATAGATATAAGTTCAAGGAATTTACTCAGCAGTCAAATTCGGCACTTAATGACGCTATTGCAACTGCACAGGAGATGGGACATAACAATATCGGCAGCGAGCATTTACTTATAGGTTTGCTGATGAATACAGATAACCTAGCTTATAAGCTGCTGAGCGAAAAGGGAATAACGGCACAGCAGGTAAAGCAGGAGGTTGAAGACATAGTCGGTCTTGGCTTTCCCTGTACATTAACGCCGGATGATTTCACACCGAGATGCAATTTGATTTTAAAATCAGCTGTATATGAAGCTGCCAGAAGAGGAAATGACCTTGCAGGCACACAGCATATTCTCTATTCAATGCTGCGTGAGAGAAACGGCATTGCTGTTAAAATTATGGCACGCTTGGGTGTAGATCCCGATGAATTTTTAGATGAGCTTCAAAGGCTTTTATCCTCTGAGCAGATGGATGATTTAGACAACGACAGCGGAAATAAAAGCTCAAGTCATAGCGACACCCCAACACTCAACCAGTTCGGCAGGGATTTAACAGATTTAGCACGCAGCGGAAAAATAGATCCGGTTATCGGCAGACAAAAAGAAATTAATAGGGTTATTCAAATCTTGAGCAGAAGAACTAAAAATAATCCTTGCTTAATTGGTGAGCCTGGTGTCGGTAAAACTGCTATTGCTGAGGGCTTGGCACTTAAAATTTCAACAGGCGAGGTTCCTGAAACGCTTATTGATAAAAGAATAGTATCTCTTGACTTAACAGGTATGATTGCAGGCACAAAGTATAGAGGCGACTTTGAACAGAGAATTAAAACAGCCATAGACGAGGTTACTAAGGCTAAGAATGTTATTCTGTTCATTGATGAGATTCACACAATTATTGGTGCCGGCTCTGCTGAGGGAGCTGCGGATGCTGCAAATATTTTAAAGCCTGCCCTTGCAAGAGGGGAAATGCAGGTTGTCGGAGCTACAACTATTCAAGAATATACAAAGCATATAGAGAAGGATGCTGCACTTGAAAGAAGATTTCAGCCGGTAACAGTTGGGGAGCCTAGCTGTGAGGAGGCTGTAGAAATTTTAAAGGGCATTCGTGATAAATACGAAAAGCATCACAAGATAGAGATTACAGATGAGGCTATTGACGCAGCTGTAGAGATGTCAGTACGCTACATAGGCGACAGATTTCTTCCTGATAAAGCAATAGACCTTATTGATGAAGCTGCATCGATGGTAAGACTTGAGGCTTTTACCGCACCGCCTGATATTAAGGAACTTGAAAATAAAATTAAAAAGCTTTCAAATGAAAAGGCAGAGGCTGTAAAAAAGCAAGAATTTGAAAATGCTGCCAAGCTTCGTGACGAGCAAAAGGAGCTTGAAATAAAGCTTCAAAAGCAAAAATCAAGTTGGAAAAATAAATCGGGCGAATTTGCAGGCAAGGTTACAGCGCAAGAAATAGCACAGATTGTATCCCAGTGGACAGGAGTTCCAGTAGTTGAGCTTACAAAGGCTGAGAGCGAAAAGCTTCTTAATATGGAGCAGGAGCTTCACAAGAGAATAGTAGGTCAAGACGAAGCTGTCAGTGCAGTTTCCAAGGCGATTCGCAGAGGCCGAGTAGGATTAAAGGATCCCAAACGTCCCACAGGCTCTTTTATCTTCTTAGGACCGACAGGTGTAGGTAAGACTGAACTGTGCAAAACGCTTGCTGCAACGATTTTCGGCGACGAAAATGCTATGATAAGGCTCGATATGTCTGAGTACATGGAAAAGCATACGGTATCACGTCTTGTTGGATCACCTCCTGGATATGTAGGCTACGATGATGGTGGTCAGCTTACTGAAAAAGTAAGACGCAGACCGTATAGTGTAATCCTATTTGATGAAATAGAAAAGGCTCATCCTGACGTTTTTAATATTTTGCTTCAAATTCTTGATGACGGAATCTTGACGGATTCTCAAGGAAGAAAGGTCGATTTTAAAAACTGCATTATTATTATGACATCAAATATCGGTGCAAAATTAATTTCAGGAGGCTCAAAAAAACTGGGCTTTAATGAAGATAAGCAGGATGCACCGAGCTATGATGAGATAAAGGAGCTTGTATTAAAGGAGCTTAAAAATGCGTTTAGACCGGAGTTTTTAAATCGTGTTGACGATATTATCGTTTTCCATTCATTAGAAAAGGACGATATTAAGGAGATTGCACGAAGAATGCTTAAGGGACTTGCGCAAAGAGCGGAACAGCTGGATATAAGCCTTGAATTTACAGATGAAGCAGTTGAAAGGATTGCTGATGCAGGCTTTGATCCTGTGTATGGTGCCAGACCTTTAAGAAGAGCAATTCAGCAAAAAATTGAGGATAGGCTATCAGAGCAGATGCTCGAAGAAAAGGTTAAGGCTAATGGACATTATGTTTGTGATGTACTAGATGATGAGTTTGTCTTTTGTGAAAAAGAGATTTAAGACTTAAAAAAACTAAATAAAATCATTGTTTTTAGCCGTAAATAGCAGTATTTTGTATATTTACGGCTATTTTTCTTAATTCACTTGACATAATATCATTTTACATTATATAATTAGTTGTTATTTAATTTATAAGGAGGGACGTGTACACGGTATAACCGGCGTATGCGGCTGTATGTCAGGACATTCAAAATGGAGCACCATCAAAAGAAAGAAAGAAAAAACAGATAATCAGCGCGCCAAGGTTTTCACAAAGGTAGGACGCGAGATTGCTGTTGCAGTTCGTGAGGGCGGTCCCGATCCGTCATCAAACTCAAAGCTCAAGGATATTATCTCTAAGGCTAAGTCCTTGAACGTACCCAATGAGAATATTGAGCGTATTATCAAAAAGGCTGCCGGTGACGGCAATGCAGATAACTATGAGGAGATTGTTTACGAGGGCTATGGTCCTTCAGGCATCGCTGTTATAGTTGAAACACTTACAGATAATCGAAACAGAACAGCTGGCGAAATGCGTCATTACTTTGACAAGTTCGGTGGCAATATGGGTACATCTGGCTGCGTTTCCTTTATGTTTAATAAGCAGGGCGTAATCGTTATCGAGCAGGATGAAATCGATGAGGAAAAGCTTATGGAGGATGCACTCGAGGCTGGCGCTGTCGACTTCATTACAGATGAGGGCGTATTCGATGTTCGCACAGAGCCTAATGATTTTAGCTCTGTTCGTGAGGCACTTGAGCAGAAGGGCTATACCTTCCTTTCAGCTGAGGTTGAATATGTTCCTTCAACATATACAAGACTTGAGTCTGAGGACGACATAAAGAATATGTCAAGAATGCTTGAAATGTTCGAGGATAACGACGACGTTCAAAACGTATGGCACAACTGGGAGAACGCTGATGACGCTGAATAAGCTCATAGCTTAATCTCGTTTACCAAAACTGAATTTTAAAGAATGCACAGGAAATTTAGCTTTTTTGCTTTTTTCTCTTGTGCATTCTTTTGCTTTAGTGTATAATAAACTTATATAAAATTATTTACTATAGGACAGCTATAATATTTTTTGGGAATAAATAAGCTTTAAAAAGCCTCAATTCTTAAAAATACTTTTTTTTGAAGATTTTCGGGGGAATTGTGGTGGACTTGTAACTCATTTGGGGGAATGAACCTCAAAATCTATAGGCAAAGGCGGCGATTGAATGGAAGAGGCTAAAAAAGAATACAGCTTCGATGGTACATACAACTATTCAATCGATCAGAGAAAGCGTGTATTTATCCCAGCTGAATTTAGAAATGATTTAGGCGATGAATTTATAGTTTGCACCCCACTCGGCGGCGGAAAATGCGTTGTTGTTTATCCTATAGAGGAATGGGACAAGTACTATGCAAAGGTACAAGCTACCTTTACAGGCATAAATCGAACGATGGCAGAACGTTATTTGAGCAGTAATAAAAAACGTGTTGTCGCTGACAAGCAGGGCAGAATCACCTTAACAGAGGATTTTTGCAAAACTGCAGAGCTTTTAAAGGATGCAAAGATTGTAGGCGTATCGAATCGAATTGAGATTTGGAATCCCGACAACTGGCAGGCTGAGCTTGATAAATTCTGTGCAGAAAATGCAGAGCTGTTTAAGAACCTATCACTTTAAAATAAAAATATTTACAGGGGTATAAGAAATGGAATTTAAACACATTCCTGTACTGTTCGAAGAATCCATAAATGCACTTAACATAAACCCGGATGGAGTTTATGTTGACTGTACAGGCGGTGGAGGAGGACATTCCAACGCAGTTTTGGACAGGCTTTCGAATTTAGGCAGACTTATTATTATAGACAGAGATCCTCAAGCTATTGAAACTCTCACAAAGAGATTTTCAGGCAGGGAAAATGTAACAATAGTTAATAACAATTTCTTTAATATAAAGGAAATCCTTGATGACCTAGGAATAGAGGGCGTTGACGGAGTTTTAGCGGATTTGGGTGTCAGCTCACATCAGCTCGACGACGCAGCGAGAGGATTTTCATTCCACAATGACGCACCACTTGATATGAGAATGTCAATGGAGGGCTTGAGTGCTAAAGAGGTCGTAAACAGCTTTAGCCAAAAGGAGCTTCAGGATATTATCTATAAATTCGGTGAGGAGAAATTCGCCCCGAGAATAGCGGCGTCAATCGTTAAGAACAGGGAAGAAAAACCCATTGAAACAACACTCGAGCTTGCAGATATAGTAAAATATGCGATACCTGCGGCAAAGCGACGTGAGGGCGGTCATCCGGCGAGAAGAACCTTTCAAGCACTTCGGATCTTTGTAAATGGTGAGCTTGATGGACTTTCTCAGGCGGCGAACGATATGTTTGACTGCTTAAATGTAGGAGGAAGAGTGGCTATAATTACATTCCATTCACTTGAGGACAAGGCTATTAAAAAGACATTTCAAGAGCTTTGTCAGGGATGTACCTGTCCGCCGGAATTTCCGGTTTGCGTATGCGGAAAAACAGCAAGGGGAAAGCTGCCGCATAAGGCCTATGCTCCGACTGAAAAGGAATTAGAAGATAATCCGAGGAGCAGAAGTGCAAGGCTTAGAGTAATAGAGAAGCTAAAATAATGTGCTTATAGAATTTTGAAAAAACGGAAAATAGACATTGTCAGAGGGGAAGGCGAACAAAATGGCAAACATAAATGCAAATGAGGCTTTTAAATTTGAACTTTTTGAGACGGTTATAGTTCCAAAGGAGCTGCCCGTTGAAAAGAAAGAGCCTGTTAAACTCAGAGAATATAAAAAAGAAGACGTTGAAGATAAAATTGAAGAAACTGCGAGAGTAATCGGCAAGAACAACAAAATTTTAAAAATGGCATTTATTTCAATTATTACTTTCGCTTGCCTCGCAATTTTAATATTTTCACAGGCACAGATAAGTGTCATAGCCCTTCAAACACAGGCTGCAAGCGATGCCCTGGAGCAGGCAAACAGTGAAAGCATCCGTATAAATACAGCTCTTGCTCAAAAAGTTCCCATGAATGAGGTCGAAAAGTATGCAGTTGAAAAACTAGGAATGGTCAAGGGAAGCCGTTCTCAAATCATATATGTCGATATGAACAGAGTTAATAAGACTTCAAAAAGCACTAAAACAGAATAAATGAACATAAAAAGCATATATTTTATATACGCACAAAGCTTTAAAGGGCGGAATGACTTCTGCCCTTTTTAGGTATTTTATAAGGATTTTATTTTTTAGGTTATTTTATACATTTGAAGGGAGTGAGCCAGTTGGCAGATGGGAATAACTACAAAAAGCAGTTTTTCAAAAAGCTTCAGGACATCATAAATAGTGATGAGTTTAAGAAAAAGAAATTTTCTGCTCGTGTGCCTGTTAATTCGCCCAGAAGGTCTTTTGCATTAAGAGCGAAGATTGTAGTCGTAGCTGTTGTGCTTGCATTTTCTGCGTGTATCGGTCAGCTTGTAAATTTGCAGATAGTACATTCGCAGGAATATAAGACAAAGGCGGAGCAAAACCAGCTTTATGATAAGCTGACACCTGCACAAAGAGGCTCAATTTTAGATGTAAACGGTGTTCCGCTGGCACAAAGCGCCTCTGTCTGGCGAGTTTATGTTGATCCGTCAGAAGTACCCAATGATAAGGTTAGAAATGAATTGGGAGAGGATTTAGCAAAAGCGTTAAAGCTTGAAAAAGAGGATGTAATGGCTGCTCTTAATAAAAAAGAGGGCAAATATTATGTTATCAAGACTGACGTTGAATACGAAGAAAAAGAAAAGGTTTTAGAAATACTTAAAAAGGATTATAAGTATATTCCTGAAAAAAAGGATGAGACAAAGAAAGAAAAATCCTTTTTAAAGAAAATGTTGGATTTATTTAAAAAGAAGGATGAAAGCGAAGACGATAAGCCGCATGAAATATCGGTAAAGGGCAGAGCAATGGCTAATATCGAAGAGGATTCGAAGAGATATTATCCGAATAAGAGCTTGGCTGCTAATGTATTGGGATATACTAACAATGATGGCAGAGGCGGTGCAGGACTTGAGCTTTATTATAACAGCGAGCTGATGGGTACGCCTGGCAGAAAGGTTACTGCGAAAAATGCTGTCGGTGATTTAATGCCAAATCAGTATAAGACTGTTTATGAAGCAAAGCAGGGTTCAAATCTTGTGCTGACAATCGACTCAAATATTCAGGCATTTTTAGAAAATGCACTTGACCAAGCGTTTATCGATAATAAATGCGCATCTGCAAACGGCATTGTAATGGATGTTAACACGGGAGCTGTGCTTGCAATGGCGACACGAGAGAGCTTCGATCCAAACAATCCGTGGGATGTTGATAAAAAGGAAGTTGAGAAGAGATTCAAAGAGCTTTTAGCTAAGGAGAACGAAAGAAACAAGAAGAAAAATATAGTTCTAAGCGATAAACAGCAAAGAGAGCTTGAGGAAAAGCTTAAAAGTCAAGCCTTCAGCGATGTTATGCAGCAGGGCATAAAGAACAGAACAATTACAGATACATATGAGCCGGGTTCAGTTTTTAAAACTATAACAGCCTGCGCCGCAATCGAGGAGGGCGTTGCAACTCCTGATACGAAGGTGGAATGTAAGCCGGGCGGCATAACTATAGACGGCAGAACGTATCATTGTGCTAACCATAATGTCCATGGTGTGCTTGATATGACGGGCGGACTTACAAAATCTTGTAACTCATATTTTATTACAATGGGACAGAAGCTTGGCACCGAAGCTTTTGCAAAATATTTTGAAGCATTTGGATTTACAGAAAAAACAGGTATTGACCTGCCTGGTGAGGCTCAGCCGGTAGAGGGCGTAACTTATCATAAGCTTGATCAACTCAGCAGGGTTAACCTTGCAAGCTGTTCATTCGGTCAGTCATTTCAGGTCACGCCGATTCAAATGATAACTGCACTTTCTGCTATAGCAAACGGCGGCAAGCTCATGCAGCCCTATGTTGTGGCTAAAACTACAGATGAAAACGGCAGACCAATCGATATAACAAAGCCGGTTGTAAGACGTCAGGTTATTTCTGAAAAGACCAGTAAAACAGTAGCAGATATGATGCAAAAGGTTGTAAATGAGGGTACTGCGAAGATTGGCTATGTTTCAGGCTATCGTGTAGGCGGCAAAACAGGTACTTCACAGAAGCTTTCCAAAAAGGGCGAATACATCGCTTCGTACGGCTGCTTTGCACCTGCGGATGATGCAAAAATTGCAGTTCTTATTACAATAGATGAGCCTCACGGCGGACAAATCCACGGCGGACAAATCGCAGCACCTGTTGCAGCGAGAGTTGTGGAAAGTACACTTAAATATATGAACGTAGAGCCGAGATACACAGACGAGGAGCTTAAAAACCTTGATATGGTTCTTCCAAAGTATACAGGTGAGGATGCACAGAGTGTTAAAAAGACACTTACAGAAAAAGGCTTTAACTGCAAGATTATCGGAAACGGCAAGAACGTTGTTCGTCAGCTGCCCGCACCTTATCAGCCCATAACTAAGGGTGGTGTAGTTGTACTGTATACGGAGAATAATCCTACGAATATACAGACAAAGGTACCTGATTTTACAGGACTTAGCTTGATTGAGGCGACTCAGCGAGCGGCGGCATTCGGCATAAATATTAAGATTTCAGGCAATACTCTTGTTGATTCTGAGCTTATTGCTTATGGTCAGGACATAAAGCCTCAAACAACTGTGGATTATGGCAAAACAGTTAAGGTATATTTTAGGTCGAATAAGGATGATTCCGAATTAATTGACTAACTGAAAGGATATTTTATATGAAGCTTTCCGAACTTTTAAGGGAAGTTGAATATAAAGGAAGCTTTGACGGCAGTATTGAAGTAAAAAATATTACTGATGACACAAGAAAAATAACTGACTCGACTTTGTTTGTATGTATAAAGCATAGGCATTTTGACGGACATTCTGCGGCTTTGGCAGCACTAAAAAAAGGTGCGTGTGCGATTGTTACACAAAATTATCTGGGAGTAAAAAACGAGATAGTGGTAAAATCTACCAGAGAGGCTTATGCGATTATTTGTGCAGAAATGAATAATCATCCCGAAAGAAAGCTTGATATGACGGCTGTGACAGGCACAAATGCAAAGACAACTGTCGTCAGTTTGCTGCGGCAAATATATGAAAGAGCAGGACAGAAATGCGGAAGCCTCGGTACGGTTGAAAATTTATTGGGAAATAAAAAAGAAATTTCCAATTTGACAACACAAAAACCACCCGAGCTTTATAAAATGCTCAATGAAATGCTTAAAAATGGATGCACAAGATGTATCATGGAAGCGTCTTCACAGGCATTGAGTCAGCAAAGACTTTATTCAATTAATTTCGATACAGCAGTATTTACAAATATTACACCTGAGCATCTTGATTATCACAGAAGCTTTGAAGAGTATAAGCAAAGTAAATTAATGCTTTTTAAAAATGCAAAAAAGGCTATAATTAATATGGATTCACCATATAGCAAAGAATTTATAGCTTCCTCGAATGAGTTTGTAACTTATTCTGCAAGAGATGATAAAGCTGATTATATGGCAAAAAATATAAGCTTTAAGCAATCCTCGGTTGAATACGATATAGCTTCAAGGGGTAGAATATTTCATATACAATATCCCTCAATAGGCATGTTTTCAGTTTATAATTCCATGGCTGCGGCAGCGGCTGCAATAGAAAATAACGTTTCTATCGAGGATGTTCAAGAGGCATTAAGAAATGCACGCCATGTTGAGGGCAGAGCCGAGGAGCTAGGGCTTAATCTGCCGTTTAAAATATATGTGGATTATGCTCATACTCAAGATAGCCTTGAACAGATTTTAAAGGCACTAAGAAAAATTTGCAAAAATAATTTAACAGTGGTGTTCGGCTGCGGCGGGGACAGAGATAAAACGAAGCGTCCCGAGATGATGAAGGCTGCGTGCAAGTATGCAAACACAGTAATAGTGACATCAGATAATCCCAGAGGCGAAAATCCTAATAGTATAATTGAGGATATATTGAGCGGGCGGGGAGAGTCAAAATGCTGCGTTTTGATAGAAGCTGACAGAAGAAAAGCCATCGCTGCTGCAATAAAAAATGCAAAGCGTGATGATATAATTCTTCTCGCGGGCAAGGGACATGAAAGGTATCAAATAATCGGCGATAAATATTTGCCGTTTGATGAGAGGAAAGAGGTTGAAAAAATTTTGACCGAATTTCCAATATTTAAGGGAGATGAAACATAATGAATATTATTTTCGCACTAGTTATGGGTGTTGTTGCATCAGCGCTTATAACAGCTCTTCTAGGCTTTGTGGTAATCCCGAAATTAGCAGGACAGCCGATTTCTGGATATGTAAGAAGCCATAAGAAGAAGCAGGGTACACCTACTATGGGCGGTATTCTATTTATAATCGGTTCACTTGCAGCCTTAGCTGTTGTATTAACTACAGATAAGCTTATGGGCGGCGATCTTATTGCAAAGGATGCTATCCTTCCCAATGAGCTTTATACAAAGTTTTACAGCGGACTTCTTTTTGCAGTCGGCATTGCTCTAGTTGGCTTTGTTGATGACTACATAAAGGTTGTAAAAAAGCGCAATGAAGGTCTTACAGAGATTCAAAAGACTATATTTCAGATAATTGTTATCATTGCATACCTTTCAAGTCTTTATCTTGCAATGGGCAGCAAGCCGTATATGTTTATTCCTTTCATCGGCAATGTCGAAATGGGATTTTTCTTCTGGATTTTTGGCTTTGTTGTCATTTATGCAGCAATTAATGCTGTAAACTTTACAGATGGTATTGATGGACTTTGCTCAAGCGTAACAATTACATTCGGTGTTTCAATGTGTGTTATTGCTCTTATGCATAAGCTCTACGGCGCATCACTTCTTGCATCTGTGCTTGTAGGCGGATGTATCGGCTTCCTTGTTTGGAACCACAATCCCGCAAAGGTATTTATGGGAGATACCGGCTCAATGTTCTTGGGCGGTATGGTAGTTGCAGTTGCATATGCCCTAAACTGCCCGCTTATCCTTCTTTTAACAGGCATTATCTATGTAATAGAGGGTGCATCAGACGTTCTTCAAATCGCTGTAATTATGCTGACTCACGGCAAGAAGAAAATCTTTAAAATGGCACCGCTTCATCATCACTATCAGCTCAGCGGTTGGGATGAAAGAAGAATTGACATAATTTTCTCAATTATTAATGCAGTCGGCGGTATAATAGCAATCGCCCTTATGTATTTTGGAGGATATGCAATCTAATAATTAATTAAAATATAAAGGAGGGGGGACTGTACATGGCGACTTTAGATACTATTACTCATGGCGTTAAGAAGAAAATAAGCTTTAACAGTGCGCAGCACAAGGCACGCAATAAAGATAAACCCAAAGAGAGCTTTAAAGAGAGGAATAAGAGATTTCTGCATGAATATTTCCCTTTTATAGACGGACTGGGACTAAAAAAATACTATCTTAAGTCAAGCATAGATATACCGTTCCTTCTCATCGTTTTAACGCTTTTATCGATAGGTCTTGTAATGATGTTTTCAGCAAGCTATGTAAGTGCAATTTACGATACCTATTCATTTGAAGGGGGACCTCAGGCTAGCTTTTATATTAAAAAGCAACTTATGTTTGCACTTATTGGTATTGCTATGATGTATTTTGTATCAAAATTTGATACAAACTTTTATAAGAAGTTTTCAACTCTTATTTTGATTATCAGCTTGGTGCTTTTAGTAGCAGTTTTAATCTTCCCTGCAAAAATTGAGGGCAAGGAAGAATTTAAAAGATGGATGGCAATAGGACCTATCAGCTTCCAGCCATCAGAGGTTGCAAAGCTAGGCATAATAATGTTCTTAGCTTGGAGCTTGGAAAAGAAAAAAGCTGTTGTACGTACAAAATGGTGGTCAATAATCCCTTATATGGCATTAATAGGAGTTATTTGTATCCTCATATATAAGGAAAATCATCTTTCAGCAACACTTTTAGTTTTCGGTATAACGATGATAATGCTTTTTATGGGCGGATTTAAAATAAGAATATTCGTAATAGGCATTTTGTCTGTAGCTGCACTTGTAGGTGTTGTTTGGCTTATTCATCCAGAAACTATAAAAAATGTTTTTGAAAGCTATATGAAGGAGCGAATTGTCGCTTGGCTAGATAAGGATTATGATCCGTTAGGCTCAAGATGGCAGACTAACCAGTCACTTAATGCTATAGGCTCTGGCGGGCTATTCGGATTGGGCTTAGGAAATTCGATGCAAAAGCACCTCTATGTTTCCGAGGCTCAAAATGACTTTGTTTTCTCAATAGTATGCGAGGAGCTGGGCTTTTTCAGATCTTCAATTATCATAGCTCTTTTCGGACTGTTGGTATGGAGAGGCTTTGTAATATCTATGAATGCGAAGGATATGTTTGCCTCACTTCTAACAATGGGAATAGTTTTCCAAGTGGGCTTGCAGACGATACTAAACATTGCTGTTGTAACAGATATGATTCCTAACACTGGAATAGGACTGCCGTTTTTTAGCTATGGAGGAACATCGATAGTCATGCTTCTTGCTGAAATGGGTATGGTGCTGAGCGTTTCGAGAAGTGCAAAGCTGCCTAAAAAATAGGAATTTTGATTGTTATATTGCGAAAGATTCTTTTCAATATAGAAGCGAATCCTTTTATATGATATAATTTTATTTAAAGATTGTACTTGTGTAAGGAGGGCAGACAATGCTCAAAGCGAAAAAGATTATTATTGCTGCGGGCGGTACAGGGGGACATATTAACCCTGCATTGTCGGTAGCGAGTTATATACGCTCACTTCATCCCGATACAGATATACTTTTTGTAGGTACAGCTGATAAGATGGAGGCAAAGCTTGTTCCACAGGCAGGCTTTAATATCAAAACTATAGAAATTGCAGGCTTTAGGAGAGATTTAAGCTTCGATGCTTTAATTCATAATTTTAAGACGGTTTCTCTTTTATTAAAATCATCCTCGCAGGCTAAAAAAATCATAACCGAGTTTAAGCCTGATTTAGCAATAGGCTTCGGCGGATATGTGAGCGGTCCGGTTATAAGAATGGCTGCTAAAATGGGAATTCCTACAGCTATTCACGAGCAAAATGCGTTTCCGGGCGTTACAAATAAAACTCTTGCCAAAAGTGTTGACAGAGTAATGCTGACAAGTGAGGCTGCTGAAAAGTATATGGAGCCTAAGAATCCGTGTACGGTCACAGGCTTGCCAGTCAGAGCAGAGTTCTTTACAGCTGATAAGCAAATAAGCCGTAAGGAGTTGGGAATAGACGACAGACCGCTTATTCTTTCGTCTGGCGGTTCGCTTGGTGCAGAGCCGATAAATAAAGCAATAATTGAGCTTATTGAAAAGCTTGCACCTAAAGAGCAATGCCAGTTTATTCATGCCACAGGACACAGCGGTGTTTGGGTTGGCGATGAATTAAAATCAAGAGGCATTGATACTGACAAGCTAAAAAATGTCACAATTAGAGAGTATATTGATGATATGCCTAGGTGTATGGCAGCCTGCGATATTTTTATAAATCGAGCAGGTGCAAGCACACTTTCAGAAATAGAGGCTTTAGGAAAGCCGTCAATACTTATTCCGTCACCTTATGTTGCTGAGAACCATCAGTTCCACAACGCAATGACACTTGTTAATAATAATGCAGCAGTTGTCATCGAGGAAAAGGATTTGACTGGAGAAAGGCTTTTAAACGAAGTAGAAAATATGCTTGCAAATAAGCAAAAGCTCTCAACAATGGGTGAAAACGCAAGGTCAATGGCTGTATCTGATGCAGCAAAAAGAATTTATGACTGCTTGTGTGAGATAGCGTAACTTAAATTACATCATCTGCATACTATGAGCAAGAGATTAATTGTTCTCACGGAGGTGCAGATATGGATATTTTTAAGGTGAGAGGGCAAAGAAAAATTCAGGGAGAAATTGTTCTCCAAGGGGCAAAAAACAGTGCTTTGCCAATTCTTGCTGCTTGTGCAGCGGTAAAAGGCGAATGTATAATACATAATTGTCCCAAGCTTTCAGACGTTGATGCCGCAATAGAGATATTAAAGCATCTCGGCTGCAGAATAGATAGATATGACAATACAATATGTGTCAACAGCTTAAATATCAGCAGATGTGATATTCCGCAAAATCTGATGCACAAAATGCGTTCCTCAATTATCTTTTTAGGGCCGCTTTTATCAAGATGTAAAAAAGCAAGTATATATGCGCCCGGAGGCTGTGAAATAGGCATGCGTCCCATTGATTTGCATCTAACCGCTATGCAAAAGTTAGGTGCAGAAATCATGGAGGAACACGGAATTATTAATTTTGAATGCACCTGCTTAAGGGGAAGTAAGATAGTTCTTTCATTTCCAAGTGTTGGTGCGACTGAAAATATAATAATTGCTGCAGCAGCCGCAGAGGGAACAACGCAGATTATAAATGCCGCAAGAGAGCCTGAAATCAAGGACTTGATATGCTTTTTAAATTCCTGCGGTGCTAAAATAAAGGATTTAGGCGAGGGAGAAATAGTCATAGAAGGCACAGATAATCTGCACGGCACAGAGCATACAGTTATTCCAGATAGGATTACTGCCTCTGCATTCATGGCAGCGGCCGGAATTACAGGCGGTGAGATAAGCATTAAAAGCGTAGTGCCGATGCATCTTTTCCCAGTGATAACCTGCTTTGAAGAGGCAGGGTGCAAAATTAGCTGCGGCAGAGATTCGCTTTATTTAAATGCACCTGAAAGATTAAACAGAGTAAAGACTATAAGAACCATGCCTTATCCTGGCTTTCCAACAGATTCGCAGGCAATCATAATGGCGATGCTCAGTACTGCTAAGGGAACGAGTATGATAGTAGAAAATATATTTGAAAACCGATTCCGACATGTTGCAGAGCTTAAAAAGCTGGGTGCGAAAATTTCAGTTGAGGGTAAGGTTGCGGTAGTTGAAGGCACTAAGGCTTTAAAGGGTGCAAGAGTAGCTTCGCACGATTTAAGAGGCGGCGGAGCGCTTGTAACAGCAGCTCTTGCAGCTCAGGGAGAAACTATAATTGAGAATGTAAGCCTCATAGACAGAGGCTGGCAGAATATAGAAAAGGATCTGCGCTCTTTGGGGGCAGATATAGAAAGGCAAAAAGATACGTAAAAGGGTGAAGTCATGAATACTAATAAAACACAGAAAAAGACCGACTGGAAACGCATCGGAAGAATAGCAGTTGTATGCCTTCCTGTTGTAGCAGTAGTACTTATCGTAGCAGTAATTTTAAGCACAACTGTCCTCTTTAGAGTTAAGAGCTTTGAAATCACAGGCAATAAGCGTTATACAACAACGCAGATAGTTGAAGCATCCGGAATTAAGGAAGGAAAGAATATGTTCGTTTCCAATATCGGAAAGGCTGAGGAAAATATTATAGTTAAGCTTCCCTACATAGAGGATGCTCAAATAAAGCGTAAGCTTCCAAATTCAATTACAGTTACAGTAAAGGAAAGCACAGAGGTATATGCATTAAATGCCGCAAATGAGTGGTATATTGTTAATGCAGATGGAAAAATTATTGAGATATTGGGAACTCAAGAGCCTGAAAAGGGCATAGCACAGGTTTATACAGGTGCAATTTATGCACCTAAGGTTGGAGAAAAGGTAAATTACAACGATCCGGATGCCACAGAGGCTAAAGACGAAAATAAGAATGAGGAGCAGAAAAATACTGCAACACCATTCGAGGAATTTCAAAAGGTTTTAGCACAGGTTAATAAGACAAGCTTAAAGGGTAAGATTGATATATACAATTTTATTGATATTAATAATGTAAAGCTTCGCTATGATTCAAGAATTAGACTTGATGTAGGCGAGCCTGTAGAGCTTGAAAAAAAGCTCACTCTTGCAGCTGGTGCATTAGAAAATGAAGATAAGATTGATCCTGAACAAAAGGGTACAATGGATTTAACTGTTCTTCAGCAAATTCATTTTTACCCCGAATCAAAAACAAATAAATAATTATTATATGCACTAGTATAATCAGCAAATGATATATAAACTTCCCGATTTTGCTGTGAAATATCAATTTAATGAATTATAACTTGTAAAAGATACACAATCATGCTATCATAAAAAAATAAAATAACAAGCAAGAAAATCTTTTAATAATATAGTTTGGGGGTAAATAAGATGGCATTTGATATACTTGAAGAAGAAGATCTCACCACACAGATAAAGGTTATTGGTGTAGGCGGCGGCGGTGGAAACGCTGTTAACAGAATGGTTCAAAGTGATGTTAAGGGTGCGGAGTTTATCGTAGCAAATACGGATAAGCAGATTCTTATGCATTCAAAGGCAACACACAAAATCCAAATCGGTGAAAAGCTTACAAGAGGTCAGGGAGCAGGCGGCAAGCCTGAGATTGGCGAGAAGGCTGCACTTGAGAGCGAGGATAAAATCTCTGAAGCACTCAAGGGTACAGATATGATATTTATAACTGCTGGTATGGGCGGCGGCACAGGTACAGGCGCAGCACCGGTTATTGCAAAAATTGCTAAGGAAATGAATGTGCTGACAGTAGGCGTTGTTACTCGTCCCTTCAAGTTTGAGGGCAGAAAGAGAAGCATTCAAGCACAAAACGGTATTGAAAAGCTTGCAGAAAATGTGGACAGCCTTATAGTTATTCCCAATGAAACACTCAGACATATGGGAACAAATGCAAATATGACCTTTTCAGAAGCATTTATGATGGCTGATGAGGTCTTGCTTCAAGCTGTAAAGAATATATCCGAGCTTATTAAAATGCCGGGCTTTATTAACCTTGACTTTGCTGACATCACAGCTATCATGAAGGATGCAGGCTATGCACATGTTGGCTTTGCAACTGCAAGCGGCAAGGATAAGGCTATGCAGGCTGCAAAAGCTGTTATCAATAGTCCTCTTCTTGAAACCTCAATAGATAACGCTCAGGGCGTTGTTATGGCATTTAGAGGTCCTGAAAACTCTCTGACTATTGATGAGCTTACAGATGCTGCTGATTTCATTACAAGCAAGGCAGCGCCGGATGCTGAAGTTATTTTCGGTCTTACCTATGATCAGTGTGAGGAGGATACAATAAGCCTTACTCTTATAGCTACTAATTTCTTAGATCAGGAAACAGTAGATGCTAATAAGGCTGCAGAGGAAGCTAAAAGAGCGAAGGAAAGAGCTGAGGCAGCAGCGAGAGAAAAAGCAGCTCAGCAGGCACTTGCAGAGAAAGCCGATGAAGCTTTAGACAATGACGGCGAAAATGAAGACAAGAGCGATGACTTTGCAGAAATTGATAATTTAGCATCAAGATATGCAGAGGATGAGGCTGAAAAAGAGGAAGAAAATTCAAGCGATGATAATTTTTCATCAATCCTAGATTCATTTTCACAAAACAACAGATATAACAGATAAATAATAAAAAAGAGGTCGGCGAAGTTTTCGCTGACCTCTAAAAAATAAGCCGCTCGGAAATTGTAATCCAAGCGGTATTTTTTTATTTATCCTCATCTGCCTTTGCAGCTTCAATTACTTTTTTGGAAATTTGTACTAACTGTTCATAGCTCTCTATTGTACCGAGTTCACGTCTAAATGCAGCAGCACCTCTGATGCCCTTCATATACCAAGCAGAATGCTTTCTAGCTTCCCTTGTGCCGATATATTCACCCTTATCCTCAATAAGTGAGCTTATGTGGCGAAGCATAATATCCATTCGCTCCTCGACGGGAGGTTCAGGAAGAATTATACCATTTTTTAGATATTCATTAATCTGCTTGAATACCCAAGGCCTGCCCAATGCGCCTCTTCCGACCATGACAGAATCACAACCTGTATATTCGAGCATTTGCATAGCTGACTTTCCGTCGACAATATCTCCATTTCCGACAACAGGGATTTTTACACTGTCTTTGACCTCTTTAATAATGTTTAAGTTGACAGGCGGAGCATACATCTGTTTTCTCGTTCTGCCGTGAACGGTCAAGAGGGTAGCACCTGCTTGCTCACAGATTTTAGCCAATTCAACGGCATTTATACTGTCGTCGTCCCAGCCTGAACGCATTTTTACTGTAACAGGAATGGGATAGACAGCCTTTACGCATTTCTCAACAATTTCACCTGCAAGCTGAGGACGCTTCATAAGTGCGCTTCCACCGCCATTTCCTGCAACCTTTGGAGCAGGACAGCCCATATTTATATCAATAAAATTAGGCTCATAGGCGAGAGTCATCTGTGCAGCTTGAGCCATAATATCGGGGACATCACCGAAAATTTGAACGCCTGCGGGACGTTCTAAATTAGATAATGTTAAAAGCTGAGAGGATTTTTTATCTCTCATGCTGATACCCTTAGAGCTTGCCATCTCACCTATGCAATAGGATGCACCATAGCTCATGCAGAGCTGTCTTAATGATTTATCAGCGACACCTGCCATAGGTGCAAATGCTGCAGTTACTTTAAATGTCTGTTTATCTATAATCAAAAAACTTCCTCCGTAAATTAAATATATGCGCCGTCGACGCCAATTACCTGACCTGTTATAAAGTCTGATTTATCACTTGCTAAAAATGTCATAAGAGAAGCGACCTCCTCTGGTGTGCCGAAGCGTCCCATAGGCGATTCCTCTTTTAAAAGCTCCAAGGTTTCTTGACCGAGAGAAGCGTTCATATTTGTGTCAATTACACCGGGAGCGATGCAGTTAACATTTATGTGCGATGGTGCAAGCTCACGCGCAAGAGCCTTTGTAAGACCTATCAAAGCTGCCTTTGCAGCCGAGTAATGAACCTCACACGACGCACCTGTAACGCCCCACATGGAGGAAATATTGATTATTTTGCCATATTTATTATGTACCATAAACGGCAGAGCGAGCTGCGAGCAGTTGAAGGCACCCTTTACGATTATTCCAAACATAGTGTCGAAATCATCCTGTGTTATATCACAAAACATTTTCTGCTGTGCGATGCCGGCGTTGTTGATAAGGACATCTACTCCGCCGAAATGATTCTTAATCTGCGAAAACATTTGCTCAACTTCAGCCCTGTCAGAAACATCAGCCCTTATGGCAAGAGCATTCTGTCCCATAGAAATAATTTTTTCTTGAAGTAAAAGGGCTTCATCTTTAGATGAATGGTAATTTATAACTACATTTAAACCCTCATTTGCAAATGCAAGTGCAGCGGCACTTCCTATTCCGCCTGCACCGCCTGTTATAAGAACAGTTTTTCTTTCTGTCATGACATAAGACCTACCAATTTATCAATATTTTTGTATCCGCTGGGAAGCTCGAAAAGCTCATCCTCAACGTCATTTGAATAGCGAATATCTGTTAGAATAATGTTTCCCTCAGCAGTTATAATTTCTTGTCTGTCAAGAGTTTTACCGTTAAGAAAATAACATTTAACAGTCATAGAAGACTCCTTGTATGTTTCGCATATATATGTTTTTCCGTTTGACTTGACCTCAGTTGTGCCGACGTATTTTCCACTCTGCGGAGTAATAAGATTTGATACATCACCGAGCATTTCCTCGTTATTAGAAGGAGTAGAGGTAATATATTGCTTAAAGGTTGGCAGTACAATATAGGATTTGCTGCCGTTAGTGATGACATTTGTAGTCATGCTTTGACCAGCTATTAAGGTCATATCCATTGAAATAAAGGATTTAGCACCTTTTAAAGCTAGGGTAAAGGGCATACTGAGATTAAGATCGTCCTCACTTGTTGAATATATGCAGGAAAATTTATATATGCCGTCTTTTATAAAAGAATTAATGTAGGGGGCATACAGCGGATTTTTTGGCATACCGTTTTTATCTGTAGGAACCTTTACAGGCTTGCCCTCAGGGAGTGGCTCAGGGAGCTTTACAGGCTGTGTCGAGGACGGATTGCCGATATTTATATTTTCGTCTAACGTAACGGCGGGAGAACCATCTGGATTAGTTTGAGATAAGCCATCAAGAGCGTCAAGCATGCTGTCTATGCTCTGCTGGGAATCTGATGGTGCTGGAGCTTCACTGGGCTGTAATGAGTCGGCACTCTTGCACGCAGATAAAGATAATATTAAAGCGAGAATCAACAAAAAAGATGTTATAGCCTTTTTCATAACTGTTACCGTCCTTATTATTAAGTAATGAATCACAATAAGAATACAATAAAATCAATATAAAATCAAGTCGAACAAGGGGGTTAAAATATTGCTAAATAGAAAGAGTTTGTGAACAAGTTGAGGGTTTTGTTGATTTTTTAACTTGTTTGAAGTAAAATTATAATATGATTTATTTAAAAACAGGAGGTGACGCTCAGTGGATAGCTTTGTAGAAGCAGCAAGATATATTATACCTATTTTAGCTATAGCGATAGTTGGCTTTTGCGTGCCGTCGCTCATAAAGGGAAATAAGGAAATTGGTATAACAGGGTATCTTTATAATGCTGCAAACGGAGAAAAAATTCCGCTTGCGGGCTACGAAGTGTCTATTGGACGCAGTAAGGTCTGCGATATTGTTTTAAACTACAGCACTGTATCGCGATTTCATGCCGTTTTATCTAAGCATAAGGACGGCTGGAGAATTACTGATACAATGAGCAAAACAGGCACATATATAAAAACTGAGGGTTCTAACGATGTTGAAAGAATCGATAAGCCAAAAACCTTAAAGGACGGCGACAGCATTGTTTTCGGAAATGGTGTATTTATATTTATGGATAATGCTGTTATTACACCAGTCCAGCAGATGGATGAAATAGAATATGAGCCTACACAAGATGGCAATCAAGTCAATTCCTTTAACGAATGCTTCGTCTATCTCATAGATGCAAATACCAGTGATGCATATAGAATCGACGGTCTTGAAACCTGCATGATAGGCAGCGGGGATGATGTTCAAATTAGATTAAATGATATTGGAGTATCGAGAAGACACGCTATGCTAGTATGTGAAGACGGCATTTGGTCAGTTACAGATATGGAGTCACAGGCAGGAACAAGGCTAAACGGCAGACCTCTTAAAAAGCTCACACGTCTTAATGATTCAGACACAATAAATATCTGCGATACAGTATTTATATTCAAGATTTACAGCGGAGGTGGCAATAATGAAAAGTAAGAAATGGTGGATTCCTGTTTTACTTTTAATTACATTATTTCAGCTTTTGACCTTCGCACAGGTGATTTTCACAGAGCCTTATGAAACGGCTGAATATGTTTTTTTAGATAAAGGCATGGATATACAAACGGGAATACTCTTTTTAATATTTTTAATTATCGAGTGGGTTTATTTTATCGTAAGCACAAATGTATTAAAGGGTTCTAATCCCGCAGTTGAATTAATAGCATTTTTCTTAACAGGAATAGGACTTGTTTTAGTCGCAGGAGTAAGCAAGGAAAAGTTTAAAACACAATTTATAGCTGCTATGCTGGGACTTGTGTGCTTTATAGCGATGCTCTGGCTGATAAGTAATGTTGACAGAGCAATGAAAATGAGAACACCAATGGCTATAGCTGCAATACTTCTTTTAGTTATAACGCTTATACTTGCAAGAAATATAAAGGGTGCTTTCAACTGGCTTTCAATCGGCGGCGTTTCGATTCAGCCTTCAGAATTTGTTAAGGTAGCATTTATTTTTGTAGGTGCAGCGACGCTTGACAAGCTTCAAACATCGCGAAGTATTACAAAGTATATTATTTTCTGCTTAGTATGCGTAGCACTTCTATTCCTTATGAAGGACTTGGGTGCAGCTCTTATATTCTTCTTTACCTTCTTAGTTCTTGCATTTATGCGTTCAGGCGATTACAGAACACTTATCCTCATTTGTACAGGTGCAGCTATGGCTGCGGGACTTGTTGTGTTGATTCGCTCAGACTTTGTTATGGCAAGATTTGCAACCTACAGACATATTTGGGAGGATGTATACGGCAAGGGCTTCCAGCAGACAAGGCTTCTAATCTATTCTGCAAGCGGTGGACTTTTGGGCTTGGGAATAGGCAACGGCAAGCTTAAAAACGTTTCAGCTGCCACAGAGGATTTAGTTTTCGGTATGGTTTGTGAGGAACTGGGCTTAATAGTCGGTATATTAGTAGTTCTTTGCATATTCTTTATCGCTTTTCACAGTATACGCTGTGCGAGCGGTTCAAGATCAGCATTCTATGCAATTTCGGGTATTGCGGCAGGCTCACTGCTTCTGTTCCAGACAGCACTTAACGTATTCGGCGTAACTGACCTGCTGCCCCTAACAGGAGTAACGCTTCCGTTTATAAGCCGAGGCGGTTCGAGTGCAATTTGCTGCTGGGCATTGCTTGCATTTATAAAGGCGGCGGACAACAGAACATGGACAGGCACACGTCTGTCTGATAATTAAGGCGAAAGGAAAGGATAAAAGCTTATGAAAGGAATTGCAAAGCGTTCTAAAATAATGTTTGCGTTTGCAGCGGCTTTTATGGCAGGAGTTATGATACTGACTGCAACCTTCGCCATAAATGCCGATACTTGGGCTTTAAAGCGTGCTAATACGCACATATATACAAATGGTCAGCTATCAGCTGCAGGCAAAATAACCGACCGCAACGGTGTTGTTTTAGCACAGACTGTAAATGGTAAGCGTGAATATAACAAAAGCTCAACTATAAGAAAAGCTACTCTTCATGCTGTAGGCGACTTGGAGGGCTTTATCTCGACGGGTGCGCATACACAATTTAAGTCGGAGCTGACAGGATATAATATTTTAGATGGTATATATTCGCTAAAGAAAAATGGCAGTGGAAATGATATTAAGCTGACGATAGATGCAAATTTGTGCGCAACAGCTTATAATGCACTTGCCGGCAGAAAGGGCGCTGTGGGAGTTTACGACTATACCACGGGTGAAATACTTTGCATGGTATCAACTCCGACCTTTGATCCGCAAAATAAGCCCGACGATATAGACACGGATAAAACCGGTAAATATGAGGCTGTTTATCTTAATAGATTCCTGTCCGGTGTATTTACTCCTGGTTCAATCTTTAAGGTTGTAACGGCAGTCAGTGCGCTTGAGAATATCCCTGATATTAACAGCAGGACATTCGAGTGTACAGGTAAATATCAGACCTCAACAGGTGAGGTTCGATGCAATGGCGTACATGGTAAAATTAATTTTCAACAGGCACTTAGCAAGTCCTGCAACAGTGCTTTTGCAGCTATAGCTGAGGAGCTTGGAAATGAAAAGCTTCAAAAGACGGCTGAGGAATTGGGCTTTAACCAGCGAATTAAAATTGACGGAATAAATGTAACAAAGAGCTTCTTTGATTTAGAGGGTGCTGTGAGCGTTGATAGAGGCTGGGCTGGAATAGGTCAGTACACAACACTTGCAAATCCTTGTCAGATGATGACAGTGTTGGGTGCTATCGCTAACGGCGGCTCTGCACCTAATCCGAAGCTATTAGTAAACGACAGTAAAATTTTGGGAATTCCTCCTAAAAACTTAAAATATATGGATAAGTCAATAGCTGATACAATGTCACATATGCTTAGAGTCAACGTAACAGACCACTATGGCGAGTGGAGATTTCCTGGACTTGAATTTGGAGGAAAAACAGGCACAGCCGAGGTTAAGGATGGAAAGCCACACTCGTGGTTCTACGGATTTTCCCAAAGGGATGATTTGCCTCTTGCGGTTGTAGTTATAGTTGAGCATGGCGGTGAGGGTATTTCAGCGGCAGCACCGATTGCAAATACAGTTATGCAGGCGGCTAAGAAAGTCTATAATGTAAAATAATAAAGCATATTTATTCTTTGTTTTTTGGATAAATTTTAGCTTGTAAAGAAAAATGGAGTGTATCTAAATCTGATACACTCCGTTTTTTAGTATTTAAAAGTATCTCAAGGTGAGAGTAATTTTGCTTTAAACCATTGTATAAACAGTGACAGCCATTAAAATCTGACCTGCGTAATATGTAGCAAGCTCTGCTGTAACAAGTCTGTTTTTCCTCTTAACTGGGGTGAAATATACAAATGAAAGTATCATATCACTAATTAAAAGAAGAAGTGATGCGAGCAGTGCTATTAGGAATGAGAAGCTGCCGCTTGTAACATAGACATGACCACATACTGTTACACAAAGGGTTAAAATAAACAGATAAATAACACTTCCTATATACATAGGAGTTTTAAGCTGCATTTTTACTACCTTCATTAGAATTGCACATATGGCTGTAAATAATAAAGCTACAAGCACGGGAATTAGTGAATAACTAGGCAGTGCTTCCAAAAATGATAAAAGATAAAAGATATGGCAGATTAAAAAGGATAAAGTACCAATTCCGATAAGCTTGATTTTGTACTTTGGAGCGATTTCCTTAATGCCTAAGAAAACATCGCCTCCAAGACCGAATAAAAGCCCGAAAACCACAAATGTAAAATAAAGAGGATTTTGCATATTGTGACTAAAGCCTATAAAAGCAATAGACATGAAGCCGAAGCTGGAAAAAAACTTACATACCATACCCTCGAAGGACTTGCCCGACCTTCTTAAATAGATTGTCAGCCCACAGAAAAGTGCTGTGATAGCTGATAAGACAGGAATGAACACCATAAAAACCTTCCTTTACAGATTTTATTTAATGCCCTTTACCTTTCCCCAATATTCTTTTGCTGCTTTTTCATTTCGGTTTTCACCGAATTCATAGTATTTTACGCCCCTAAGTCTGTCTGGCAAATATTGCTGCTTTGCCCAATGATTTGGATAAGAGTGGGGATAGATATAAAACTGTCCCTTTTTAGGATTATCATCGGCATCATAGTGGACGTTTTGAAGCTGTCTAGGCACAGGTCCTGAATTTCCCTTTTGAATATCCGCCATGGCAGCATTTATACCATTGTAGGCGGAATTTGACTTAGGAGAGGTTGCAACAAGCACAACTGCGTTAGCAAGAGGTATTCTCGCCTCTGGCAGTCCCAACTCATTTGCCGTATCCACAGCCGCTTTGACTATAGGTATAATCATGGGATAGGCAAGCCCAACATCTTCATTTGCACAGACTAAAAGTCTTCTGCAGGCACTGACAAGGTCACCTGCCTCTAAAAGTCGAGCAAGATAGTGCAGTGCTGCGTCGGGATCAGATCCTCGCATAGACTTTTGATATGCGGAGATAATGTCGTAATGGTCGTCGCCGCTTTGATCATAGCGCATTGCACTTTTTTGCATAAGCTCTTTAGCACGTTCAAGCGTAATATGGCTCACCCCATCCTTGGCAGGGGAGGACAGTACACAAAGTTCGACGGCATTTATAGATTTTCTAACATCGCCGCCGCATGCACAGGAGATATAGTCGCACACACCATCTTCAACTTCTATTTTTTCATTTCTTTCTTTCTCTATAAAGCAAAAGGCTCTTTTTATAGCAGGCAAAACATCAGCTGGTTCAACTTGCTTAAACTCAAACACGGTTGAACGGCTTAAAATAGCATTATAAATATAGAAATACGGATTCTCTGTAGTGGATGCAATCAACGTAATATCGCCGTTTTCGATATATTCAAGCAGAGTCTGCTGCTGCTTTTTATTGAAATATTGTATCTCATCTAAATAGAGAAGTATGCCGTTCGGAGCTATAAAAGTACCTAATTTTGCAACAACGTCTTTTATATCCTGAGTGGAGGCAGTTGTTCCGTTTAATTTTACTAAATGGCGATCTGTAGCCTTTGCAATGATGCTTGCAACTGTTGTTTTTCCTACACCTGATGGACCGTAGAAAATCATGTTGGGCAATTCACCTGATAAAATTATATTTCTTAAAGGCTTGTCCTCTGCTAATAAATGGCGTTGACCAACAACATCATCTATATTTTGAGGACGCATCCTTTGAGCTAATGGCGCTGACATTCGCTTGCCCCTTTCTGTTTTACACTAAATTATTATATCTATTATGAAAGTTATAGTCAAGATAACCCAATGTACAATAATAACATCTTCATTTGTACATACTACCGAAAATATTTAGGCATATTTTGCAAATGACTAATTCTAAACTGGAAAATCTGCTATATCGCTGACAATATCTTCCTCATCATCAAAGCCCCAAACTCTGCATGGAAATAGGTCAGCGTCTGTGATGGCTAGAGGGGAGTATAAATCAATTTGATTGTAAAAATTATCATCCATAGCGTACAGTCCTTTCATAGATTGACTACGCTAAAAGTATACCATATTTAGCTTTTAAATAAAATAAAAATAAAGCTTCGATAACACTTTTGCATATCGAAGCTTAAAATATAATTTACTATAATTGGAAAAGTTTATTAAACCTTAAAAATTCCTCATCGTTTTCAATCATGATATTATATATTATTCTATAAAATCCATGCTTCATATTGGAATCGTTTATCTTAAAGTCAACTATTATATTTCCGCTGTCATCAAAGGAAACAACTAAATCAGTATAATTAACTCCTATTCTTTCAGGCTCATCAAAAGAAAACTCGAAACGATTTTTTTCATCAATAAATTCCTTAGAGCTTATTAATGTTGCAGGAATTGACTGCAGACCAAATAATTGGTGAATTATAAGGCTCATATCCTCTCTTGAAATAACAGCTTTTTGATCCTCAGGGGAGAAGGCAAGATATTCTGAATAGAGCCTGCTTTTGCCCTTTATGGTTTCACTCAAAGCAGCACACATATAATTATAGACCATATAATTAGTTATTCTTGGGAAAAAAGCACTGTCTATTTCAACACCGGATTGAGTGAAGTTTTCCGCGGGAAAAGCATAGGTTAAAAGCAGCTCAGAAACTTCTTTAGCCTCAGGTAAAAATTTCTTGTTTTTCGATTGGCTTATTTTAGCTTCATCAGGCTTGCTTGTTTGAGCGGCAGAGTTTTCACTTTCGCCTTGTGTATGCGTATTTTGTTTTAGATTACCTTGGCATCCTGTAAGTATAACTAATGCAAGTATAAAAGAAACTGTTGATATTAGCTTTTTCACTTTACGCTCGCCTCTTTAAGGAATATTTTAGTTTAATCATAGATTCATCTTCGTAAATAATATAGAGTATAAATATTACAAAACTATAAATAATATTTGGCTTTAAAATAAAGATAGAAAAATATTTTATGTGTTATCTTTAAGCACAAGTAAAAGCACCGCACAAGGGACGACCTTATACGGTGCTTAGAATTATTTATAGCTCTATTTTATGCCTTAGGTCCAAAGAGGAGGAGAAGGTAGCCTGCTGCAACAGCAGAACCGATAACACCTGCAACGTTGGGACCCATTGCGTGCATGAGAAGGAAGTTCTTGGGGTTAGCCTTGCGTCCCTCTGTCTGAGCAACACGGGCAGCCATAGGAACAGCTGAAACACCTGCTGCACCGATTAAGGGGTTAACCTTGCCCTTTGTGATAACATACATGAGGTCGCCGAGGAGGACACCGCCTGCTGTTGAGAACATGAATGCCATAAGACCAAGGCAAACAATGAAGATTGTCTGCTTTGAAAGGAAGGTCTGACCGTTAGCTGTAGCACCGACTGTTACGCCGAGCAAGATAGTGACGATGTTTGTAAGAGCATTCTGAGCTGTGTCTGAAAGTCTTTCAACAACGCCGCACTCTCTAAAGAGGTTGCCGAGCATAAGCATACCGATAAGGGGAGCAACTGAGGGAAGCATAAATGCGCAAAGAACAAGAACAACAACGGGGAAGATAATCTTCTCTGTCTTAGAAACCTTTCTAAGCTGCTTCATCTCAACCTGTCTTGCCTTCTTAGTTGTAAGAAGCTTCATTATCGGAGGCTGGATAAGGGGGATAAGAGCCATGTACGAGTACGCCGCAACTGCGATAGGAGCGAGCAGGTGAGCGGCAAGCTTTGATGCTAGGAAGATAGCTGTGGGGCCGTCAGCACCGCCGATGATGCCGATTGCAGCTGCCTCTTGAGGAGTGAAGCCTAAGAGGATAGCTATAACGAATGCAACATAGATACCGAGCTGAGCAGCAGCACCGAGGATAAGGCTCATGGGGTTAGCAAGAAGAGGACCGAAGTCAGTCATTGCACCAACGCCCATAAAGATTAAGCAGGGGAAGATACTGCTCTTAACGCCTGCATATATAAGACGCAGGAAGCCTATATCATACCAGTGTGAGCCTTCGACAATCGTCGTACTCAACGGATCAATAATACCTGTCGGATCGTTCATAAGTCCAGCGCCGGGAAGGTTTGCTAAAAGCATACCAAAAGCAATCGGAACTAAGAGCAGCGGCTCAAACTTCTTATGGATAGCGAGGTAGAGTAAGACGAATGAAATAAGAATCATTACGCCTTCCTGCCATGTTAAAATGGCAAGACCTGAGCTTTCCCAGAAGCCTTTGAGAATTTCAAGTATATCCATTTATGTTCCTCCTTAACCTACTACTGCAAGTACGTCGTCTGTAGCAACAGTGGAACCCTTCTGTACTAAAATCTGCTTTACAGTACCGTCACAGGGAGCAACAATATCATTTTCCATTTTCATAGCCTCAAGAACAAGAAGCACGTCGCCTGCCTTAACAGCAGAGCCTGCAGATGCATTTACGCTTAAAATTGTTCCGGGCATAGGTGAAAGAACCTTTTCACCCTCTGCAGAAACACTAGCTGCTGCGGGAGCGGCTGCAACAGGTGCAGCGGGTGCAGCAACGGGAGCTGCTGCAGGAGCAACAGCCTCTGAAACTGCTGTGATAACAGCATCAGTTTTTTCAACTTCAACTTCGTAATTTGTACCGTTGAGTGTAACAATATATTTCATGATAACAGTTTCCTTTCCAAATCAGTCTACTTTTTTTATGGACTTAAACAGCAGTCTGTTAAGCGGAATGCCGCTTTCTTCACTGACTATAGCCATAATAACAGCAGCTGTCTTTTCATCAACCTCATAGAGGTCCATTGAACCTGCTGACTGAGAGTCGGGAAGAGCTGTACCGTTATTTTGTGGTGCTGTTAAAGCATTTGCAGGAGCTGTGTCATCCTTTTTCTTCTTCTTTGAGGATAACTTTTCACCCAACTGAACGCCCTTAGAAATAAGCATGATGCAAACTGCAAGAAGAACAAGCAGTGAGAAAACCATCATAATACCAAAAAGAGCGATAGGAAGAGCGTATAAAAGCTTGTCCAAAAGAGAAGCACTCATATCAAAATTATCAAACATTGATTAATTTCTCTCCTTTCTAACAGGCTTAAAATCAGTCAATTCTTTTAATTGAATAGCTGAAGGTGTTTTTCTTTCTTTCTTCACGCTTGTCGAAGAAAGCTTCTGCCTGTGTGGGGAATGCGATATAGGAAAGAACATCCTCATCGCAGGTTGCTCTGTCGCCGAGATACTCTCTTGCAGCGGGGATACCGTCTTCAAGAAGATCTGCATAACGGCAGGTGATGGGCTGTTCGTCGCCGAGAACCTTCTTCTGGAGTTCCTCGTTTACCTTACCGGGAGCCTTGCCGTATTCGCCCTTAATATAATTCTTAACTTCTTTAGAAATATTCTTATATCTTTCGCCGGCGAGTACGTTTGCGGTAGCCTGAACACCAACCATCTGGCTCATGGGAGTAACAAGGGGCGGGAAGCCTAAGTCCTCACGAACTCTGGGAGTTTCTGCAAGAACCTCATCAAGCTTATCAAGCTTGTTCTGTGCTGTAAGCTGAGCAACAAGGTTTGAAAGCATACCGCCGGGAATCTGGTAGGTCAGAGCGTCTGTGTCAGTACCCATAACAACGGGGTTTAAAAGACCTGAATTGAGGTCTGCGTTTCTGATAGGCTTGAAGAAATCGTTGATTTCCTTGAGAATTTTTGTATCAAGAGAAACTTCGTAGCCTTCCTTTTTAAGAACATAAGCGAGAGTTTCTGTAGGGGGCTGTGATGTGCCGCCTGAGAATGAAGATATAGCAGTATCGATAACGTCTGCACCTGCTTCAACTGCTCTCATTAGTGTCATTGGGCCGAGGCCTGTAGTTGAGTGTGTGTGAACTACTACGGGAAGCTTTACGTTTTCCTTAATAGCCTTAACAAGCTCATATGCATCCTTTGGATCCATGATACCTGCCATATCCTTAATACAAATTGAATCTACGCCCATGTTTTCTAACTGCTTAGCAAGCTTGACGTAGCTTTCAAGATTGTGGATGGGGCTGATTGTGTAGCAGATTGTGCCTGATGCATGAGCACCGCACTTTTTAGCTTCATCAACAGCTACCTCGATGTTTCTAAAGTCGTTGAGTGCGTCGAAAATACGGATAATATCAATGCCGTTTTCAACACTCTTTCTAACGAACATACGAACAACATCGTCGGGATAGTGCTTGTAGCCTAAGAGGTTCTGACCTCTTAAAAGCATCTGAAGCTTTGTGTTGGGGCAAGCCTTTCGAATTTTTCTAAGTCTTTCCCACGGATCCTCATTGAGGTAGCGAAGGCAGGAGTCAAATGTTGCTCCGCCCCAGCACTCAAGAGAATAGTAGCCTGCCTTATCGAGCTTTTCAAGAATGGGCTTAAACTCCTCAAAGGGCATTCTTGTTGCGATAAGGGACTGGTTGGCGTCTCTTAAGACAGTTTCGGTAAAATTAACCTTCATAATCTCAATCTCACTTTCACTTTAAAATTTAGAAATTGATGAGCTTAGATATATAATTTTCGAGCTCTGATATAGATATGCGTTCCTGCTTCATTGAATCACGATCACGAACAGTTACGCAATTATCTTCTAATGAATCAAAGTCAAATGTAATGCATACGGGCGTACCGATTTCATCCTGACGGCGATAACGCTTGCCGATTGAACCTGTTTCGTCAAAGTCAATCATAAACTTCTTTGAAAGCTCATCATAAACCTTCATAGCATCGTTTGAAAGCTTCTTAGAAAGCGGGAGAATTGCTGCCTTATAGGGGGCAACAACAGGATTTAAATGGAGAACAACTCTAGTGTCGTTCTTTTCTGCATCGAGAACCTCCTCATCGTAAGCTTCGCAGAGAAGAGCGAGGATTGTTCTGTCAAGACCGTATGTTGACTCTATGATAAAGGGAATGAATTTTTCATTTGTTTCAGGATCAAGATAGTCCATTTTCTGACCTGAATATTCCTGATGTCTTGTAAGGTCAAAGTTTGTTCTGTTATGAGTGCCGTTGATTTCGCCCCAGCCGAAGGGGAATAAGAACTCAATATCACATGCAGCCTTTGCATAGTGAGCGAGCTTTTCATGGTCCTTATAACGAAGATGATCTGCGGGAAGACCTAAGTCCTCAAAGTACTGCTTGCCGTAAGCCTTGAAGTACTCGTAAAGATCTGTATCAGTGCCTTCCTTGCAGAATGTCTGGAACTCCATCTGCTCAAACTCGATTGTTCTGAATGTGAAGTTGCCGGGTGTGATTTCGTTTCTGAATGCCTTACCAATCTGACCGATTGAGAAGGGGAGCTTAGCTCTCATTGAACGCTGAACATTTAAATAGTTAACGTATTCACCCTGTGCATTCTCAGGACGAAGATAGATAGCGCTCTTTGCGTTGTCTGTAACGCCTCTGAATGTCTTAAACATAAGGTTGAATTCGCGGATGTCTGTGAAGTTGTGCTTGCCGCAGTGCGGGCAGGGAATTGAATGATCCTTTATGAACTGGAACATCTCTTCCTTTGTCATTGAATCAGGATGTGCTTCGGGATCAAAATCCTCGATAAGATTATCAGCTCTGTGACGCATCTTACACTCCTTGCAGTCAAGAAGAGGATCTGAGAAGGAAGCGATGTGACCGCTTGCCTCCCAAACTCTGGGATGCATAAGAATATCAGCGTCTACCTCGTAGCTGTTTTTTCTTTCCTGAATGAATCTCTTTCTCCAAGTATCTTTTACGTTGTTCTTCATTCTTGCACCGAGCGGGCCGTAATCCCATGTGTTTGCAAGGCCACCGTAAATTTCACTTCCTGCGAAGATGAAACCGCGGTTTTTACAAAGAGCAACGATCTTTTCCATTGTTTTTTCGGTATTATTAAGCATTTTGCGCCTACTCCCCTCATTATTCATTGTGACTATGATAATCTAATTAAAGATAAAAGTCAAGGCGACACAGAAAGCACTTTTTTCTTAAAAATCACTAAAAAAATGCTATGTTAACATTCTATGTACAAACAATGTTAATTATAGGGAAAATAAACTGCTTTAATATAAAACAGTAACAAAATATCGATTGGATTGGGCATGAATTTCTATATAAAACTACGAATTATGGAAAAAACGTAAATATTAGTGGAAACTCACTGTTTGTTATAGTTGACATAAAACAATAATATATAATATAATTAAGCGTATTAAAAACATATATTGTAAAATATAAAACTCAATTAATATACTTTTTTAAAGAAAGGAAAACGGCCTTGTCAAATAAAAAGGAAAACATTAGAAATTTCAGCATCATTGCTCATATCGACCACGGCAAATCAACTCTTGCAGACAGACTTTTGGAGCTTACCGATTCGGTTGCAAAAAGAGATATGTCAGCACAGATTCTCGACGATATGGACTTAGAGCGTGAAAGAGGAATTACAATTAAATCACACGCCGTTAAAATGGACTATAAAGCCTTAAACGGTGAAACGTATGAATTAAATCTTATCGACACTCCCGGTCACGTTGACTTTAACTATGAGGTATCACGTTCACTTGCAGCCTGCGAGGGTGCTATACTTGTAATTGATGCTTCGCAGGGCATCGAGGCTCAGACTCTTGCTAATACTTATTTAGCACTTGACCATGACCTTGAGATTGTTCCTGTTATAAATAAGATTGACCTGCCTGCAGCTGATCCGCAGAGAGTTGCAGATGAGGTTGAGGAGATTATTGGTCTTGACTGTGAAACAGCACCGAGAGTTTCTGCTAAAACGGGTGAGAATATTAGGGATGTTCTTGAGAAAATAGTTGAGGATATTCCCGCTCCGGAAACAGATGATGATGCACCGCTCAGAGCGCTTGTTTTCGATTCAATCTACGACAGCTACAAGGGTGTTATCGTCTATGTAAGAGTCAAGGAGGGCAAGATTAAGCCCGGCGATACAATGAGAATGATGGCAACTGGCGCAGAGTTCACTGTTGTTGAAACAGGCTATATGAGGGCTAGAAGTCTAGAACCCGTTAAGGAATTAAAATCGGGTGAGGTTGGCTATATCACAGCTTCGATTAAAACTGTTTCCGATGCACGAGTAGGCGATACTGTCACGACAGCGCAGAATCCTGCAAAGGAGCCGCTTGAGGGCTACAGAAAGGTTAACCCGATGGTATTCTGCGGCGTTTATCCTGCTGATGGTGCAGACTATGAGAATCTTCGTGATTCACTCGAAAGACTTCAGTTAAATGACGCATCTCTTTCATACGAGCCTGAAACCTCAGGAGCATTAGGCTTCGGCTTTAGATGTGGATTCTTAGGTCTTTTGCATCTAGAGATTATTCAAGAAAGACTTGAAAGAGAGTACGATCTTGACCTTGTAACAACAATTCCCAGTGTTGTTTATAAAATTCACTTAACAGATGGATCTGTTATAAGCATTGATAATCCGACTCATTATCCAGATCCGGCACTTATAGATTACTGTGAAGAACCCTTTACAAATGCACATATATATGCACCTAGCGAATATGTGGGTGCGATTATGGATCTTTGTCAGGACAGACGAGGCATATTCAAGGATATGACATATATCGCATCTGACAGAGTCGATATATTCTATGAGATGCCTCTAAATGAGATTATTTACGATTTCTTTGACTGCTTAAAGTCACGCACAAGAGGCTATGCTTCATTTGACTATGAAATATGCGATTACAGAAAGTCAAATCTTATGAAGCTCGATGTCCTTTTAAACGGCGATGTAATCGATGCACTTTCGTTTATTATTCACTCTGATAAGGCATATGGCAGAGCAAGAAAGATTGCGGAAAAGCTAAAGGATAATATTCCCAGACAGCTTTTTGAAATCCCGATTCAGATTGCAGTCGGCGGCAAGGTTATCGCACGTGAAACTGTTAAGGCTGTCCGTAAGGACGTTCTTGCAAAGTGCTACGGCGGCGATATTACAAGAAAGAAGAAGCTTCTTGAAAAGCAGAAGGAAGGTAAAAAGCGTATGCGCCACTTCGGTACAGTTGAAGTTCCGCAGGAAGCTTTCATGGCTGTATTAAAGCTTGAGGACAGCTAAATAAAATTAGAACACAGTTGAAAGGCTGTGTTCTTTTTATATTTATTTATAAAATTATTATAGTGACTTCCTGTATTATACTGCTTAAAAATGAAACGGAGAAATGAAAAATGCTTATTATAAAGATAATTTTAAGCTGCCTTTTGTCAATTATCCTTTGCAAGATCTTTGCATTTCTTGAAGTGCTTATATCACTTTTGGTTTATTCTAAAATTAAAGGTAAAGACCTAAGTGAAGATTTGCTTTCAAGCTTTAACGAAAGAAGCTTGCTTAAAGCAACTATAATTATATATGCTTTTGCGGCTGTGCTTTCCACCGCTTGTATGTACGGCTTGCTAATTTTGTTTTGCGTTGAATTTTCTCTCGAATTATCAATAGCTTGGCTTTTGATTCGCTGGGTAATCACATTTTTCAAATTCAAAAACAATTGGAGAGAGCTTATCGATAAGAAAATAGGCTCACTTTTAAATAAAAAATAAAATCCCCATATAAATAGTATATTTATTACATATAATAAACGGCAGATAATCTCTATCGATTTTCTGCCGTCATTTTTATTTTATTTTACGATGTCTAAAATCTCTTCCGGAGTGTCAACAATATATTCTGCGTTTTGCTCTTCAAAAACCTCTCTGCCTCTAAAACCCCATGTAACGCCTATACAGGGCAGAGCAGAGTTTCTTGCAGTTTCAACATCAACCTCTGAATCGCCGATATAAATTGTTTGCTCCTTGTCAGCACCAAGCTTATCCATTGCATAGAAAACACCGTCGGGAGCGGGCTTCCTGTTCCTCGTCTGAGTTTGACCTGCAGCTAAATCAATTAAATCCTTGAAATAAATATCGCAAAGTCCCTTTACAGCAGGCTCAAATTTATTTGAAACGACTGCGATTTTGTGACCATTTTCACGAAGAACTTTTAAAAGCTCTGGAATGCCGTCGTAAAGACAGGTCTTGTTATTCATGTTTTCTTTGTAGTGAGCCTTGAAAACTGCAAGACAGTCCTTTTCAATTTCTTCATCAGTTTTAGTAGGTACAGCCTTATGCATTAAAACTGCTACTCCGTTGCCGACAAAGCTTCTGATTTCCTCAAGCGAGCGGGTTTTAAAGCCATGCTTCATTAAGGAATAGTTTACACTGTCCATTAAATCCTCAAGCGTGTTTAACAGTGTTCCGTCTAAGTCGAAAATAATATATTTGTACTTCAAAATAAAACCTCCCTAAAAAGTTCCTATATTATTATACATTGTTATTGTTTTGAGTCAATGAGATAAAGAAATGATATTTTTAGTGTTTTTATAGATTATTTTGGCAAGTTCATAAAGTATTTACAATTCTACTGTTGACAAATCATGAGAACGGTTGTATAGTAATAAACGTAGTTAGCACTCAGGCAAACAGAGTGCTAACACAGGTAGGAAGGAATACTTGTGAAACGAAAGGCAGAATTTAAATGGAGCTTAGCGAAAGAAAAAAGAAAATTCTTGCCGCTGTCGTTAATCAGTATATCGAAACAGGTGAGCCTGTCGGCTCGAAGGTCTTATTGCAGCTATTAGATATTTCGGTATCAAGTGCGACAATAAGAAATGAGATGAGTGAGCTTTCACTTATGGGCTTGCTAGACCAGCCCCATACCTCAGCAGGCAGAGTTCCTACGCAATTAGGTTATAGATATTATGTTGATAACCTTATGCCGCAAAAAGAGCTTAATGAGGACACAAAGCGTCTTATGGATGCTGGTGTTAAAAACGCAGGCAGCGATCCTGAAAAGCTTTTAGCTAACGCAGGTGAGATTTTAGCTTACCTCACAAAATGTGCGGCTGTTATGACAACACCTGCCGGAGAGAGTGCAAGAATCAAGAGAGTTGAGATGGTTCCAATATCAACTCGCACTGTGATGATAGTACTGCTAACGAGCAACGGAATACTTAGAAATAAGCTTTGCAGAATGGATTGCGAAATAAACGCCTCTATGTGTGAAAGATTTTACACCATAGCTGATGCAGCTTTTATAGGCTTCCCGTTAAGAAATATAACTACGGCTTATCTCCAGTCACTTGCAGCGCGAATGGGAATGGATACCTTAACGATGTTTCCGCTTTTATCCTGCGTTGCCGATTTAGCACAAAGTGCAGTTCAGTCGCAGGTTATATTTGAGGGACGTTCAAATCTCCTGCACCACAGAGAATATGATGGTAATCTTTGTGAGCTTTTAGAGTTCTTAAGCAGGGAGGAACCACTAGAACAGCTAATCGACCAAAGCAAGGGCGATATTGAAATAAGAATCGGCAGGGAAAACTTTTTCCCGCAGCTGAGAAATTCAAGTATTATACTTGCAAGATATTCAATAGGCGATGACGGCGGCGGTTCAATCGGTGTTATAGGACCGACTAGAATAGATTACAGCAGACTCGTACCGAGTCTAAAATATATATCAGAGCTTATAAGCAATACAATGACAAAAGCTCTTGAGGATTGACGAAAGGAAATTAAGATGAGCGAAGAAACAAAGAACACTGCCCCTGAAAAAGAGCAGGAAGTAAAGGAAACAAAGAAAAAGCCCGTCTCGAAGAAGAACGCTAAAATCGAAGAGCTTGAAGAAAAACTCAAGAAGGCTGAGGATGACGTTAAGGCAAGCGAGGATAAATTTTTAAGACTTGCAGCCGAGTACGACAACTTCCGCAGGCGTTCCTTTAAAGAGAAGGATGACATAAAGGTTAAATCAAAAGCCGATGTCGTTGAAACGCTTTTGCCGATGCTCGATAATTTTGAAAGAGCGGCTAAGGATTCATCATCGTCCCTTGAGGATTACAAAAAGGGAATCGATATGATTTTCCGCCAGTTCGGTGATATTTTAACAAATCTCGGAGTTGAATCCTTCGGTAAAGAGGGAGACGAGTTTGATCCCAACATCCACAATGCTGTGATGCATATAGATGATGAAAATTTAGGCGAAAACGTAATCGCTCAGGTATTCTCAACAGGATATAAGATAGGCGATAAGGTTGTTCGTGCAGCAGTAGTAAAGGTAGCCAACTGATGCTGATGTAAATTTTTCGTACATCAACATTTATTATAATAATTTTATCAATCAATTACTTTGGAGGTAATTTATCATGTCAAAAGTTATAGGTATCGATCTTGGTACAACAAACTCATGTGTAGCAGTTATTGAGGGCGGCGAGCCCGTAGTTATCGCTAACGCAGAAGGCGCTAGAACAACACCTTCCGTAGTAGCTTTCGGCAAGACAGGCGAAAGAATGGTTGGTCAGGTAGCTAAAAGACAGGCAATTACAAATCCCGACAGAACAGTAGCATCTATCAAAAGACAGATGGGTTCAGATTTTAAGGTAACAATAGACGATAAGAAGTTCACACCTCAGGAAATTTCAGCTATGACTCTTACAAAGCTTAAGACAGATGCTGAAGCTTACCTCGGTGAAAAGGTAACAGAGGCTGTTATTACAGTTCCTGCATACTTCACAGACTCACAGCGTCAGGCAACAAAGGACGCAGGTAAAATCGCAGGCCTTGAAGTAAAGAGAATCATCAACGAGCCTACAGCTGCAGCTCTTGCTTATGGTATGGATAAGGAAGACGACCAGAAGGTTATGGTTTACGACCTCGGCGGCGGTACATTCGATGTATCTATCATTGAGATGGGCGACGGCGTTCAGGAAGTTCTTGCAACAGCAGGTAACAACCACCTCGGCGGCGATGACTTCGACCAGAGAGTTATCGACTGGATTGCAGACGAATTTAAGAAGAGCGAGGGCATGGATCTTCGCGGCGATAAGATGGCAATGCAGAGACTTAAGGAAGCAGCAGAAAAGGCTAAGATTGAGCTTTCAGGCGTAACATCCTCAAACATCTCTCTTCCCTTCATCGCAGCAGACATGAACGGCGCTCCCAAGCACCTTGAAATGACTCTTACAAGAGCAAAGTTCAATGAGCTTACAGCAGATCTCGTAGAAAAGACAATGGGACCTGTTCGTCAGGCAATGAGCGACTCAGGTCTTCAGACATCAGAAATCAACAAGGTTCTCATGGTTGGCGGTTCTTCAAGAATCCCCGCTGTTCAGGACGCAGTTAAGAAGTTTATCGGCAAGGATCCCTTCAAGGGCGTTAACCCCGATGAGTGCGTAGCAATGGGCGCAGCTATTCAGGGCGGCGTTCTCGGCGGTGAGGTTAAGGGCCTCCTTCTTCTCGATGTTACACCCCTTTCACTCGGTATTGAAACAATGGGCGGCATCAATACAAAGATCATTGAAAGAAATACAACAATCCCCGTAAAGAAGAGCCAGATTTTCTCAACAGCTGTAGATAATCAGCCTTCAGTTGAGGTTCACGTTCTTCAGGGCGAAAGAGATTTTGCAAAGGATAACAAGACTCTCGGTATCTTCCACCTTGACGGCATTATGCCTGCAAGACGCGGCGTTCCGCAGATTGAAGTAACATTCGACATCGATGCTAACGGTATCGTTCACGTATCAGCTAAGGATCTCGGCACAGGCAAGGAGCAGTCAATCTCAATCACATCTTCAACAAACATGTCTAAGGACGACATCGAAAAGGCTGTTGAGGACGCAGAGAAGTTCGCAGAAGAGGATAAGGCTCGCCGTGAAGAGGTTGACCTTAGAAACAATGCAGACCAGATGGTTTACCAGTGTGAGAAGCTCATGAACGAAGAGGGCGACAAGATTAATGAGGATGACAAGAAGGTTATCTCAGAAAAGGTTGAAGCTCTTAAGGAAGCATTAAAGGGCAATGATACAAATACAATTAAGTCAGCTCAGGATGATCTTCAGGCTAAGTTCTATGAGATTTCTGAGAGAATGTACAAGGCAGCAGCAGAGCAGGCTCAGGCTCAGCAGGCAGCTCAGGGCGGCGCACAGCAGCAGGCAGATCCCAATGCAGCTAACTACACAGAGGCTGACTACACAGACGTTCCCGAAGATAACGACTAATAAAGCAAGATATACCTCGGCGGGGCTTTAAGTCCCGCCGTAAGGCGATTTTTAAACTAGGAATAAAGGAGTAATTTCCCTTGGCAGATAAAAGAGATTTTTATGAGGTACTCGGTGTTGACAAAAATGCAACCGATGACGAGATAAAAAAAGCATATCGTAAAAAGGCGAAACAATACCACCCCGACCTGAATCCCGGTGACAAGGATGCCGAGGCGAAATTCAAAGAGGCTAACGAAGCTTACGAGGTACTCTCTGATAAGGATAAGCGCGGCAGATACGATCAGTTCGGTCATGCTGGAGTTGATCCTAACTTTGGCGCAGGCGGCGGTGCAGGCGGCTGGGGAACAGGCGCAGGCGGAATGGATTTTGATTTAGGAGATATTTTTGGCAGCTTCTTTGGCGGTGGCTTCGGCGGCGGTTCAAGAGCCAATCCCAACGCTCCAAGACGAGGCGAGGATACCCAGTCTACAATCACTATTTCTTTTGAAGAGGCTGCAAAGGGCTGTAAGAAAAAGATTAAGGTTCAAAGAATTGAAACTTGTCCTGATTGCGGCGGCAGCGGTGCGAAGGCTGGTTCATCACCTAAAACATGCCCCGATTGTAACGGCAGAGGTCAGGTTAATGTGACACAGAGAACCCCGTTTGGTACAATCCAGTCAGTTAAGACCTGTCCTAAATGCGGCGGCAAGGGCAATATAGTAGATGATCCCTGCAACAAGTGCCGAGGCGGCGGTAGAGTTAGAAAGAACCGTGAGCTTGAAATCAATATTCCTGCAGGTATAGACGACAGACAGGTTATATCTGTAAGAGGCGAGGGCAACAGAGGCGTTAACGGAGGTCCTGCAGGCGATCTTCACGTAACAGTATTTGTAAGACCTCATCCCGACTTTGAACGTGACGGCTATAATATTTGGTATGATTGTCATGTTAACTTCGTTCAGGCAACATTAGGCGATACAATTATGGTTCCCACCCTTGACGGCAAGGTAAAGTTCGATTTGGCAGCAGGCACACAGCCGGGTGCAGTCATCTCCTTGAAGGGCAGAGGTATTCAGTACTTAAACTCTAGAGGCAAGGGCGACCAGTATGTCCGTGTAGTAGTTGAGGTTCCGAAGAATTTAACATTCCAGCAGCGTGAAGCTCTTAAGCATTTTAAAACTGTTATGGGCTATGACGATGACAAGGATGACGATAAAAAAGGCTTCTTTGGAAAAAAGAAAAAATAAACTTTTGACATAATAAAAGGAAAATCCGATCGAATTTAGCTTTTAGACTATTTCGGTCGGATTTTTCTATAATTGACGAATTACTTTAAAATGAAGCACCGAATATTTTGTTGAAAAAACGTTGAGTGAAGCTAATCACAAACAGCTTTATTAGTTGACGAAAAGAGCAAAATCTAGTATAATAAAGCAATTAAATAGTATATAAAATGGGGATTTTTCTATCATTTTTAAATCCCGTTTTTGAATAAAAAGGAAGATTAATATTATGGCAGATTATAATGAACAGACAGATATTTTAATGCCTGCAGTTGCCCTTAGAGGACTTGTGGCATTTCCAAATATGAATATGCATTTTGATGTTGGAAGAGAAAAATCTATTTCAGCACTCGAATTTGCTATGGAGTCAAATAGAAAAATTTTTCTGGTTGCTCAAAAGAGTATGCTTGACGAAAACCCGCAGCGCGAAGATCTCTATGATGTCGGCGTTATTGCAAGAATTAAACAAATTTTGAAGCTCCCCGGTGAAAGGCGAACCGTCAGAGTTGCTATTGAGGGCATTTGCCGTGCAAAGCTATTGGAGGTTGTGTCGGACACTGAGCATCTCTTATGCTCAGTAAAGCCTGTAGCTAAAAGTGAAATAAATAGCGAGGATGAGGAGTATGCGCAGGCACTTGTCAGAACTGCAAAAGATATTTTTGAGTCCTTCGTCGAGTCTGCTCCACAGCTCTCACCAGATGTCGTGCTGACAGTTCTTGATGCCAAAGATCCAAGTGATTTAGCAGATTTTATTGCAAGCAATATTCCACTTGAATACGGTGAAAGACAGCCTATTTTAGAAGAGCTTAATCCAATCGCCAGACTCGAAAAGCTCTGCGCACTTTTGCAAAGAGAGTCTTCGATATTAAAGCTTGAGGAAGAGATTCAGGCGGCAGTTCAAAAGCAGATGGACGAAAGTCAAAAGGAATATTATCTTAGAGAGCAGATGAGGGCTATATCCTCGAAGCTTAACAAGGGTACGTCGATAGAAGAGGAAACGGAGGACTTTAAGGCCAAGGTTGAGGCTCTGCCGATTGAGGATAAATGGAAACAAAAGCTTTTAAAGGAATGTGATAGATTGGCTCATTCACAGTCCCAGTCCCCCGAGGCAGCTGTGAGCAGAGCATACCTTGAAACCTGTCTTTCACTTCCGTGGAACGTCTACACAGAGGATAATCTCGATATAGCAAGGGCGCAGAAAATCCTTGACGAGGATCATTATGGACTTAAAAAGGTCAAGGAAAATATAACTGAATTTTTAGCGGTTAGAAAATTAAATCCTGATATTAAGGGACAGATTATATGTCTTGTAGGCCCACCAGGTGTAGGTAAAACATCAATAGCTAAATCCGTTGCGAGAGCAATGAATAGAAAATATGTAAGGCTCTCCTTAGGCGGCGTTCACGATGAAGCAGAGATAAGAGGTCACAGAAAAACATATTTAGGCTCAATGCCAGGCAGAATTATATCGGCGATACAGCAGGCAGGTACAAGCAATCCCTTGATACTTCTCGATGAGGTTGATAAGCTTGCAAGCGACTATAAGGGAGATCCAGCGTCAGCACTCTTAGAGGTGCTTGACGGTGAACAAAATTTCTCATTTAGAGATAACTATTTGGAACTTCCATACGATTTAAGCAAGGTTATGTTTTTGACAACTGCAAACGATGCAGGAAATATCCCTGCACCGCTCTATGACAGAATGGAGGTTATAGAGCTGGGCAGCTACACTGCAGAGGAAAAATTCCACATCGCAAGGGAGCATTTAATCCCCAAGCAGCTCAAGGCACACGGCTTAACAAGCAGCAATCTTCGCTTCACAGATGATGCAGTCAGACTTATTATTGACGGCTACACAAGAGAGGCAGGCGTCAGACGCTTGGAGCAGAGAATTAAAACAATCTGCCGTAAAGCTGCAAAGGAAATTGCAAATGGAAAAAAGCGTATAACACTAAAGCCTGAAATGCTTGAAGCGATGCTGGGTGCTGTTAAATTTAAGCCAGAACCTTTAAGACAGTGCAGCGAAATCGGTGTTGTAAACGGACTTGCGTGGACATCAGTCGGCGGTGAATTATTAGAGGTTGAGGCAGCATCATTTGATGGCACAGGAAAATTAGAGCTGACAGGCTCATTGGGCGATGTTATGAAGGAGAGTGCAAAAGCAGCACTTAGCTACATAAGATCAAGAGCTGAAAAACTCAATATAGATAAAGATTTTTACAAGAACAAGGATATACATATCCATTGTCCAGAGGGTGCAGTTCCAAAGGACGGTCCGTCAGCAGGCGTTACGATGACAACTGCCTTGGTTTCAGCTCTTACAGATATTCCAGTGAGAAGCGATGTCGCCATGACAGGTGAGGTGACGCTTAGAGGACGAGTTCTTCCGATAGGCGGACTTAAGGAAAAGTCAATGGCAGCCTACATAAGAGGCGTTAAGACTGTTATAATACCAAAGAAGAATGTTTCTGACCTCGACGAGGTTGATGAGGCTGTAAAAGAAAATATTAAGTTTATAGCAGTAGAAAATGTTGATGAGGTCCTTAACATTGCACTTGATAATTCCGATAAAAAAGAGGAAGCACATGGACTTAAAATGCCCATAAATAAGGAAAACAACGAAATTTGGAACAGCGTAACGCAATAAGAGGAGATTATAATGAGATTTGATTTAATAGAATTTACAAAATCCTATGGTACATCCGAGCAGCTTAAATATTCAAGCGTACCCGAGATAGTTTTTTCAGGACGTTCAAATGTAGGCAAATCCTCCCTTATAAATAAGCTTTTTAACCGTAAGGGCCTTGCTAGAGTGTCCTCTCAGCCAGGTAAAACTATTACAGTTAACTTCTTTAAGGGTGACGGAGTTAACTTTGTTGACCTCCCCGGATATGGCTATGCTAAAAGGAGCTACTCAGAAAAGAAACGCTGGGCAGACCTTATGGAGAGCTACTTTAATTCACAGAGAAATATTGATTTAGTCATTCAGCTTATTGACTCTAGGCATAAGCCGTCAGAGGACGACTATATAATGCTGGATTTCTTAAAGCAGGGCGGTTTTAACACTGTTATAGTCTTGACCAAGATTGATAAATTAAATAAGACACAGCGCAATAAACGACTTGAAGAGCTTGAAGAGGAGCTTAAGGACTATTCTGAGATGAAGAGAATGCCGTTTTCATCCTTAAGTGGTGAGGGCGTAGAAAATTTAAGAAAGTTTATTGAAATGTCTATTAAATAAAAGAGGTGCATAGATGTTCGTATCAGATTGTTTGGAAATAAATAAAAAAGGTCATCTCACGATAGGCGGATGCGATACAGTAGAATTGGCAGAAAAATTTGGAACTCCGCTTTTTGCCTACAGTGAAGATCAGATTAGAAAAAACTGCCGTGACTTTGTGTCTTCAATAGAAGAAAACTACAACGGCAATGGCATGGTTCTATATGCTAACAAGGCTTTTTCGTGTAAATATATGTGCAGAATCTGTAAAGATGAGGGCATGGGCTTGGATGTAGTTTCAGGCGGTGAGATTTACACAGCTAAAAGTGCCGGCTTCCCCATGGAAAAAGTTTATTTCCATGGTAATAATAAGACAGACGCAGAGCTGAGGCTTGCTCTCGAGAGCGGTGTTGGCAGAATTGTAGTTGATAATATCTTTGAACTTAAAAGACTTGATAAAATTGCAAGTGAGATGGACAAAAAGGCTAAGATTTTGTTTAGAATCAAGCCCGGTATCGATGCACATACTCATTCCTTTATAAGAACAGGTCAAATAGATTCAAAGTTCGGCTTTGCACTCGAAACGGGCGAAGCTATGCAGGCAATTTATGAGGCTTTAAAATATGACAGCGTTGAGCTTGTAGGTCTTCATTGTCACATCGGCTCACAGATTTTTGACATTGATCCCTTTGAGCATGCAGCAGAGGTTATGCTTAACTTTATGGCAGAGATTAAAGCAAAATTGGGTATAGAATTTCCTGAGTTAAACTTAGGCGGCGGCTTTGGTATTAAGTATCTCGAATCAGATAAGCCTAAGCCTTTTACAGAATATATGAAGAGAGTTTCTAAGGTCGTAAAGAGCGAATGTGAGAAATTAGGACTTAAAACTCCGTTTATATTAATTGAACCGGGCAGATCAATAATCGGTGCGGCGGCAGTTACACTCTACACAGCAGGAGCTGTTAAGGAAATCCCTGATATTCGTACCTATGTATCTGTTGACGGCGGCATGACGGATAACCCGAGATACATTTTATATCAATCAAAGTACGAGGCACTCGTAGCAAACAAGGCAAATGAGGAGCGAAGAGAGATTGTAACTCTTGCAGGCAAATGCTGTGAAAGCGGAGATCTTTTAGGAGAGAGTATGCCGATTCAAAAGGTTGAGGCGGGCGACATAATCGCAGTGCTTTCAACAGGTGCTTACAATTATTCTATGGCTTCAAATTACAACAGAATTCCCCGTCCTCCAGTTGTTATGATAAAAAATGGTGAGAGCATCCTTGCAATCAAGGGCGAAAGCTATGAGGATATGATGAGAAACGACCTTTAATTAAAATATTATTGTATGGCAAGCATTAATATAAAAATATAATCTGCTTTAAATGAGCGGGGAAAGAAGGTATAAGATGTCAGATTTTACAACCGTGTATTTTACGGCTATAAAGAGGGGCTTTAACATCCCTTCAACTTTAGTAGATTTTTCAATCTTCGGCATCGATATTAATATTAAATTCTACGGCGTAATAATTGCGTTCGGCTTCGTTTTAGCGGCTTTATTCGGCGGCAGAATGGCTTATAAATGGCGTATAAGCCTTGATAAGATGCTTGATGTTTTAATCTATGGTACATTAGCAGGAATAATCGGTGCAAGACTCTATTATGTTGCTTTTGAATGGGAATACTACGCAGCGCATCCTTCGGAGATATTCCAAATTTGGCAGGGTGGCTTGGCAATCTATGGCGGAATAATCGGCGGTATTTTAGCGGCATTTATCGTATGCAAGGTTGAAAAGATTAATTTCTTAAATCTTCTTGATATGGGCGGTATGTCACTTCTTATCGGTCAGGGAATCGGCCGTTGGGGCAACTTCATGAATCAAGAGGCTTTCGGTACAAATACAGATGCACCTTGGGGTATGTGGAGTAAAAAGGTTGCAATGGATATGATGGCAAGTCAGGATTCGCTGGCACAAAGAGGTGTCTATATCGATCCGATGAAGCCGGTTCATCCGACCTTCCTATATGAATTCTTATGGTGTATGTTAGGCTTTTTACTTCTCTATATTGTATACAAGAAGTTTAGAAAGTTCAGCGGACAGCTCTTCCTAGGCTATGGTGCTTGGTATGGCTTGGGCAGAATGATTATAGAGGGCTTTAGAACCGATTCACTCTATATCGCTAATACTAATATAAGAGTTTCACAGCTTCTATCAGCAGTGCTTGTTATAATTTGCGTTTCACTCTATATTTATTTTACAATTAAGTATACAAAGCATCCTAAGCCCATAGAGGGTGTGGATTACTTCCCTGAAAATGCTGTTCCTGCAAAGGGCAAGACAGCAGAGAAAAAGGAAGACGATATTCAGATTGAAGCAGAAAGTCAAGCACAAGAGGAGAATGAAAATGGCAAGGATAATTGACGGTAAAAAGATTTCTGCTGATACGAAGGCGGAAATTGCACTTGAAGTTAAAAAAGTCAAGGAAAAAGGAGTAGAGCCTTGCCTTGCAGTTATAGTTGTGGGCAATGATCCAGCATCTAGAGTTTATGTAAACAATAAGAAAAAGGCTTGCGAATTAGTTGGTATTAAGTCTATTGAATATGCACTTGACGAGAAAACTACGCAGGAGGAATTAATCGCACTTATTGAGAAGCTCAATAACGATGATTCCGTTAACGGTATTCTCTGTCAGCTGCCCGTTCCCGAGCATATCGATGAAGAGGCAGTACTTTGTGCAATCAATCCCAAAAAGGACGTTGACGCATTTCATCCCGAAAATGTCGGTCATATCATGATTGGCGACTTCAAGCTTCTTCCCTGCACACCCGCAGGCATTATGACAATGCTTCACCACGAAAATATTGAATTAGAGGGTAAAAATTGTGTAGTAATCGGCAGAAGCAATATAGTAGGCAAGCCTATGTCAATGCTTCTTTTAAAGGAAAATGCTACAGTTACAATTTGCCATTCAAGAACAAAAAATTTAAAGCAGATTGCAGCAAATGCAGATATACTTGTAGTTGCAATCGGCAAGGCTAAATTTGTTAAGGCTGATATGGTTAAAGAGGGAGCAGTTGTTATTGATGTCGGTATGGACAGAGATGAAAACGGCAAGCTCTGCGGCGATGTTGATTTTGATGATGTATTTGAAAAAGCGGAAGCAATCACCCCTGTTCCAGGCGGTGTAGGTCCTATGACTATCGCAACACTTATGAGAAATACTCTCACAGCTTGCAAGGACCAAAACAATATATATTAATTAAAAGAAAGCAGGATTACAATGAACGGAAAAAAACTTTACAGAAAAACAAGCGATAAGATGATAATGGGCGTTTGCTCAGGTATCGCAGATTACTTCAATGTTGATAAGACAATTATCAGACTTGCATGGGTACTCATTTCTCTTATCTTAGGTGCAGGCTTAGGCGGAATTATTGTTTACTTTATTGCAGCTGTTATCATTCCCGATGAAAACAGTGTTCAGCCTCCTTTCGACGGCGGCAACGGCTATAATAACAATAATAATAATTTTTAATTAAAAATCAGGCTGAAGTATTGACAAATTGAGATTCAATATGCTATAATTCAGCTTGCCGCATATCTCGGGCAGTATTATACTATTCAAGCGGATATTATCCCGCCCGCACATAGCGAGTCTTATAAAAAGGAAGGTAAAACAGATGTACGCAATTATCGTAACTGGTGGCAAGCAGTACAAGGTTGAGGCTGGCGATGAACTTTACATCGAGAAGCTCGACGTTGAGGCTGATCAGGAAATCACCTTTGATAACGTTCTTGCAGTAGGCAAGGAAGACGGCATTCTTGTTGGTGCAGCAGCTGCTAACGCAACAGTAACAGCTAAGGTTCTTAAGAACGGTAAGGCAAAGAAGGTAACAGTCTTTACTTACAAGCCCAAGAAGAACGAGAAGCGCAAGATGGGTCATAGACAGCCTTATACAAAGGTTTCTATCACAGCTATCAACGCTTAAATGGTACGGGCAACCTTTTTTGAGGGCAGCTTAAAGGGTTTTGAAATTAAAGGTCATGCTAACGCAGGAACCTATGGCTCAGATATTGTCTGTGCCGCAGTTTCATCCGCAGCATTAATGGCTGCAAATACCGTCAGTGAAATTCTTTCTATTGATGCTGATGCACAAATGGATGAGGGTTACTTAAGGTTTACCTTTTCATCTGATAATGCTTGTGCTAAGGCTATTATCGACGGACTTAAGCTGCATTTAACAGAACTTCAAAAAGAATACCCGAATAAAATCAAAGTCATTACGGAGGTGTAACAGATGCTTAAGTTAAACATTCAGCTTTTTGCGCATAAAAAAGGACAGGGTAGTTCACACAACGGCCGTGATTCTGAGTCAAAGAGACTTGGTGTTAAGAGAGCAGACGGACAGTTCGTTCTCGCAGGCAACATCCTTGTAAAGCAGCGTGGTACTCACATTCATCCCGGCAACAATGTTGGTCGTGGTTCTGACGACACACTTTTCGCTCTTATTGACGGTAAAGTTAAGTTTGAGAGAATGGGCAAGGATCGCAAGAAGGTTAGCGTATACGCTGTAGAGCAGTAAGCTAATATATGAATTTAACACCGTTGAGATTTTTCTCAGCGGTGTTTTTTCATATGCTTTTTTATTAATAATTTCTTTGTATTTGGTGATATACTTATTTTAAGAGTTCATCATAAGGAGATTTTTATAATGAAGAGCAAGTGCTTAGTTGACTGCGAACCATTTGTAAAGGAAAAATTAGGCGAAGAGAAAACAAAAGAAATTATTGAGTCAGCTTATAAAAGATTAGAGCAGCTCATTGATGAAAATAAATATGAAATTAAGCAAGTTAAAGCTTTAACCCAAAAGGAAATATATCCCTCAATCGCACTTTACGAGGCAATTCTAAAAAGCGGAGCAGAAAAAGAAGAAGCTGTGCTAATTTTGGATTATGCAATCTGTAAAAAGACAGAGCCAAGTGCTAAATCCATGCAGATGATGCTGAAAATACCATTTGTTTATAAAATGTATCCTGCAATGTTTAAATCGGTTGCCAAAAAGAAGTTCGGTGAAAAGGCAGGATTCAAGGCAAAATATTATGACACTGCTAAAACTCAGGTTAGATTTGATATGACGCATTGCCTTTACTGCGATGTGTGCAGAAAGTATAATTGTCCCGAAATTATAAAGTGCTTTTGCCATACAGACGATGTAAATAATGTGAATTTGCACCCGAAGCTCAAATGGGCTAGAACAAAGATTATGGGCGAAGGTGCGGACTGCTGTGATTTCAATGTGTATGTTGAATCGGACAAATAATTAGTTTTAAATATAAAAACGCCCCATAGAAATAAATCTATGGGGTGCAATTAATTTAGTTCATGCCTTCCTCGCCGACATTTTCAAAAAGCTTTTGAACCTCAGATTTTAGTCCTGCGTTTTCTTCCTTTAAAAGATTTGGATCAAGGCTTAAAATATATTTTGCCGCCTTGCTGGTTTCGTCAAGCGTTTCGCGATCCTTTAACATATCAGCGATCTTAAGCTGCGGCAGACCGTGCTGGCGTGAGCCAAAAAATTCACCGGGACCACGAAGACGTAAATCCTCATCGGCTATTTTAAAGCCGTCGGTTGTGTTTTTCATTATGCTCATACGCTTTTGAGTTGTATCGTTTTGGGCATCTGTTATTAATATGCAGGTCGATTTATATGTACCTCGTCCGATTCTACCTCTCAACTGGTGGAGCTGAGATAAACCAAAGCGTTCTGCATTTTCAATGACCATAATAACGGCGTTTGGAACGTCAACGCCAACCTCAATAACAGTTGTTGAAACAAGAATATCAGTCTTGCCTGAGGAGAAATCATCCATAACCTGCTTTTTTTCCTTTGGCTTTAGCTTGCCGTGCATAAGACCAACGTTATAATCTCTAAAAAATCCATTTTGAAGTTTTTCTGAAAATTCTTTAGCAGCAGCTAATTGTGTTTCACCCTCTTCTACTAGCGGACAGATGATATAACCTTGCCTGCCCTCATCAATATGCTTTTTGATGTAGGTATAGGCACGTTTTCTAAGTGCAGAGGAAACGGCGTAGGTTTCAATTTCTTGTCTGCCGGGGGGCAATTCATCGAGGATTGAAATATCAAGCTCACCATAAATTATAAGTGCAAGTGTTCTCGGAATAGGAGTTGCCGACATGACATAAACATGTGGATTTTCACCCTTTAAGCCTAACGCACCTCTTTGCTCAACGCCGAAACGATGCTGCTCGTCCGTTATAACAAGACCAAGTGATGGAAATTCAACATCCTTTTGAATTAATGCATGAGTTCCAACTAATAAATCAATTTCTCCATTTTTTAGCCTTGCTTTCTTCTCTCGCTTTTGCTTTGCGGTATCTGATCCCGTGAGAAGCTCTGTGCGGATTCCAGTACCCTCAAAAAGCTTTTCTAATGTTTTATAATGCTGAACAGCAAGTACCTCTGTAGGTGCCATTAAAGCGGACTGATAGCCATTCTTAGCACAGGAATAAATAAGCGCAGCAGCTACGGCAGTTTTACCTGAACCGACGTCGCCCTGTAAAAGTCTATTCATCTGTTTGCCGCTCATCATATCAATAATAGCATCGTGTACGGCACGCTTTTGTGCGCCGGTGGGTGAAAATGGGAGCAGAGAAAAGTATTGCTCGGAGTAGTCGTTTAAAAGCTTGACTCCGCTTTTCTCTTCCTTTTTCATGCCTAAAATACCGAGCTGCAAGATTAAAAGCTCTTCAAAAATAAGCCTTCTTCTTGCCTCGTAAAGATAATCAAGGTTTTTCGGAAAATGAATGTTTATTATAGCGGACTTTAAATTCATCAAGCAATATCTATCTCTCAAATACTGTGGGAGAGGATCAACAAACTCATTTATGCATTCTCTAAGTGCAGTTTTTACAAGGGATTCTAAAAAACGAGAGTTTATACCCTGCGTTTGAGGATAAATCGGTCGAATACGTTCACAGCCCTCTGCTATAGCAATCTCAGGGGAATTCATCTCCTTTGTATAGAGATTCCCTGTAACCTTGCCAAAGAAAAGATATTCTTTGCCAACCTCTAATTTGTCAGCGGTGTATTTAGAATTAAATATAGTGATGTGAAGGACGCTGTGTCCATCTGTTGCATCTGTTTTGTAAAGGGTTAGTCCCTTTCTAATCATATTTGTTTGAATAGGGGAGCCGACGACAGCCTTAATACAGCAGGTTTGACCGATGACGGCATCCTCAATGGAGCTTATATTGCTCCAGTCTTCATAAACCCTCGGGTATAATCGCAAAAGGGCGTTGACATCCGAAACACCCAGCCGTGAAAGCATAGCAGCACGTTTCTCGCCAACGCCTTTTAAAAATTTTATATCTGTGTCAAGCCGCATTATTCTACTGAAATAATATAATAATAAACAGGCTGTCCACCGTTTACTATTGAAATTTCTGCATCAGAGCCATATTTGGCAGAGAGCATTGAAGCAAGCTCTTCAGCCTGTTCCTGCTCGATTCCCTCACCATACATTATAGTGATAAGTGAAGATGTACCTCTTTTGAAAAGGTGCTTTGTAACTCTGTATGCAGCTTGAAGAGTAGTGGGTTCAACGGTTGTAATCTTGCCATTTTCAAGGCCCATAATCTGACCTTCCTTAACAGCAAGCCCCTCAATGGAGCTGTCACGAGCTGCGAAGGTAACAAGACCTGTTGAAACGCCGTCAGCAGCCTTCATCATGTTCATGTGATTTTCTTCTGCTGTAAGATCATCATCAACATTTAGCATAGCTGCAATACCCTGAGGGATTGTGCGTGTATGAAGAACACGAACATCACGGTCGGTGAGAGGATCAACCTGCTCAGCAGCCATAATGATATTTTTATTGTTGGGGAGAATGTAAACAGTCTCTGCGGGAGTTTTAAGAACAGCCTTTAGAAGGTCGTCAGTTGACGGGTTCATTGTCTGACCGCCAGAAACGATTTCATCAACTCCTAATTCTGTAAAGAGTGTTTTTATGCCGTCACCTGAAGCAACTGCGACATAGCCGAAGGGCTTAGTCGGCTCAGCTATAGAGTTGTCCTCTTCACATGAGCCTTCAACGCAAGAATCTGCCTTTGGTGCATTTGCAGACATATTTTCAATTTTTACACTTGTGAGCTGACCATACTTAAGACCACGCTGAACAGCGTTGCCGGGTTCATCTGTATGTACAAAAGCCTTGATGGACTTATCGTCGTCGCTAACCTTAACATTGCCGCCGATAGATTCAAGATATGCTCTTAATTCTCTGGGATCTCTGTCTGTTTCACGAAGAGCTGTGAACTCAACTGAATAAGTGTAGTTAGCTTCACTCTTCTGCTCAACTGTTTCCTTAGCTTCCTCAAAGTTGCTGATAACAACCTCCTTGCCGTGGAAAACCTCAGACATAGCATTTAGAATGCATACAAGACCTTGTCCGCCAGCGTCAACAACGCCTGCCTTTTTAAGAACAGGCAGAATGTTGGGAGTATCTGCTAAAGCCTCTTCAGCACCCTTTAAAGCTTCATCAAAAACCTTTACAGGATCGCTTTCACCGCCTGCAACGCAAGCACGAGCATGCTCTGATGCTGTACGGATAACTGTGAGAATAGTTCCCTCTGTGGGCTTCATAACAGCCTTATAAGCTGAAGCTGAACCCTTTTCAAAAGCCTTTGCAATATTTTCTGCGTCAGCTGCCTCAATGCCCTTAAGTCCCTTGGAGAATCCGCGGAAGATAAGTGAAAGGATAACACCGGAGTTACCTCTTGCACCTCTTAAAAGACCTGAAGCAACGCAGTCTGCAACAGCTGTGATTGTTTCATTGTCGCCCTTGAGAGAAACCTCTCTTGAAGCGTTTGTGATTGTCATGGACATATTTGTACCAGTGTCGCCATCGGGTACAGGGAAGACGTTTAATGCGTCAATTTCCTTGCGGTTTGCTGTGATAGTTTCGGCGGCACTTATAACCGCATTACGATATAATGCTCCTGATATTACCAAAATTTAGTACCTCCCAGTACGGTTATTCGCCTTTCATGCCGTCAACATAAACATTAACTTTACGCACCTCAAGACCTGTTGCTTCTTCAACGGTGTATCTAACCTTATTAACAATGCTCTGGCAAATAGCAGAGATGTTAAGGCCGTAAGTGACGATAATATGAAGATCAACAATAAGACCGTTACCGTCCTTCTTTACAGAAATACCCTGATCTGCAAAGTTGCCGTTTTTACTGATTAATGAGCGAATACCCTGACGGGCATTGCTGTTTGCCATTCCTGCAACTCCGAAGCAAGAGGATGCAGTGTTGCCGATTAATGTGGCAAAAAATGACTGAGAAATTTCGATGACTCCGAGATGATTTTCAAATCTAATCAAGGAAAGTCCTCCTTTCGCATTTTAATATCTTGGGCATTGCCCTTGGAATATTATTTATAGGTTTTACTACATTATCAATTATACTATATTAAACGCTTATAAAGCAAGCAGATTATTCAATAGAGAGTTCTTTTAGGAATCTCTCCAATGCATCGTGCCAATCAGGAAGGCGGTCAAAGCCTGCGTAACCCAAGCTCTTTTTGGAGAGTCTTGAGTTGTGAGGACGCTTAGCCTTTGCAGGATATTCTTCACTTGTGCAGGGGTTAATCCTTGTGGTTTTGTCCGCTTCAAGCATAATTGCCTTTGCAAATTTTGCCCAAGAGCAAAAGCCCTCATTAGATGCGTGATAAACGCCATAGCTCTGTGTGTGAATCATTTCACATAAAAGCTTCGCTAAATCGGGAGTGTATGTCGGAGAGCCGATTTGATCGTCAACTACCTTTAATTCATCGTGAGTTTCTGATAAGCGAAGCATGGTTTTAACAAAGTTATTTCCATTAATGCCAAAAACCCAAGATGTTCTTACTATAAAGCAGCGGGGGCAGAGCATAGCCATACCCTCGCCCTCGAGTTTAGTTTGACCATATACACATTCGGGATTTTTAGGATCATCCGTTTCTAAAGGCTTGTCACCCTCACCGCCGAATACATAGTCAGAGCTTATATAAATAAGCTTTGCATCAAAAATATTGCAGCAATTCGCTATATTTTTTGTACCCTCTACGTTTACTAGACGGCACATATCCTTATCCTCCTCAGCCTTATCAACTGCAGTGTAAGCAGCACAGTGGATAACTGCGTCAGGGGAGTGCTTTGCAAAAAAGCTCATAGCAGCCTGAGCATCAGTGATGTCAAGCTCACTTGAAGAAGCGGCAATAGGAGTGTCGCCAATATCATTAAGACGCTTTATAACGTCGTAGCCGAGCTGACCATTTGCGCCTGTAACAAGAACCTTCATTTTAAATCCCTCGTTTTGGAATAATTAGTTTTTAAGACTCTGAAGAGGAGCGGGAATACGTCCGCCTCTGTTAATCATCTTAGCAGGTGAAGCTGTATTAAGGGGCATAACAGGGCCTGCACCGAGAAGTCCGCCGAAGGATAACTCGTCGCCGACCTTCTTACCGATAGCGGGGATAAGACGAACAGCAGTTGTCTTTGAGTTAACCATACCGATTGCAGCCTCATCTGCGATAACAGCAGATATAACCTCGGGAGTTGTGTCGCCGGGGACAACAATCATATCAAGACCTACTGAGCAAACAGCTGTCATAGCTTCAAGCTTTTCAATTCTAAGCACGCCTGAACGAGAAGCGTCAATCATGCCTGCGTCCTCTGATACGGGGATGAAAGCACCTGAAAGACCGCCAACGTGAGATGATGCCATTGTGCCGCCCTTCTTAACAGCGTCGTTGAGCATAGCAAGAGCTGCTGTTGTGCCGTGGGCGCCGCAGGTGTCAAGACCGATTTCTTCTAATATGTGAGCAACTGAGTCACCAACTGCCGGAGTGGGAGCTAATGATAGGTCAACGATACCGAATGGTACGCCCAATCTGTTAGCTGCCTCTGTAGCAATAAGCTGACCAAGTCTTGTAATCTTAAATGCTGTCTTTTTAATAACATCAGCAACATCTGTTAGGTTGCCGTCGGGAATTTTAGATAATGCACAGCGAACAACGCCTGGACCTGAAACGCCGACATTGATTTCACAGTCAGGCTCTCCTGGACCATGGAATGCACCTGCCATGAATGGATTATCCTCTGGAGCGTTGCAGAATACAACGAGCTTAGCAGCACCGATGCAGTTATCATCAGCTGTAACCTCTGCTGTCTTTTTTACAATCTGTCCCATAAGCTTAACAGCGTCCATATTGATACCAGCCTTAGTTGAACCGATATTGATGCTTGAGCAGATGTGCTGTGTACGCTTTAAAGCTTCGGGTATACTATTGATAAGTGCTTCATCTCCGGGAGCAAATCCCTTTTGAACGAGTGCTGAATAGCCTCCTATGAAGTTAACGCCGACAGCCTGTGCTGCCTTTTCAAGTGTCAGTGCATATTTGACGGGATCACCGCCTGATGCACCTACGAGGATAGCGATGGGTGTAACAGCAATTCTCTTATGAATAATCGGTACACCGTATTCCTTTTCTAGCTGTTCACCGACTTCAACGAGGTGAGCTGCCTTTGTTACAATTTTTTTGTAAACCTTTTCACATGAGCGATCAATGTCTTCACAGCAGCAGTCGAGAAGAGAAATACCCATAGTAATAGTTCTTATATCAAGATTTTCATCCTGAATCATATGTATGGTTTCAAGGATGTCACGGGAATTTGTCATTTGAAAAAATCCTTTCCTATCTAATTTATGAAAGATTAAACGTGGTACATGGAATCGAAAACATCCTCATGCATAACATGAATAGATAAGCCCTTTTCGTTACCGAGAGCTTTCATTTCATCAGAAAAGTTAGCAAGGGGCAATGTGCAGCTTTTCATATCTACAAGCATCATCATGCAGAAAGTGTCTTGTAAAATAGACTGAGTTACCTCTGTGATATTAACCTTAAGTTCTGCGCATTTTGTGGAAACGTTTGCAAGAATACCCACCATATCCTTACCGATTACTGTTATAACAGCGTTCATAAAAGACTCACTTCCTTTTTTAAATTACAATACATTCTACCATAAAAATTTACTCATAACAATAGTATAGCAAAAAGCGAACTAAAAATATTTTAAAATATACTTTTGTAAGATAGATTTTTATGTTATTATGTAATAGGCAAAACATATACAGGAGAAATCTAGTTATGGCTTATAAAATTATTGATATGCATACTCATTCTGATAATTCGCCCGATGGACGTCACAGTGCAATGTACATGTGCGAGCAGGCGCTGATGTCCGGTCTGCGTGCGATTGCAATTACAGACCATATTGAGGTGGACACCTATAGGGAAAAGCACTTTGATACAGCCGCTTTTCAATCATTTTTTGAAACGAAAAAGGCGAAGTATGCCTTTCGAGGCGAGCTGCTTGTGTGTACGGGAATAGAATTGGGACAGCCAATGCATGATGTCAAAACGGCTGAGGAGATTGTTGATAAGCTGCCCTATGATTTTGTCATTGCGTCAGTTCATAACTTAAAGGGTATGGATGATTTTTGCTTTTTAGATTATAGTGAGCTTAATATAGACGAGCTTTTAACAAAATATTTTGATGAGGTTATAGAGATGTGTGAGTGGGGCAGATTTGATTCCCTTGCACATTTGACCTATCCTTTGAGATACATTACAGGCGAAAATAAAATAGAGGTTGATATTACAAGGTATTATCCGCAGATTGAGGCTGTTTTAAAGCTCTTGATTGAGAAGAATATTGCATTGGAAATAAACACCTCAGGACTTAGACAAAGCTTAAATGACATAATGCCAAATGAGAATATATTGAATTTATATAAGAATTTGGGCGGAGATATGATTACATTTGGCTCTGATGCGCATATTGCCGAGGACATAGGCAAGGGAATTGATAAGGGAATGGAGATTGCTGATAGATGCGGATTTAAGCATCTGGCACTTTTCCAAAATCGTACACCAATACAAATAGATAAAGAAGAGATGAGGATTTAATATGGAACTTAAATTTAGAGCTAATGCAAAGATAAATCTTTTCCTTGATATTTTAGGCAAGCTGCCCAACGGCTTTCATTCGCTTTTTATGCTGATGCAGTCGGTATCACTCTATGATGAGGTTAGCGTTAAAGATAATAATTTAGGAGAGATAAGGCTTACCTGCTCAGAGAAAGCTCTCCCTACAGACAGAAAAAATATCGCATATAAGGCGGCTGAGGTTTTCTTCGAATATACAGGTATAGAAAATCAAGGTGTTGATATTCATATTGAAAAGAATATCCCATTTGAAGCAGGACTTGCAGGAGGAAGTGCTGACGCAGCGGGAGTAATAGTTGCTTTAAATAAGCTTTTTAAAACAGACTTATCTGAGCATGAGCTTCATACAATCGGCTTGAAAATAGGCTCAGATGTGCCTTTTTGCATTTCAGGCGGAACAATGCTTTCACAAAATACAGGCGGAGTTCTCTCAACTCTCCCTAACCTTAAAGACTGCTTTGTAGTTCTCGCAAAGCCCGCAAGCGGTGTTTCAACAGCAAGGGCATATTCAGATTTCGATTCAGCGGGATACATATATAGACCTAACAATATGAATATGCTTGCAGCTGCTGCAGATGGTGATTTTGATTCAATTTGCAAGCTTGCATGCAATGTTTTTGAGCAGACGATAGAGGTTCCGGAGAGAGTGGAAATTAAGCAGTACATGAATGATTTCGACTGCTCACTTACACAGATGAGCGGCAGTGGTCCTACAGTTTTTGGACTTTTCCTTGATGAAGAAAAGGCTACAGCCTGCTATGAAAAGCTTAAAAGCTCAAAGCTTTGCAAGAGCGTACATCTTGCACATACAGCAAAGCAGGGCGTAGAAGAAATTACAAAATGATTTGTAAATTTAAATTAAAAGGACTTTGAGATTTTTCTCAAAGTCCTTTTTGCTTGGTATATAGCAAAACAGAGGACGGGGCGAACCGTCCTCTGTTTTGTTTTTGGAGAATAACAATGAAAAAACTGGAAAAGTTTTAGTGGATGTCAATTTTAATTTTTAGGAGAATCGACAGCCCCGACAGCACCTAGCGTTCCGATGATTTCGTATTTCGGCTGTTTCTCCTGAGGAATAATGTGGTAAATCTTGCTTGAGTCGTTAATGTCAACCATACTAATCGGTATATCCGGAATTAATGTATGAATTGATGCAATGAACCTCGTGCTGCGCTGCTTTGGAAAACCGGCAACTATTGTTTTTGCACCGTGCTTTTTAGCATATACAGCTGCAAGTATAGCGGGATTATCGTTAAAATAAACACTCATGTTTGCGTTTTCGATTTTTGCACATTCGTAAAGATGTTCAAGAACCTCTGGGTTAGGCTTAAAACCGTCTTTTTCGTGAAAGACACTTAAAACTTCAAGATTCAAACCTAATTCATTTGCAATTTGTGAGCCTGCTTGGATGAGTCTTTCACATTCGAGCTGCGGTGTTACGCAAACGAGAACACAAGACTTATCTTTCATTTTTAATTTTTCCTTTCAATGTAAGTAATAGGGGAGTCTAATATTTTTAGGACGCATCCTTCCTCCTTACAGCTATATTTATAACATTTGAATATGTACTAAATAGTAAAAAAGAATGAAATCAAAGTAAAAAAAATTTGTACAGATAATGAACGAGAAAAACATCTGTAAAAGAATAATAAATCTATATAGTATATGACTATTATACATAATAATATACGTTTAATGAAAAAAGAGGCTAAAAGCAACGCTTCAAGCCTCTAAATTTATTATTTTTACCAGATAACCTTCTGAGCAACGTCTTTTCTGACGCTATTTAAGAATTCATCAACGCTTATAGAGCCGATGTCGCCCTCACCGCGCTTTCTGACAGAAACAGTATTTGATTCCTGTTCCTTTTCGCCTATGATGAGCATATAAGGAACCTTCTGAAGCTGTGCCTCACGAATCTTATATCCGATTTTCTCACTTCTGTCGTCAAGCTCAACTCTTAAGCCCTCGTTGAAGAGCTGCTCCTTAACAGCATTTGCTGTTTCAAGGTACTTGTCAGAAATGGGAAGAATTCTAATCTGCTCGGGAGCAAGCCACAGCGGGAATGCACCTGCATATTTTTCAATAAGAAGAGCAAGTGTACGCTCGTAGCAGCCGATTGATGTACGGTGGATGATGTAGGGATTCTTCTTAGAACCGTCTGCATCTGTATATTCCATGCCGAAGCTCTTTGCGAGCATCTGGTCAATCTGAATTGTAATAAGTGTATCTTCCTTGCCGTGAACGTTCTTAATCTGAATATCGAGCTTAGGACCATAGAAAGCTGCTTCGCCAACGCCAACCTTATAATCAATGCCAAGATGGTCAAGGATTTTCTTCATTGTTCCCTGAGCCTCATCCCACTGCTCAGCAGTACCGATATATTTTTCTCTGTCGTCTGGATCCCACTGTGAGAATCTGTAGGAAACATCCTCATAAAGACCTAATGTTTTGAGCATGTATATTGCAAGCTCTAAGCAGTGCTTGAATTCGCCCTCAAGCTGATCAGGAGTACACATTAAGTGACCTTCTGAAATTGTGAACTGACGAACACGGATAAGACCATGCATTTCACCACTTGCTTCATTTCTAAAGAGTGTTGATGTTTCATTATATCTTAAGGGAAGATCCTTGTATGAGCGGGGACGGTTTAAATATGCCTGATACTGGAAGGGGCATGTCATAGGACGAAGTGCAAAGACCTCCTTGTCTGTTTCCTCGTTGCCGAGAACGAACATACCATCCTTGTAATGATCCCAGTGACCTGAAATCTTATAGAGATCAGATTTTGCCATAAAGGGAGTCTTTGTAAGCAGCCAGCCTCTTCTCTGCTCCTCATCCTCAACGAAACGCTGAAGAAGCTGAATAACTCTTGCACCCTTAGGAAGCATAATGGGAAGGCCCTGACCGATTACATCTGAGGTTGTAAATAATTCAAGCTCACGACCAAGCTTGTTGTGATCGCGCTTCTTAGCCTCTTCAAGCTGCTCTAAGTAAGCGTCAAGGTCAGCCTTCTTTGTAAATGCTGTACCATAGATTCTCTGCAGCATCTTATTGTTGGAATCGCCTCTCCAATAAGCACCTGTGCAAGCTGTAAGCTTAAATGCCTTAACCCTTGAAGTGTCAGGAATGTGAGGACCTGCACAAAGCTCATGGAAATCACCTTGGCTGAAGAATGAAATTTTCTCACCCTTGCCTGCATGCTCCTTAATAAGCTCTATCTTGTAGGGTTCATCTCTCTTCTCCATCATCTCAATAGCCTCTTCGGGGCTTAATTCGTAATGCTCAAGGGGAAGAGCCTCCTTGACAATCTTCTTCATTTCCTTTTCAATCTCGCTGAGTACTTCGGGAGTGAAGGGGACATCAATATCAAAATCATAGTAGAAGCCGTTATCAACAGCAGGTCCGATAGCAAGCTTTGCCTGCGGATAGAGTCTTTTAACAGCCTGTGCAAGAATATGGGAAGCTGTGTGTCTGAAAGCACGCTTGCCCTCGTCATCGTCAAATGTAAGAATTTCTAATTTGCAATCCTCGTTGATAGGTGTACGAAGATCCTTAACCTCTCCGTTAATACGGCAAACACAAGCAGCCTTATAGAGGCCCATGCCGAGGCTTTTAGCAATTTCAGCGGCTGTAATGCCATTTTCGAATTCCTTGAATTCTCCGCCGCGCAGTTCAATGTTAACCATTTATAATATCTCCTTTCAGTTATCGAGGAAAAGAAAAAAGCTCCATCCCTCGTATCTACAAGGGATGAAGCTATAGCTCCACGGTTCCACCCAAATTGCAGCAATACGCTGCCACTCGAAAGACCTTAACGCGGTCACACGTCACAGCCTATCTTCAAAAAAGAAGATTCGGTGTGCGCTCGGCAGCGGTAACATTTTTTAAACCTTCATATACGCTTTCAGCCCATGGCGCATACTCTCTGAGAAAGCTTTTATATAAAAATGCCTTCTGCCTCACAGCTTTATACAAAAACTATTTTAGCACCGTTTAATAAAATGTCAATAGCAATTTTTGATTTTAGAACGCAATAATAATACCCTTACGGCTTGCATACATGCTTGAAAGGCCTTTGGTATCTGAAATTATTACATTCTTAAAGTGATACATTTCCTCAGCAGTCTTTTTAACCATTTCAGCTGTTTCCATGTTGTCACAGTTTGAAATGACAAGAGTGCGGTTTTCAGTATCAGTTGAGAAATCTCCGATAACAGAAATCATACGCTTAATAGCTGCGTTGAAGCCCTTAGCCTTTGAGAACTGCTTAATATTACCATCGCCGTCTGAACCTAAAACAAGCTTTATGTTAAGCATTGTAATAGCTTTACCGAGAAGGAAGGGGATTCTGCCATTCTTTACGAGATTTTCAGGTGTATCAAGCACAAAGTAGGTCTTAATTGACTTGATAAATTCTTCTACCTTTTCAACAATCTCTTCAAAAGAGCAACCTTCATCTGCAAGCTCACGGATCTTATCAGCTACAAGAACCTCTCCTGCTGCTGCTGACTTGGAATCGAAAACATGAATTTTTTTGCCTGTTTCCTCCATAGCCATTTTTGCACCCATTAATGCACTGTTGTATGAACCGGAAAGGCGGGAAGAAAGTGTGATGCTGAAGATGTAATCGGCATCGCTTGCTTCAAAAGCATCTTCAAACGCTCCAGGTGAGGGGCAGGCTGATGAAATTTTTTCCTTAGTCTGCTCAATTTCTGAGAGCATATCAAGAACATCCAGATTCTCATCGTCTATAAGCTCTTTATCGCCTATGCGAACTATAAGGGGAACATTGACGCCCTTAACTGCATTGCGAAGCTCTTGCGGCATTTCACAGCTGCTGTCTGCAATAATTTGATAATTCATAGCTTTTCCTCTTTCTAATCGAGTACGATTATTTTTTTATTCTGTTTTGCACAAGTGTATCCTCATTACACTATATACAATAATATATAAAAAAATCAGCCATGTCAATTTTTTAGTGTGAATATTTGCAAAAACTTAATACAATATACGATATTTATTTATTTTTAGACCGTTGTGCTAATGAAAATGATATGTTATTAAAAATACAGAAATTTGTATGTGTTGTATAGCAAAGTGATGTTTATTATGCTGTTTTAGTTCTAAATGATACAAAATATCTTGACATTCACCTATGAAAAGTTTATTATAAATAAGAATGGTAGTACCATGTGCCAAGCTGTACAACCATTTATTTAATTACTTATTGAATAAAAATATTTTAAAAAATTTAACACAGGAGGTGTTCGTTCGGTTGGAAATTTGGTTAGCTATTCTTATAGCCGTAGTATGTGCTGTGATTTCAGGCATCATATTCTTTATATTAGGCGGTTTACATAGGAAAAGGGTTGCTGAGGCTCAAATAGGCTGTGCTGAAAAGGAAGCAAATAGAATAGTCAGCGAGGCTATGACAGATGCCGAGGCAAGAAAAAAAGAATCTATACTCGAAGCAAAGGATGAAATTCATAAGCTCAGAACAGAGATGGAAAGAGAGCTTAGAGACAGACGCTCAGAGATTCAGCGTCAGGAGAGAAGAATCATCCAAAAGGAAGAAACTCTTGATAAGAAGAGTGACAACCTTGAAAAGAAAGATGATATATTATCAAAGAAAATCAAATCTGCAGATGAAAAGCTTGCGGAAATTGATGCAGTTAAGAAAAGCCAGTTTGAAATGCTTGAAACAATTTCAGGCTTTACAAAGGAGCAGGCTAAGGAGTATCTTCTCCACAATCTTGAGGATGAGCTTGTACATGAAAAAACTGCAAAGATTTTAGAATACCAGCAGAAGCTCAAGGACGAATCAGAAACAATGGCAAGAGAGGTTATAGGCACTGCAATTCAGCGCTGTGCCGCTGACCATACAGCAGAAACTACTGTTTCTGTCGTTTCTCTTCCAAATGATGAGATGAAGGGCCGCATAATCGGTCGTGAGGGCAGAAATGTCCGTACACTTGAAACAATCGCAGGTGTTGACCTTATTATTGATGATACTCCAGAGGCTATTACAATTTCTTCATTTGATCCCGTTCGCCGTGAAATTGCAAGAGTTACACTTGAAAAGCTTATTGCAGATGGCAGAATCCATCCTACAAGAATCGAAGAAATGTATGAAAAGGCTCGCCGCGAGGTTGAAGCAACAATCAAGCAGACAGGTGAGCATGCTCTTATTGACGCAGGAGTAAACGGAGTTCATCCGGAGCTTGTAAAGCTTCTTGGTAAGCTCAAATACAGAACAAGCTACGGTCAAAATGTACTTAATCATTCACTTGAAGTATCTTATATTGCAGGACTTATGGCAGCGGAACTTGGCGCCGATGTTAAGCTTGCAAAGCGTGCAGGTCTTCTTCATGATATTGGTAAGGCTCTTGACCATGAGATGGACGGAAGCCATGTCGAACTCGGCGTTGAATATGCCAAAAAGTATCATGAGGGCGAAGGCGTTGTACATGCAATCCAAGCTCATCATGGTGATGTAGAGTGTAAGACTGTTGTAGCTTGCCTTGTACAGGCAGCTGACGCTGTTTCAGCATCAAGACCAGGTGCAAGACGTGAAAATGTACAGAACTACATCAAGCGCCTTGAAAAGCTTGAAGCAATCGCATCCTCATTCGAGGGCGTTGAGCGTACATTTGCAATTCAGGCAGGCCGTGAGGTTAGAATCATGGTTAAGCCTGAGGTCATCAATGATGAAAAGATGGTACTCGTAGCACGCGACATCGTCAAGAAGATTGAGGATGAACTTGAGTATCCCGGTCAGATTAAGGTAAATCTTATCAGAGAGAGCCGCTACAGCGACTACGCAAAATAAGAAACAGCTTAAATCGAAGCTTAAAGTCCTACCGTGCAAAGCGGTGGGACTTTTTTTAAAAGGAGATTTCATGAAAATTCTTATAATAGGAGACATCGTAGGCACACAGGGCTGTGAGTTCCTGCGAAAGAAGCTCCCCGGCTTTAAAAGAGATAATAAAATTGACGTTGTTATTGCAAACGGAGAAAATGCTGCACCGAATAATGGCATCACAAGCTCCTGCGCAGAGCATATTTTTGCAAGCGGAGTTGACTTCATAACACTAGGCAATCACGCATTTAGAAGAAGTGAAGTATATCACTTCTTGGATGAAAGGCAGGATATTATACGTCCTGCAAATGTTTCACCTGATTGTCCCGGCAAGGGCTGGGGCGTTATTGACATGGGTTCATATAAGGTCGGCGTTATAAATCTTTTGGGCAAATCATATATAAATGGTTCTGATAATCCGTTTACAATAGTTGATAAGCTTTTAGAAAAAATCAGCGATTGCAAAATTAAGGTGCTTGATATGCACGCAGAGGCGACAGCAGAAAAGCTTGCAATGGGCTTTTATTTAGACGGCAGAGTTAATATTGTTGTCGGCACTCATACACATGTTCAAACTGCCGACGAGAAAATTCTTCCAAACGGAACTGCTTATATTACAGATTTAGGCATGACAGGCCCTGAGCTTTCAGTTTTAGGGGTACGTTCCGACGCTTCAATTAATTGGCTTAAAACAGGTCTTCCTGCTAGATTTGAAGTAAGCGATAATCCTTGCATGATGTGTGGGTGCATTTTTGAAATCGATAAGCCAACAGGCAAAGTGACAAATATTGAAAGAGTGTGCGTAAGATAAAAGAGGTGCTTTTATGTTTAAAAATATAAGATTCGCACAGGAAAAGGACATTGAAAAGCTTTTGGATCTTCTCCACCAGATTAGAGAATTTCACTGCGATTTTAGACCGGATATATTTGTAAGGGGCTGCACAAAATATTCAAGCGAAGAGCTAAAAGATGTTATAAAGGATGAAAACAGAGAAATCTATGTCGCTGTCGATGAAAATGACAATGTTATAGGTCATCTTTTTTTGACAATAAAAAATATAGCTAATCCCGAGCATGTAGCGAGAAAAGAGCTTTATATAGATGATATATGTGTCGATGAGAATATAAGAAACAGCGGAATAGGCAGAGTATTTATGGAGTTTGCAGAGAAAAGAGCGAGAGAGCTTGATTGCGATTTCTTAACTCTTAATTCTTGGGCAGGCAATGACTGTGCAGAGCATCTTTATAAAAGCTGTGCAATGACTCCCAGAGTGACAAGCTTTGAGAAAAAGTTAAAATAATAAAACACAAATCCCGATGCAAAAAATGTGTCGGGATTTTCGTTTTGATGTAATAAAATTTCGCGTTAATATATTGAGGGTTATCTATAAAATGATATAATATTCTAAAATAAAATGCGTTTGGGGGTAAAACAATGTTAGGCATAAAAACGAAGGAAAACAATAATAATAATGAGTACAAATATCCTGAGCAATATGCAAAGTATCTGGATCAATGCGGTGCTTTCCAGAATAAGTATGAGGATGCGATTGCTGCAACTGCTGTTTATGATGCTATCAAAAAGCATATGGATAGTGATGATAACGGCAAAGCTAAAAAAGTTGCATTCATAGGATTTGACGGAGTGAGAGCGGACTGCATTGTACCGAATATCAAGACTAATTATGATGCACATATGAGTACTGAGCCGTTTAGTCTTATTCAAGAGCTTGCAGATAACAAAGGGCTGTTTATTTCCTTTACAGGAGGCGTAAAGGGCGACCTGCAGGGTACGTCAACACCTCCGGGTTGGGCGACACTTTTAACGGGCGTTTGGAAGAGTCAGCATGGCGTAGACTGGGGCTGTGTGATGAAAAAAAGAGAAACAGTTCTTATGGAGTATGCAAGGCAGGGAAAAAAGACAGCATTTAACGCAATATGGCCTACGCATTTTAAAGAAACATACAGTGTGGAAATCGCTTCGAGCAAGAAGCTAGGATTGCCGATTGAATACTATGAGTGTGAGGATAATGACGATATCTTAACACAAAGAATGATTCAATGCGTAACAGAGAAGAACTGTGATATATCCTTTTGTATTCTAGAGCTTCCTGACCATGTCGGCCATGGTACAGAGCTTGGCTTTTGGAAGCAAAATCCGCAGTACATTAATGCCGTGGAGCATTGTGATAAGAATGCTTATCTGATTAGCGAAGCCATAAAAGCAAGACCAAATTATAACAATGAGGATTGGCTTATTATTGTATCGACTGACCATGGCGGACATTTAAAAGGTCATGGTGAGCAGATTCATACAGATAGAACGACGTTTATTGCAACTAATAAACCTGAGCTTTTCAATTAAATTATTTTGCATAAATAAAAGGCAGATACCCAAATTGGTATCTGCCTTTTAACTTTTTATTTTTAGCTTTCAGGATTTAAAGAGGGGATTTCATCTTCAAAATCGAGATCTTCAAAATCCATATTGGCTGCCTCTTCCTCAAGCATTGCTTGGAATTTGTCGAAAACAGCGTCATAATCGGGAGTATCTCCGGTTACAAAGGTTTCTTCGCCTGTCTGCTCGTCAATCTCAACCTTTAAAATTGCAATTTCCATATTGCCGCTTTCAAGGCTCTCCTCGGGAAGAAGAATGAGATAGTTGCTGCCCTCATGCTCCATGACAGTAACAACAGCCATTTCAACCTCGTTGCCGTCTTCATCAACTAATGTGATTGTGTTCGGCTTTTGTGCATTTTCCTCTTGTGCGGGATCAAAATCAAGAATCTTATCGTCGCTCATATTTTTTCTCCTTTATTTTATACGTTAAATCTAAAGAGAACGACATCGCCGTCCTTCATTACATATTCCTTGCCTTCACTTCTAACAAGGCCCTTTTCTTTTGCAGCTGTCAAAGAGCCACACTCAATAAGATCCTCATAGGATATAACCTCTGCACGGATAAAGCCGCGCTCAATATCAGAGTGAATCTTTCCTGCTGCCTGAGGAGCCTTAGTTCCCTTTTTGATGGTCCATGCTCTAACCTCTGGAGTACCGGCTGTGAGGAACGAGATAAGACCTAAAAGGCTGTAGCTTCTCTGGATAAGAAGATCAAGACCGCCATGCTCAACGCCGAGATCTGTTAAGAACATCTCTTTTTCATCAGGCTCAAGAGAAGCAATTTCAGCTTCGATTTCAGCACAGATTGGAAGATATTCAGAACCCTCAGCCTCTGCGATAGCCTTAACAGCCTGATAGTTAGGATTGTTTTCAACTCCGTTTGCAAAGTCGTCCTCGCTCATGTTGCAGGCATAGATAACTGGCTTAGAAGTTAAAAGAGCAATCTGTGCAAGATATTCTTCCTCTGTTTCGTCACATTCAACACATCTTGCAGGGACTTCATTTTCAAGCTCTGCCTTAAGTCTTTTTAAGAACTCAAGCTCATGTGCTAAGGATTTATCTCCTCTTGCCTGCTTTGTAACTCTGTCTATTCTTCTGTCAACCATTTCAAGGTCAGAGAGGATAAGCTCAAGATTAATAGTTTCAATATCACGTTTTGCGTCGATTGATGCGTCAACATGAATAATATCGTCATTTTCGAAGCAGCGAACAACGTGGATAATAGCGTCAACTTCTCTGATGTGTGAAAGGAACTTGTTGCCAAGGCCTTCGCCCTTAGATGCGCCTCTTACAAGACCTGCAATATCAACAAACTCAATAATAGCTGGAGTTGTTTTCTTAGGCGAATACATCTGGGTTAACTTATCAAGTCTTGCATCGGGAACAGCAACAACACCGACATTAGGCTCTATTGTGCAAAATGCGTAGTTGGCTGACTGTGCGCCTGCGTTTGTTATAGCGTTAAAAAGTGTACTTTTACCAACATTGGGTAAACCGACAATTCCGAGTTTCATTTATCTTACATCCTTCTTTAGTTTTCATTCCATATTATTATAACTGCTGATGACTAAAAAAACAACCGAAAAAATTGCAAAAAAGCCGTCTTTGGTGTAAAATAGATTAAAACAAAATCAAAGGAGTGAGTTATCATAGGTATCTCACGTTTTAACAGAGAGATTATGCTTATAGGCGAGGAGGGCTTAGAAAGGCTTCGCTCAAGTCATGTTGTAGTTTTTGGTTTAGGCGGAGTCGGCTCTTATACAGCAGAAGCACTAGCTAGAGCGGGAATAGGTGAGCTGACTGTTGTAGATAATGATACTATTTCTATCAGCAATATAAATCGCCAGCTTTATGCACTTTCTTCGACTGTGGGTATGAATAAGACAGAGGTCGCAAAGAAAAGAATAGAGGACATTAACCCTGATTGCAAGGTGAATATAAGAACAGAATTTTATCTGCCCGAAAATGCGGACAGCTTTTTTGATGCTGATTATGATTATATTGCAGATGCCATTGATACTGTCAGTGCAAAGCTTGACTTAGCCGAGCAGGCACAAAAAAGAAATATACCGATAATTGCCTGCATGGGAACTGGAAACAAGCTCGATGCTGCTCAATTTAGAGTAAGCGACATCAGCAAAACAAGCGTATGCCCTCTTTGCAGAGTTATGAGGAGGGAGCTAAAGCTTCGCAATGTGAAGAAATTAAAGGTTGTATGGAGTCCTGAAATACCGTTAAAGCCGAGTGAATCGGGCGAAAATATAAATAAGAGGGCAGTTCCAGCAAGCATATCCTTTGTGCCGCCTGCAGCAGGCATGATTATGGCTGGCGAGATTATACGAGATCTTATAAAGAAATAGTATACTGTATACATTTTATAAAGGAGATTTTATATGAATAAAAAAATAACAAGATTAATTTCTTTATTTTTAATATTAGCTTTAGCCTTTAGCTTTGCATTTACAGGCTGCAAAAAGCAAGAGCGTGACGAGGCGGAGGAAACACAGGCAGAGCAAAATAAAACTCCGCAGGCATTAACATTAAAGCTGCCGTACTCAAAAAATGATAAAATAAACCCGTTTGAAGCTGCAAGCATGCTCAATCAGAGCATAGCAGGCTTAGTTTATGAAGGTCTGTTTTCACTTGATCAAAATTACAAGCCCACCGCTAATATTGCAGCAAAATATTCGCAAAGCGGAAAAACCTTAAGAGTTACAATTAAAAAAGCACAGTTCTCTGACGGAACACCTATAAAGCTGTCTGATGTGTTGGCATCGTTTAACAATGCTAAGCTCTCTGCGCAGTATAAAAATGAACTTTCTAATATTAAAGAGGCTAGGATTAAGGATAACGCAATCGAGTTTACACTTGATAAGCCAGATCCCAATGCAGTCAATCTTTTGACCTTCGCAATTACCAAAAAAGGTTCTAAGGAGGAAAATGCGATAGGCTCAGGCAGATATGTTCTTGCAAAAAAGGATCAGGATGTGTTTTTAAAGGTAAACAGCAAAAAATCAGATTTCAAGCCTAATATAACAGAAATTCATCTCTGCGATGTTCCGGATATTGATTCACTTAAATATACCCTTGCAATAGGAAACATAAGCTTTGCCTTTGATGATTTGAGAGCGGGCGACTATTCTAGAGTTTCTGCATCTGTTAAGGATATACTTATGAATAATATGGTATATGTTGCTTTTAATAAAAAAAGTGAAGATTTAAAAAGCGAGAAGGTAAGGCAGGCAATTTCTCTTTTAATAAATAGAGCTGAGATTGCACAAAAGGGCTTCAAGGGCTATGCTGAGGCGACATATGTACCCTTTAATCCCCAATGGGATGCAATTAAAGGTAAGGATTTAATAATAGAAAAGGATGTTGACGCAGCTATTAAGCTGCTTGAGGAGGCTGGCTTTAAGGCTGACCTAAAGGCAAAAGCACCTAAGGGCGACAAAAGAAAAAAGCTGACAGTTGAGCTTTTAGTAAATAAGGATAATAATTTTAAAATAGCAACAGCTGACTTAATTAAAGAAATGCTTTCAAAAGCAAATATAACTGTTAACATCACTGCATTAAAAGAGAGCGACTATAAAAAAGCTGTTCAAAGCGGAAAATATGATATGTATTTAGGAGAAATAAAGCTCACAGACAGCATGAATATTTCATCTATGCTTATGGAAAAAGGCTCCGTTTCTTACGGTATAAATACAAGCTCAAAATCCTCAAAGGCTTATGAAGCATACCTAAATGGCTCATCAGACATATTTAAATTCATAGAGGTATTTAATGAGGATGTACCATTTATACCGCTCTGCTTTAGAAGTGGAATAGCTGCTTATACAAGGAGTTTGAAGTATTCAAACAAGGCACATATTAACGATATTTACGCAGATATAGATGAGTGGAAATTTGACTGATAAACAAATTTTATTAAGATACTTGTAAATTTCTAAAAAATCGGGTATAATTAGCTAAAGTTTGTAACTATTTGTAACAACTATAAGGAGGCGTTTTGAGCTTGGACAGCAATAATAAAAGAGATAATCAAAGTCCAAAGACTGAAGAAAAATCTCATTTAAAACGCGAAAAAACTAAAAAACGCGATTTATCGGCTGTTTCCGCTGATATAAATGAAAAGTACGCTGATATATTTGAAAAGATAGATTTTGACTCAGACTATGATGATATTCTCTCTGAATATGAAGAAACTATTGAACGCCGTGCGCAGGCATCTATAGATAAGGCGAGGGGAAAGGAAAATCCCGAGCAAGCCGATTTTTCTAAGACTAAGAATGAAGCTAATGTGCAGGATGAGGAAATTCAAGATACGGCTGCACAACAAGATGCTTTTGCAATTCTTCTCTTTATAGAGGAATTAGGTCTTCATGTGGGCGAATTCTTCAAAAAGCTTTGGAATGGTCCTAAGAGATTCTTCTACAAGGCGTCAAAGTTTATAGCCTCAGTATCGAGAATTATATGGCTTTTAATCTGCAAGCTTTCTGCTAAGCTTTTCAGCAAGTTTTCTAAGCAGGCTAAAGCACTTACAAAGGATATTAAATCTATCAAAAAATATTTTGGTATGGCAAGGGCAGACCGAAAGAATACTTTCATTAAGCTGTGGGAATATACAAAAAAAGGCTTAAAGAGGCATAAGGCAATTTTAAGAACCGTTGGAAATATAGCACTCCCAGTACTTGCAATTGTAGCATTTATTTTTACTGTTAATTATTGGAGCTCTGTAACATTTGCTTTAAAGGTTAATTATAATGATAAAGAGATAGGCTATATCGCAGATGAAACAGTATATAACGAAGCTCAGGCAGCAGCTAAGGAGCGTATGGATACAGGCAGAAACGGCGAGGAATCAAAGTTTGAAGAGCCTACATACGAATTAGCGCTTGTTTCTTTAAACGAGCTTGTTGACTCAAATGTTCTCTGTGACAGAATCATAGAAAATTCATCAAGCAATGTTACAAATGCCTGTGGTATTTATATCGATGATGAATTTATCTGCGCTATTAAAAATGAAACAGACGCAACAAGCGTTTTCCACCAGATTCTTGAACCCTATGAAAAGAAGATTAAGGATGATAACAGCTTTGTAGACTTTGTCGAAAAGGTTGAATATGTTCAGGGATTGTATTCGGAAGATGAAGAAACAATGTGGGATGCCTCTAAGCTTGTTGAGAAGCTCTCACAAACTAAGGAATCAGCCGTTAAGTACATAGTAAAAGACGGCGATACAATCTACGATATTGCACTCAAAAATGATGTTTCTGTAGATGAGTTATTGGCACTTAATCCCGGAAAGGATAAAAGTCTTTTCCCAGGTGATGAAATTATAATTTCAAATGAGGTTAACTATGTTCGTGTTAAGCTTATGAAAACTGAAACACGAAAGGTTGAAATTGATTATGAAACGGAGAAGGAAAACAATCCTTCAATGTTTAAGGGTACAAAAAGAACAGTTAGAGAGGGCAAGCCGGGCGAGGAGATTGTAACAGAGCTTGTAACCTATGTTGACGGACAGCGTGTATCAGCGCAGGAGATTTCAAGGGAAAGAACCAAGGAACCGGTAAGTGCAAAGGTTCAGGTTGGCTCTAAGCCCACAACAGTTTCCGGTGGAGGATACAATGTATCCGTTTCAGGACAGGGCTTCGTATGGCCTGCACCCGCATGTACCTATATAAGCTCCTACTTTGGCTGGAGAACGCTTAGAGGCCGTTCCGACTTCCATACCGGTATTGACTTGACTAAGCCCGGAGGAAATTCTGACGGAGCTGTTATTGTTGCGTCGCTTGATGGTACTGTTGAATCGGTAAGACGAGGCAGCGGCGGCTATGGACATAATATCGTTATTAACCATGGCGGCGGACTTAAAACTAGATATGCTCACTGTATGCCAGGTTCTATGTCTGTTTCCGTAGGTCAGCATGTAAGAGCAGGACAGGCTATTGCACGAGTAGGACATTCAGGCAACGTAACAGGTCCTCATCTTCACTTTGAAATTATCATAAACGGTCAGTGCGTAAACCCGCTTCCGTATATTCGATAAAAACTTAATAGATAAAGCCACATCCGAAAGGATGTGGCTTATTTTTATAGTAGAATAAAAGTGATAAAATATTTTGATTTTTGATGAATTTATTGTTAAAAAGGCATATTTTCCTTATCAACCCTTGACTTTTGTAACAAAATGAGTTATATTTGTAACATCTTGTAACTCTTTTGTAACTTTTTAACCAATTTGTAAACAATTTAAGGAGGCAGTAGTTTTGATAAAATCAAATAAAAGAGATCGTGATAACAAGGATAAATCTCTTTTAAACAAAAGTCAGAAAAATGAGAACAACTTTTCTCGAGAAAAATCGAGAAAATATAAATACAAAGGTAATTTTACCGAATTAGAAAGCGAAGAGAATTACGACGATATTTTACTAAAATCAGATATTACTCTTAAAAAAATAAAAGAGTATAAAGCAAAAAAAGAAAGGATCAATTCAAATGAAAAACAAGCAGATGAAAAAATTACAGTTATATCCCTTTTGGAAGCTCTGGGAAGCTCTTTCATTCTAATATCAGAAAAGATTTTTTCTGTCCCCAAAAAAGCGTGTATTCTTGCAGCAAGGAACTTTATGTGTGTGCTTAAATGTTTGAGCTTAAAATTAGTAAAAAAACTAAGATTGATAAAAAGTAATTTTATCACCCAAGCAAGGCTTCTTTTAAGAGATTTAAAAAATACGGGCAGATATATAAAATCCTGCAGGCAGAGCAAGCAAGGCACAATAAAAATGCTTTTGAAATATATGAAGGGCGGCATTAAACGCTACAGGACATTATGCAAGGCAGCTGTGAATACAGCGATTCCTGCTTTTGCGATTTTAGCTTTTATGTTTACAGTGAACTACTGGAGCAGCGTTACTTTTGCTCTTGAGGTTAACTATAATGATACGAGCATAGGCTATATCAGTGACGAAAAGGTCTATGAGGAAGCTAAAGCACAGGTAGAGGACAGGATGAGTACAACAAAGTCATTGGAGATTGAAGAGCCGACATATGAGCTTTCATTAGTTCCTTTAAATAAGCTTATTGACTCTGAGGTTCTGTGTGACAGGATAATAGAAAACTCAAAAGAGGATCTTGTAAATGCGAGTGGAATTTATATTGATGATGAATTCCTCTGTGCGGTAAAAAATGAAACAGATGCTATGGCAGTATTTGATAGTATTTTAGAGCCGTATGAAAAGGACTTAGATGACGAAAACAGCTTTGTAGACTTTGTTGAAAAGGTTGAATACGTTCAAGGACTTTTCCCAAATGACGAAGGTATAATTTGGGATGCTGCAAGACTTCTTGATACTTTAACTCAAACTAAGCAGGAGGCAGTTGAATATACTGTAAAAGAGGGCGATACAATTTATGATATTGCACTCGAAAATGATATTTCAATAGACGAGCTTTTGATGCTCAATCCGGATAAGGAAGAAAATCTCTTTGTTGGAGATAAACTTATTATTTCTAAAGAGGTCAATTATATAAGAGTTAAGGTTATGAAGACTGAAACAAGAAATGTAGAAATTGACTTTAAAACAGAAAAGGAAAACAATCCTTCAATGTTTAAGGGTACACAAAAAACAGTGAGAAAGGGCGAAAAAGGCGAGGAGTCCATAAAAGAATTAGTAACATATATCGATGGAGTGCGTGTTTCATCTCAGGAGCTTGAGAGAGAAAGAATAAAGGAGCCTGTAAATGAAAAGCTTGAGATAGGTACAAAGCCTAAAACAGCTGCAGGATCTGGCGCAAATGTTACGATTTCTCAAAAAGGCTTTGTATGGCCGGCTCCTGCTTGCAGAAGTATAAGCTCTCCTTTTGGATGGAGAACACTTATGGGTGATTCTAATTTCCATACGGGAGTAGACCTTATTAAGGCTGGAGCTCAAGGTGCGTCAAAAGGAGCTGTAATTGTGGCATCACTAGATGGTACAGTAGAAAGCGTAAGACATGAAAGCACGGGCTATGGACACAGTATTGTAATCGACCATGGCAACGGACTTAAAACGAGATATGCTCACTGCCTTGAGGGTTCAATTTCAGTTTCTGTCGGACAGCATGTAAGAGCTGGTCAGGCGATAGCACGAGTAGGCAAAACAGGCATGGCTACAGGCTATCATCTTCACTTTGAGGTAATTATAAACGGAGATTATGTAAATCCGCTTAAATATATTAAATAACCCCCTCTATCGCTCCAAAGAGCGAATTCTACAATAAACTTCCAAGAACGGCAGCAGGTATATTCCTGCTGCCGTTCGCTCTTTTATATGCAAAGCTAAATTAAAGCATAAGCTGTTTTTAAAAATGTAAATTTATATAATAAATGGATAAAAAAAGGAACGGACTCAAAGCTTCCGTTACTCTGAGTCCGCCTAAAGGGAATGAGATTTACCATTTGTTTGCACATAACAAAGGCAAAAATTAGAAGGTTTATTAAGGATCCTTACGGATCAGTTCTTGTAACGCTAGAGCTGCCGATTGCAACCGCTGACATTACGCCTGCTAAAACGAGTATGATTCCTAATGCTTGAAGTACCATTCTATTGTCCCCCTTGGTGTATAAAAAATTTTCTCTTAACCTATGCTCTTATTATATACTCGAGGAGGGCAGGATACCACCACAAAACAATTACATATTAAAACAAATGTGTTACAAACGAACTCGGTGTGTAACGCTTTTGTAACAACTGCTTGTCGAACTGTCGGTTTAAAGCGACATAACTGAAAAATCTTGTAATATAACGAAAATTTTCTGTTGGAGGTCTTTTAAAGTTTATAAATCTGTAATATTTATTTGATGTGTCAAAATCGAATTTAATGAGCTGCTTATAAGCTGTGCAGCTGTATTAACTAAAAAATCAATGTTTTTACTTGTTATAAATACATCTTTTATATGGCTTTTTCTTATAAAATCAATATCACCGCAAAGGACGGATGAGTCTATAACAGTTGGGACGCCTATGACTGTTACAGGCGTGTGCAGGGTTGCACGGCTTATTTCATGGCGATGATTATTAACACCGGAGCCTGGGACAATTCCGCTGTCAGAAATCTGAATTACACTGCCTAATCTTTCATAAGTTCTTGAGGCGAGAGAGTCAATTATTATAACACCGTCAGGTTTTAAAACATGGACTATGCCGTAAAGCTCCTCAGCGGCTTCAATACCGGTGTTGGCACACACGTCAGTTTTTATGCAGGCGTAGTTAAAACGTAATTTATGGTGTGCAGAGGACATATTGTAAGTCATATGTCTGGTTGCAATTATTTTATCTGTGCATTTTGGTCCTAACGAATCGGCAGTAATTTCTTCGTTGCCAAGTCCAGCGATTAGCAAGGTACCGCTTTTAGGAAGAAAGGGGATTAGGGCGCTGTTTAAAGCCGTGACAGAGCTTGAATTGCTGCTTATCATATTTTGGTACTCAATCGTTACATAAGTTCCAAGGGGCTTGCTTAAAAGTTTAGAGCCATTTGAATTTACTATTTTAATTCTTGTTGTCTTTATATTGTTTTGTGTTTGCTCGTCGCAGATAATCCCGTCAATTACCTTTGTTTTTACATATTGCTTGCTTTCTAAAGCTAAATCTGTTCTTATAATCAAAAGAAAATAACTCCCTTTTTGCATATTAGTATCAATATTAAAAAATGCAGTTTACAAAATAAAAAAATTTGAGTTTTCTATTGCAAAATAACAAACTCTATGCTAAAATAATCAACTGTATGATGAAGGAGGTGCAAACAATGCCTAATATTAAGTCAGCTAAGAAGCGTGTAGTAGTTAATAAGACAAAAACCGCTCGTAATAAGTCTCGCAATACAGCTCTCAAGACAGCTATCAAGAAAGCTCATGCAGCTGTTGAAGCTAACGCAGCTAACAAGGAAGTAGTAGTTAAGGAAGCTATCAAGAAGGTAGATCAGGCCGCTGCTAAGGGTCTTCTTCATAAGAACAATGCAGCTCACAAGAAGTCTGCTCTTGCAAAGCTTCTCAACGAAGACTAATTATGAATTAAATAAAGATTAACGGTTAGGGATTCCCGATACCGTTAATTTTTTTATCCTTTTTTCTTTATAGATGCGATAATATTTAACGTGCTGTAAACTTTTAATTTATTGATTTGACTTTTGCTTTCCTATGTCGTATAATGAAAATCGACAAAAAAGAAAATTTTAAGGAGGCAAAATCATGGAAACCGCTAAAAAAGTTTTTAAATTCATCGCAATCGCAGTAGCAGTAGCAGCTGCAGTCGCAGGAGTTGTTATCGCTGTTAAAAAGTTTTTAGACAAGAAACATGCAGTAGCTGATGAGCCTGAAAATTATGTTTCATGCTCATGCTGTGATGCTCCTCAGGCTTGAATTTAAACATTAGAGCCCGCAGTGCCTTTTTGCACCGCGGGTTTTTATTTTGCCTTTGGCTTCGTGATGAACGAGGCTATAAGACCGCAAAGCACAGCAACTGTTATTCCGGCAGAGGCAGAGCTAAGAGGGCCGGTGATGATTCCTAACGCACCTTTTTCTAAAATTGCAGCTCTTGTGCCTTTTACCATGGCATAGCCGAATCCCGTTAACGGAATTTTGGCACCTGAAAAACCAATCTCAGCCAATTTTTCATATACGCCGATTCCGCCCAAAGCTACGCCTGCCAAGACAAACGCAGTTAGAATTTTTGCTGGTGACAGCTTTGTCTTGTCCAATAGAATTTGCCCTATTGAACAGATGAAGCCGCCTAATAAAAACGAAAATAATACTTCTTTTAAATTACTCATATATATTAACCTTTCAAGCTTTTATATCAATATTCTTTGCTGAAAAAAGGTTTAATATACGTAGTGAAAATATAATAGAATAAAATAAGTTAGAAAATATTTGTAATTTAACTATTGACAAATGTGTCTAATGTTAATAATATCTATATTGTAAAGACAGTTAATCTTCTTAAAAAATTATGCATGTTAGGAGTAATTCAAATGTCAACTTTTGAAAGAGTACAGAAAATAATTTGCGAGCAGCTTGAGCTTGATGAACACCTTGTAACAGAGGATGCTACAATAGCAGGTGATTTAAGTGCAGACAGCCTTGATCTTGTAGACCTTGCAATGTCAATCGAGGATGAGTTTGAGCTTGAAGTTCCCGATGAAGCTCTTGAAAGCATCAAGACAGTAGGCGACATCGTAAAGTTCATTGACGATAACGAGTAATTTTTTATATTAATCTTTAAAGCTGTTTTGTATTATTAAATATGAAACAGCTTTTATTTAAGTCTTAAGAAAGGACTGAAATATAATGATTCTTAAAAATGCAGAAATATTTGATAAGGATTTCAACAGGGTAAAAGCTGATATTCGTGTAGAAGATGGGAAAATAGCAGAGATTAAAGAGAATATCTGCGGTGATGATGAAATTGATTTTACCGGCTGCGTCATTATCCCTGGACTTATTGACGTTCATATCCACGGCTGCGGTGGTGAGGATTTCAGCGACTCAAAGCCTGAAACGCTCCCCACAATGAGCAAGACACTTGCATCGTTTGGCGTAAGCTCATTTTGTCCTACAACGATGACTCTCCCTTATGATGTTATTGAAAAGGCTTTTGCAAACTGCAAAAACTACATGGGCAAGGAATGCGGCGCATATATCCACGGCGTGAACATGGAGGGACCGTTCCTCTCAGTTGAAAGAAGAGGCGCACAGCCTGAGGAATATATCCACGTTCCTGATATTGAAGAGTTTAAAAAGCTAAATGCTATGTGTCCGATGAAAATTGTTTCCTTAGCACCTGAAACACTCGGAGCTATAGATTTTGCAAAAGAAGCTTCAAAGACCTGCACAGTTTCAATGGCTCATACAGTTGCAACCTATGAGCAAGCTCAATTAGGATTTAAGAATGGTATCACACATTCAACACACTTAACAAATGCAATGGCTCCCGTTTCTAATCGTACACCCGGTCCTGTTATCGCAGCGCTTGAAGCTGAAAATTCAACGGCAGAGCTTATTTCAGACGGCTTCCACATCAATCCCGGTTACCTTGCGTTCCTTTACAAGGTTTTAGGCGAAGATAGATCAGTTGCTGTCAGCGACTCGATGAAGGCATCAGGAATGCCAGATGGCGTTTATGAGCTAGGCGGTCAGCCCGTATATGTTAAGGATGGCAAGGCACTTCTTGAAAACGGAACAATCGCAGCAAGCACCACAAACGTTTTTAAAGAGCTTCAAAATATTATGAGCTTCGGCGTACCTGTTAAGCAGGCCGTTAAGTCATGCACAATCAACCCTGCAAGGGTAGTGGGCGTCGATGACATTACAGGCTCAATAGAAGAAGGCAAGAATGCTGATTTGCTTGTATTAAGCGGCGATATGCATGAGAAGAAGGCTCTGTTCATAAAGGGAAAGAGATTCTAATTTAAATAAAATACTTTTCTGTCCGACTGTATTTTTGCAGTTGGGCAGTTTTTTTATTTACTGCATATTCAAAGTGCCTATTTTGTGATATAATATAAAATAGATAAATTTATACATTTAGGAGGACAATATGAACTTTTTAGTTATAGACGGCAACAGCATATTAAACAGAGCTTTCTATGGTATCAAGGCTTTAACAACAAAGGACGGAAGATTTACAAATGCAATATACGGATTTTTAAATATCTTTTTAAGACTTAGGGAAGAGTGCAAGCCTGAGGCTATAGCAGTAGCATTTGATGTTAAGCATCCTACATTTCGCCACGAGATGTATGACGGCTACAAGGCGACAAGAAAGGGTATGCCTGATGAGCTTGCCCAGCAGATGCCCGTTTTAAAGGAGCTTTTAACGGCTATGGGCATTAAGGTTGTTGAAATGGCTGGCTATGAGGCTGATGATATTCTAGGTACGCTCTCTAAGCACAGCGGAAACAATATGTGCTTTATTGCAACAGGAGATAGGGACAGCCTGCAGCTTGTAACCGATACTACAAATGTACTTTTAGCGTCGACAAAGATGGGCAAGCCCGTAACAGTTCGATATACGCCTAAAGAGGTTGAAGAAAAGTACGGGGTAGAGCCTAAAAAGCTAATTGATATTAAAGCTCTAATGGGCGATAGCTCTGATAATATCCCCGGCGTTGCAGGCATAGGCGAAAAAACAGCAGGCGACTTGATTTCTAGATTTTCAAGCATTGAATATATCTATGATAATATTGAAACAATAGACGTTAAGCCGGGTGTTAGAAACAAGCTGAAAAACGATAAGGATATGGCTTTTTTAAGTAAGAATTTAGGTACAATCAACTGCGATATTCCGATTGATTATGATATAAATAATTATCTTGTGGGCGAATGTGATAACTTTAAGGTAACAAGCATGCTCGCTGATTTAGAGATGTTTAAAATTATTGAACGCTTGGGCTTGCAGATTACAGATTCGGCTATGCCTCAAAATGAAGAAGTAAAGGCTGTGCCTGTCTGTGAGGAAACAGATACTCAAAATCTGATGTCAAGAATTACAGCGGACGGCGAATGCTATTTCCTTTGGGATGAAGAGGATTGTTTCTTTAACTTTAAGGATAAGGTTGTCTTTATAAAGTGCGATAATGAAAAGTTTTATCCATTCTTTATGAAGCTTCTCGAAAGTAAAAAGATAAAAAAGTACACGGCTAATATTAAAAAGCTATACAGCTTTGCTGCCTGCTGCGGCTTTGAAGCTAACAGCATGTGCGGTGACATAGAGCTTGAGGGTTATGTTTTAAATCCATCATCAAGCACATATGATGTTTTAAAGCTCGCAGGCGAGTACGGTGCAGTTGTTCCGACTGAGGACGGCGAATACGGCGCTCAGTGTGCGTGCTTGAGATTGCTGTATGAAAAGATGAATGAGCAGATTGAAAATAATAATCAAAGACAGCTTTTAGATGAAATTGAGCTTCCCTTAGCAAAAGTTCTTTCAGATATGGAAAGAGTCGGTTTTGACGTTGACGCACAGGGAATTGAGGAATTCGGCAATCAGCTTGCAGAAAAGATTTCTTATATCGAGGAATCTATTTATAATCTTGTAGGCTATGAATTTAACTTAAACTCTCCTAAGCAGCTCGGCGAGGCCCTTTTTGAAAAGCTTGGGCTTCCTGCAAAGAAGAAAACAAAGAATGGTTATTCAACAGATGCAAAGGTTTTAGAATCGCTTGCAAATAAGCATCCGGTTGTAAGAGATATATTAGAATATCGTTCACTTGCAAAGTTAAAATCAACCTATTGTGACGGCCTTTTAAAGGTTATTGCAGACGACGGCAGAATCCACTCAACGCTTAATCAGACGGAAACTAGAACAGGCAGAATTTCATCAACAGAGCCTAATCTTCAAAATATTCCAGTGAGAAGTCAGCTGGGTAAGGAGATGAGAAAGTTCTTTAAGGCCTCTGACGGCTGCATTTTAGTCGATGCCGACTATTCACAGATTGAGCTTAGAGTTCTTGCTCATATTTCAGGCGACGAAAATATGACCGAGGCATTCAATACAGGCACGGATATTCACGCAGTTACAGCCTCACAGGTATTCGATATGCCTCCTCAGCTTGTAACTCCACTTATGAGAAGCCGTGCAAAGGCTGTTAACTTTGGTATCGTCTATGGTATAGGGGCTTTCTCCTTAGCTAAGGATTTGGGTGTTACAAGGGCTGAAGCAGATGACTATATAAGGGGCTATCTTGAGCATTATTCAGGTGTCAGGGAATATATGGACAAAGTGGTCAGCGAAACTAAGCAAAATGGCTATGCAGAAACTATTTTTGCACGCCGACGCTATCTGCCCGAAATCAACGCATCAAACGGCATAACAAGAGCGTTCGGTGAAAGAGTTGCCAGAAATATGCCAATTCAAGGTACAGCTGCAGACATCATCAAGATTGCAATGATAAGAGTTTACAATAAATTAAAGGAGAAAAACCTCTCTGCAAAGCTTATTATGCAGGTACACGATGAGCTTATAGTTGAAGCACCCGAAAATGAAGCAGAGTTAGTTTCCAAAATCTTAAAGGAAGAAATGGAAAACGCTGTTAATTTAAATGTTTCTCTTATCGCCGATGTACACGCAGGAAAGACTTGGTATGAGGCTAAGGAATAAAAGAAAAGAGTAATTTAAATGAAAATAATTTTTGTTTGTACAGGCAATACTTGCCGCAGCCCAATGGCACAGGGACTTTTTAAAAAAATGTTAGATGATAACAACATAAAAAATGTTGAAGTTATAAGTGCAGGACTGTATGCTGATGACGGCAATTTTGCAACCTATGAGGCTAAAAAGGCAGTTTTAAAATTCGGAGTTGATATTTCTTCACATATGTCCCATAATCTTACAAGAGCGGATATAAGAACCTCTGATTTAATCGTTTGCATAAATACAACACACTTGCAAGCTCTAAAGCCGATTGTGCAGGAGGATAAGCTGTATCTTTTGGGCAGCGGGGTACAAGATCCCTATGGTCAAAGTCAAGAGGTCTATGATAGCTGTGCAGAAGAAATCAACGAAGCCTTAAAAGAATTGCTTAAAAGGGTTAAGTCAGAAATTGAGAAGTGAGCTTATGATTTTTAATATTGCAGAAATGACACGCGAGCATACAAAGAAGCTTGCTGAGCTTGAAAAAGTCTGCTTTAGCACACCGTGGAGCGAGAGCGGGCTAAACGAGGAAATAGAAAATTCCCAGTCACATTTTATTGTGGCTGAGAATGAAAGTGATATTTTAGGCTATATAGGTGTGCAGGAAATTTGGGGCGAAGCCTATATTACAAATATTGCGGTATTTCCAAAATACAGAAGGCAGGGCGTTGCTCAAATGCTTTTGCAAAGAGCCATAGATGGTGCAAAATCGAGAGATTGCGTATTTATAACCTTAGAAGTTAGAAAGAGCAATTTAAATGCGATTGCACTTTATAATAAATTCGATTTTAAAAATGTGGGTGAGAGAAAAAACTTCTATACTAATCCCACAGAAAATGCTATTATAATGACAAAGAACTTTAATTAAGAGGGGACTTTTAGAATGAAAATTCTCGGTATTGAATCTTCATGCGATGAAACAGCAGCATCAGTTGTCGAGGACGGCAGAGAGGTGCTTTCAAATGTTGTTGCATCACAGGTAAAGGAACATATAAAGTATGGCGGAGTTGTGCCTGAAATTGCATCACGCCGACACGTTGAAGCTATAACAGGTGTTGTAGATGAGGCTTTAAAAAATGCAAATACAACACTTGATGAAATTGAAGCTATTGCAGTTACCTATGCACCCGGTCTAATAGGAGCGCTTTTAGTAGGCGTAAACTATGCAAAGGGACTTGCCTTTGCAGCTGACAAGCCTCTTGTACCTGTACATCATTTAAGAAGCCACATTGCGGCTAACTATATTACCAATAAGGATTTAAAGCCTCCGTTTTTATGTCTTGTAGTTTCGGGCGGTCACAGCCATATAATTGAGGTTAAGGATTACACAGATTTTAAGGTTATCGGCAGAACAAGAGATGACGCAGCGGGCGAAGCTATGGACAAGGCAGCACGAGCAATGGGACTTGACTATCCCGGAGGAGTTAACCTAGACAGAGTGTCAAGAAACGGCAATCCTAAGAGCTATAAGCTTCCGCATCCGAAAGTTGAGAATAGCGAATATGATTTTAGCTTTTCAGGACTTAAGACAGCTGCTATAAATATTCTTCACAATGCAAAGCAGAAAGGTGAAGAGATTAGCGTTCCCGATTTAGGTGCATCATATATTGAAGCTGTCGTTGATTGCTTGAGCGAAAATACAGAAAAAGCAGCGATTAATTTTGGCTATGATAAGATTGTTTTGGCAGGCGGTGTATCTGCAAATTCAAGACTTCGTGCAAGAATGACAGAAATATGCAAAAAGCACGGCTGGCAGCTCTATATGCCTGAGCTTTGCTATTGCGGAGATAATGGTGCAATGGTTGGCGCGCAGGGCTATTACGAATACATAAGCGGAAACAGAGCTGGACTTGATTTAAATGCAAAGCCCTCGCTCCCGATTGACGAGAAGTAACTGTATAAAGGTAAAACGGACTAAGGAAAATTCCCTAGTCCGTTTTTTTATATGCATTAAGTTTAAACTGCTAATGATGATAGAATCTGAGAATAAATCTTAACAGGATCCTCTAATATTTTATCTCTTACTGCTTTTGCCTGCTCCATATCCGCAACATATAATGACAGGCTCATGAGAGTGTCGTCACCATCTTTTAACGCGAATGTAACGTTGCAGCCATTATCGAGCTGCTTTATTTCAATGTTATTTTCCTTAAGTCGTCTTTCAACTATTTGAAGATGTACTGCTGATTTTAAGGCTTTTTCACGAACTGAAGCAGGAACCTCGCTTTTTATTTCAACAACGAGCTTGCCTGAATCGGTGAGAGTCATAAATTCCTCGTCATCCTTGATTTCAACCTTTATGTTTCCATCATTTTCTAGGTCAGCTACAGCTTGACTTGCTTCAAAGTAGTTTGCAAGGCCCTCATCTTGGATAACTGTGAAGAGTTGACGCTTTGAAAGAGGCTTTTCAAGTCTGTCTAAAAGAAATGCGACAAGTACCTTGATTTCGCTGCGCTGTCTTAATCCACCGGGAGCTATGCCTGCTGAGAAAGCGTCTGCTGAATGCTCTGATTCTTTATTTGTATCAAAAAAACTGAGATTATCCATAAAAACCCCCTAAATATTCTGAAAATTAATTCTAACGCTTTAAATAATCTTTGTCAAGAATAAAGCTTTTTGACAAAAAATAAAAGCGTCGCAAGATAAAAAGTATACGCCTAATACTGCCATTCGCTAACAAAAATATATTATGTTAAATTGGAAAAAAGAAATATAGTTTTCATAGCTATAGTGTTAGCAATATGGGTTATTATCTATTATACCACTATATGCATTAGTTCTCAATATTAAAAGTAAAAAGAGAAAATGAGAACTTTAAAAAATTGATTGACTTTTAATTTATTGTAGTATTAAACAAATAAATACACTTTATATGGATTATAATTTTTTCATTTTCTATTTAAAAATGTGTTTTGTTTATGATATAATTAGTATGCTAAATTGCTATATCATTTTGGAGGTTATTATATGTCTGAAGTGCTGCGTATTTTTGTAGAAAAAAAAGAAGGTTTTGCTGTTGAGGCTGGTCATGTTTTATCTGACCTTCGCGAAACATTGGGACTTAAAAATCTTTCTTCATTAAGACTTTTCAACCGTTATGACGTTGAGGGGCTTTCAAGGGAAGATTTTGATGCCGCTGTAGAAACAATTCTCTCAGAGCCTAATGTGGACACAGTTTCAAGCAAAATCGACACGGATTCACGCCTTACCTTTGCTGTAGAGTATCTCCCCGGTCAGTATGATCAGCGAGCAGACTCAGCTGCACAGTGTATAGCTCTTTTAACTGGAAGAGAGCGTCCTGAGGTTCGCACAGCAAGAGTTTATGCTCTTGAGGGTGAGCTTACAGATGCACAGATAGAAGAGGTTAAGGAGTATCTTATCAATCCTGTAGAATCAAGACTAGCTTCTATGGAAAAGCCAGAGAGCTTGGACCTTGATATTAAGATTCCCACAAAGGTTCCAAGAATCGAAGGATTTATAACATGGAGCGACGATGAAGTCAGCAAGTATCATGCAGAAAATGGTTTTGCAATGACAGTTGCAGATCTTTGCTTCTGCCGAGATTACTTTAAAAATGAAGAACATCGCGATCCCACTCACACAGAGCTTAAGGTTATCGATACTTATTGGTCTGACCACTGCCGTCACACAACCTTCTCAACAGAGCTTGTAAATGTTGAGGTAGAGCAGGGTGGTCTTTCAAAGGCTATTGAAAATGCATGGCAGGAGTATATAGACGCAAGAGCATTTGTTAACCGCACTAAGCCAGTAACACTAATGGATATGGCAACACTCGGAACAAGAGTGCTTAAGAAAAAGGGTATGGCAGACGATCTTGATGAGAGTGAGGAAATCAATGCTTGCTCAGTTAACGCAGAAATTGAGGTTAACGGCGAAAAGCAGGATTGGCTTATTCAGTTCAAAAATGAAACACATAACCATCCCACAGAGATTGAACCTTTTGGTGGTGCGGCAACTTGCCTCGGCGGTGCAATTCGTGATCCACTTTCAGGCAGAGCATATATATATCAAGCAATGCGCGTAACAGGCAGCGGCGATCCTACAGCTGCATTCGAGGATACACTCGAGGGTAAGCTTCCACAAAAGAAGATTACCGTAGGCGCTGCACAGGGCTATTCATCATACGGCAACCAGATAGGTCTTGCAACTGGTCAGGTTTCAGAATTATATGATGAGGGCTATTTAGCAAAAAGAATGGAAATTGGTGCTGTTGTAGGTGCATCACCCAAGAAAAATGTAAGAAGAGAAGTTCCTGCTCCGGGCGATGTTATCATCCTCTTGGGCGGCAGAACAGGTCGTGACGGCTGCGGCGGAGCAACAGGTTCATCTAAGGCTCATGATACATCTTCAATCGAAACCTGCGGTGCAGAGGTTCAAAAGGGTAATCCTCCAACAGAACGTAAGCTTCAAAGACTCTTTAAAAATCCCGATGCGTCAACAAGAATTAAACGCTGTAACGACTTTGGTGCAGGCGGTGTCTGCGTCGCTATTGGTGAGCTTGCAGACGGTCTTAAAATAAATCTTGATCTCGTTCCCAAGAAGTACGAGGGCCTCGGCGGCACAGAGCTTGCAATCTCCGAATCACAGGAGCGAATGGCTGTTGTTGTTGACAAAAAGGACGTTGAAGCTTTCTGCGCACTTGCAAAGGAAGAAAATCTTGAGGCAACAGTAGTTGCTGAGGTTACAGAGAGTCCCAGACTCGTTATGAATTGGAACGATGATTTAATCGTTAATATAAGCCGTGAATTCCTTAATACAAATGGCGTTTCACAGAAGGCTAACGTAAAGATAGTATCAGTTAAGGCTGAGGATTGCTACAGAACAGCAGTTCCTGAGTGTCTTAAGAATAAGAGCAATGCACAGGCACTAAAAGACAATCTTTCAAGACTTGAGGTCTGTTCACAGAAGGGACTTGCAGAGCGCTTTGACGCATCAATCGGTGCAGCAACAGTTCTTATGCCCTTCGCAGGCAAGTATCAGCTCACACCTGAAGAGGCAATGTGTGCAAAGGTTCCTGTACCGGGCGGTGCAACAGATGATGCTACTGCAATGGCATTTGGCTTTATCCCCGGACTTAGCCGTTGGAGTCCGTTCCACGGTTCAGCATTCGCAGTAATGCAGTCACTTGCACGTCTTGCAGCGATTGGCGCTGATCCAACAAAGGCAAGACTTACATTCCAAGAGTATTTTGAAAAGCTTCGTGACGTCCCCGAGCGTTGGGGCAAGCCCGCATCAGCTCTTCTCGGCGCACTGACAGCACAGCTTAATTTCGGCGTTCCTGCAATCGGTGGTAAGGACTCAATGTCAGGTTCATTTAATGAGCTTGATGTTCCTCCCACACTTGTAAGCTTTGCAATCACAATGACAAAGGCATCTAAGACAGGCTCAGCAGTATTTAAAAACGCAGGCTCAAAGGTTTACCTTGTAAAGCTTCCCGTTGATAATGATACACTTCTTCCCGTATGGGCAGATGGCAAGAAGCTCTATGCTCTTGTTGCAAAGCTTGTAGCAGATAATACATTAAAGGCTGTCAGCGTAGTAGGTGAAGGCGGTGCAGCAGGCAGCGTATGTAAGATGGCATTCGGCGACGGTTTCGGCTTTAATTTTGCAGATAATCTTGATAAGCAGACACTCTTTGCACCTCTTGCAGGTTCATTCGTAGTAGAGTGTGACGATATTTCAGTTCTTAATGGTTATCAAACAGTTCTTCTCGGCGAAACAACTGAGAATGCTGTATTCACAATCGACGGCGAAGAAATTGACGGCAACGTACTTCTCAACGCTTGGACATCAAAGCTTGAAAATGTATTCCCGACAAAGGCAGAGGTTCCCGAGATTACACACGACATCAAGCTCTACTCAGAGCATTCAGCTTTAGCTCCCGCTATTAAGGTCGCTAAGCCGAAGGTTGTTATCCCTGTATTCCCCGGTACAAACTGCGAATTTGATACAGCAAGAGCATTCGAAAATGCTGGAGCTGATACGGAAATTGTTGTTATCAGAAACTTAACACCCAGTGATGTTGAAGAAAGCATTGAAAAGTTTGCTAAGACAATCGCTGAGTCACAGATTATTATGATACCCGGCGGCTTTAGCGGCGGTGACGAGCCTGATGGTTCAGGTAAGTTTATTGCAACAGTATTGAGAAACGCTAAGATTAAGGATGAGGTTAATAATCTTCTTAAAAATAGAGATGGTCTTATGCTCGGTATATGCAACGGCTTCCAGGCTCTTATTAAGACAGGTCTTGTACCCTATGGTGAAATAGTAGATACAGCTGAGGATGCACCTACACTGACATTTAATACAATCGGACGCCATGTATCACAGATGGCTTATACAAGAGTTACATCAACAAAGTCACCTTGGATGCAGTTTAATAACGCAGGCGACATTCACGCTATTCCGATTTCACATGGTGAGGGACGCTTTGTGGCTACAGATGCAGAAATTGCACGACTTGCAGCTAATGGTCAGATTGCCACACAGTATGTTGATCTCTCAGGCGCAGTTGCAGCTGAGATGCCCTTTAACCCCAATGGCTCTGTGTGTGCTATTGAAGGTATCACAAGCCCCGACGGCCGTGTACTTGGTAAAATGGGACACAGCGAAAGAAAGGGTGCTGATCTTTACAAGAACGTACCGTTTAATAAGGATCAGAAGATTTTTGAGGCTGGCGTAGCTTACTTCAAATAATAAAAATGGTCAAATGCTTATTATAGAATAAACGTAAGGCTGCAGAGAGTTTTCTTTCTGTAGCCTTACAATATATAAAAAATCGAATATTGAAAGGAAAATCTTTTATGGATTTTAAAATCGAAACAAAATGTGTTCAGGCAGGCTATAATCCTAAAAATGGAGAGCCGAGAGTAATGCCTATCGTACAGAGTACAACTTATAAGTATGAGTCAAGCGAGCAGATGGGCAGACTTTTTGATTTGGAAGAATCAGGATATTTTTATACAAGACTACAAAACCCCACAAATGATTGCGTAGCAGCTAAGATTGCAGAGCTTGAGGGCGGTGTGGGAGCAATGCTTACATCCTCAGGTCAGGCTGCAAATTTCTACGCAGTTTTCAATATTTGCTCAGCAGGTGACCATGTTGTTGCTGCTTCAGCAATTTATGGCGGTACATTCAACCTCTTTAACGTAACAATGAAGAAGCTCGGCATTGACTTTACATTCGTTCGTCCCGATGCTTCTGAGGAAGAATTAAACGCAGCATTCAAGGAGAATACAAAGGCAGTTTTCGCAGAGACAATTGCAAACCCTTCACTTATTGTTCTCGACATTGAAAAGTATGCCAAGGCAGCACACGCACATGGTGTGCCGCTTATTGTTGATAATACATTCCCGACACCTATAAACTGTCGTCCGTTCGAGTTCGGCGCAGATATTGTTACACATTCAACAACAAAGTATATGGACGGTCATGCAACAAGCGTAGGCGGAGCAATAGTCGACAGCGGTAACTTTGATTGGACACAGAACGACAAGTTTTCAGGTCTTACAACTCCTGATATGTCATACCATGGCGTTACTTATACAGAGAGATTCGGCAAGGCTGCCTACATTACTAAGTGTACAACACAGTTAATGCGTGATTTAGGTTCAATTCAGGCACCTCAAAATGCATTCCTTTTAAATATTGGCTTGGAGACACTTCACCTTCGTATGCAAAGACATTGTGAAAATGCATTAAAGGTGGCTGAGTTCTTAAATAATCACGAGAAGATTGAAGCGGTAGACTTCCCTGGCCTTAAAGGCGATAAGTACTATGAGCTTGCAAAGAAGTATATGCCCAACGGAACATGCGGCGTTGTATCAATCAGAATAAAAGGCGACAGAGATGCAGCAGTTAGATTCATGGATAGCTTAAAGCTAGCAGCTATAGTAACCCATGTTGCTGACTGCCGTACTTGCTGCTTACATCCAGCAAGCACAACTCACAGACAGTTAACGGCTAAGGAATTAGAGGACTGCGGAGTATATGAAAATCTTGTCAGACTTTCAATCGGCATTGAAAATGCTGATGACATCATTGAAGATTTAGCTCAGGCTCTTGAAAACGTATAAGATATAGATTTAAAGCCCATTTGTACATGGATTCTTGTGTACAAATGGGCTAATTTTATGTGGAATATACATAAAATTTTATTTATAATTTTTGCATAGTTTTTTATTGCAGGAAGTCTTGCAAAAAGCATATATTTACTATTAAAGAAAATAATGCATATAAAATGAAATAATATTAATGCGTTTCAATGTGGAAAACTTTAAAATAAAATAGTGTTATCCACATTTTAAAGTTTAAAAAGGGCTATTATTTAAAAATATTCCACATTGTCCACAGAGTTTTCCACATTTGAAAGGTTAACTACTTTACAGGAATAGTGATAAGAGATTATGCATTAATATTCTTAATTTTTAGATATTATGAATTTATAAACATACTATCTTCAATTAAAGGGTGCGAAAAATGCAGAATTGAGACATTCTACTTGCAGAATGCTCTGATATTGCTTATATGAGATAAAAAATAAGACTTGAGCATTGCTCAAGTCTATTTTAAAACTTATATAAATGAAAAAATTAATGCACAGCATGAATGAAAATCAATGCTAAAGGGGAGTAAATTAAATATATTCTTAATTAAGTGCCTTAAAGGTTCAAACGGAATCAATCGAATTATTTCAACGATTAAATCTTGTGTAAATTCAAAGAGAGGACCAGCTGCAAAGGCTATAAATATGACAATAGCAAGGGTTATAAGAAGGATTGCTAGTATCCAGCCGACGACAAGACCAATTATCGTGAATTTACCAATAGCAGCTGCGGTTTTGGGCTTGCTCTTTCTCCAAAGAAAGTAAATTACAAGGGATATGAGTGGCAAGAACCAAAATATTGGCATCAATAATCCCAAGAAAAAGCCCAATACTTTCATAAGAGTTATAACATCACTAGCCTCATAGGGCTGTTGATTGTTAAAGTTATTATATTCATTATAGCCTTGATTGTTGTGTGAGCCTTGATTGTTAGATTGGTCAAATTGATTGTTTGAATAGAAATCACTGTTTCCCTGAGGATATGCGGGGCAGTGACAGTATGGGCAGTTTGAATAATTGGAATCAAACTCCTTACCGCAGTTTTTACAAATCATTTTAATTCCTCCGAATTGTTAATATCCACTCAATGAGCCTCTTTGCATAGCACCAATAATCTTGGGGGTGAGGTCACCGTACTTAGGACGAAGAGCTTTGATGAAAGTCTTTATTTCCTCACGCTCTGTGTTGCCGTCTGCGGGGCATTTGCTTTTAACTATAGGTAAATTAAGCTTATTACAAACACGCGTTGTATCGACCTCACGGGCTAAAATCATGGGCCTAATCATATATATGTCTTTTCTTGAAAGATATGTTACAGGTCTAAATGAACCGATATTGCCGCCGTTAAAGAGATTCATCATAAATGTTTCGGCGGCGTCGTCCATATGATGACCGAGAGCTATTTTGTTGCATTGGGCAGCTTTAGCGGCATCATGAAGAGCGCCTCTTCTCATCCTTGCACAAAGGCTGCAGGGATTTTTCTCCTGCCTGATATTAAAAATAACATTGCCCAGCTCTGTACGCTTTATAATATAAGGAATATCAAGTCTTTTGCATAGCTCCTCAATCTCACTGTAATCTGTATCTTTATCACCAAATCTGGGATCGAGGGTGATTGCGACAAGACTGTATTTTTTAGGATAAAATCGTCTTAACTCAGCAAGTGAAGTCAATAGTGCAAGTGAATCCTTACCTCCAGAGACGCCGACAGCTATCTTGTCACCGTCGTCGATCATATCATATTTTTCAATAGCAGAGCGAACAAAGCTTAAAAGCTTTTGCATTTTATTTTCCTGCCTTTCGCTCCAACTTTCTCTTATTGCCTTTTTCGTCAACTACATAAGTGTTGTTGAGCTGACCGACAAGGTTTGCTTTAAAGGAATCTATATATTCACGCTTGAGAGCTAACCATTCTGTAGTTTCTTCAGGTGTGATTGTGCCGTCTTTATGCTTATGATACAATGCATTCATGCGATCAATTTTTTCTTTTTTCATAATGTCCTCCATATAACGATAATATAATAATTATATAATAAAGGGCTAATAAAGTCAATTTTAAAGCAAAAAAGTCATTTTAACGTCTGAAAAATTTAACATCGAGAAGAAAAATTAAAAAATATTGTAAATCATAAGTGAGCAAATGCTATGAAAAACGGAGGAAAACGGAGAAAAACAGAGTACTAAAGATTTAGATTAAAAAATCACAAAAAAGTGCTTGACTTATTATATAGCGTGTGGTATTATAATCAAGCATTAAGATTTAAACGGAGGTAACACAGTATGTCAACTTATATGCCTAAAGCAGGCGACATCACACGTAAATGGTATGTCATCGATGCTGCTGATAAGCCCCTCGGCAAGGTAGCAGCAGAAGCTGCCGTTCTTCTTCGCGGCAAGCATAAACCGATTTTTACTCCCAACGCAGACTGCGGTGATCATGTAATCATCATCAACGCTGAGAAGGTTGTTCTTACAGGCAACAAGCTCAACCAGAAGATGTATTACCATCACACAGGTTACATCGGTAACCTTAAGGAAGTTAAGTACAGCACACTCATGAAGACAAAGCCTGAGTTCGCAGTAGAACTCGCAGTTAAGGGCATGATCCCCGATTCAACACTCGGCCGCAACGCTCTTACAAGACTTCGCGTCTACAGAGGTGCACAGCACAAGCATGAAGCACAGAAGCCTGAAGTTTGGGCTTTTTAATCGAAGGGGAGGAAATTAGATAATGTACGATTCAGTTCCTTACTTCTACGGCACAGGCCGCAGAAAGAAATCTGTAGCTAGAGTTCGCCTCTATGCAGGTACAGGTAAAATCACAATTAACGACAGAGATATCGACGATTATTTCGGTCTTGAAACACTTAAGCTTATCGTTCGTCAGCCTCTTGCTCTTACAGAGACAACAGAGAAGCTTGACGTTGTATGTCGTGTAGGCGGCGGCGGAGTTACTGGTCAGGCTGGTGCTATCCGTCACGGTATTTCAAGAGCGCTTCTTCAGTATGATGCTGAACTTCGTTCTGTTCTTAAGAAGGCTGGTTTCCTTACAAGAGACCCCAGAATGACAGAAAGAAAGAAGTACGGTCTCAAGGGCGCACGTCGCGCACCTCAGTTCTCAAAGAGATAATTATTTCTCGACTTTCAAAGTCCTCACTTCTCGTGGGGACTTTATTTTATGTTCGTAATCGAACCCTACAAACCTAATCTTAATGCCATTAATGCAGGGCAGGAGTATAAGACTCCTGTCTTTTTTTATTGTCTATTTTAGAGTTCAGTTGATTTATTGTTATTATCATGATATACTAATAAAATATTAATAATATGGATAGAGATAATATCTAGGAGAAAAATATGAGTGGAAAGGTCAAATTTATAGATT